>Ga0334887_1000899_pt1 | contig 42885 bp, 35 predicted proteins | sample GraSluR1_MG_10_FD_207217 | JGI IMG/M metagenome (GOLD analysis project Ga0334887, IMG submission 207217) | Sludge microbial communities from methane-producing bioreactor in Wageningen University, Netherlands - Granular Sludge_18_07-R1 | ecosystem: Engineered > Bioreactor > Anaerobic >...
CTGGAACAAACAATTTTGGAACTAAATTTTCGGATTTCATACATTATAATATGGCACTAACCTCACATAAACCTTTGCACTAATATGGGGATATGAGCGAATTTTTTTTAATGTTAATTGTCTAATTCTTATTCCCTTTATTTTATAAACTTTTTATAAACTTTTTCTATGGGGAGGGATTATCATAACGTGCATCATCTTTATACAATAAGAGGCAATGATTATCATCCCCCTGGGGGTATCCATTTCCAAGATATGAATTTCATCTAGATATTCTTTTAAATAATTAGTCTACCGTAGAAAAATTTTCACAAAACTTATACTAAATTTCTACTGTAGAAAATATTAGGATAAAAAACTCAGAGAAAATCCAAGAATATTTCTACGGTAGAAAATATAATTGGAGTTTAAATATGGATTTTTAACTAGATTAGGGCTTATAATCTAAAAATAATATCAAAAAAGGATTAGGCAGTAGGGATTAAATGAATCATAAATATGCAAATATAATCCCTAGTCATGAAAGTGAAAATATTTCAATTCTAATAATCTCCTGCTGCAGCCCTTACCAGTCGACTGGCAAAGGTGGGACATGCTGCCACATGTGTGTGCACGTAACTGGCCAGAGTGTTCTTACTTATCAGCCCATCCATGGAATCAACCACCCCCCGACCTCTCAGAATATCAAAGGCAAATTCTGGTTGTTGACCCTCCAGTTCCAGTTTGGAGTAGTGGAATTCATGCCCATGGAAGGTTTCTCCCTCAGGAATGATGATGTTATCACGGGAAGCTCGAGCAATAACGTAACTCAAGGCTTGTGGCTTTTTGGTCATACTGGAATTGTAGCCGAAGACATCACACATTCTGTGCTGGTTTATGGAACGGGTGAGGTACATCAATCCTCCGCACTCAGCATAGATGGGTCGCCCCTCATGGTGGAATTTTTTTACTGAACTACACATGGACTGGTTGGCTTCCAGCTCCCGGGCAAAGACCTCGGGATAACCTCCACCAATGTAGATTCCATCCACATCCGGAAGTTCCTCATCATGCAAAGGGCTGAAATATACCAGTTCTGCTTGGTTGGCTTCCAGTGCCTCCAGGTTATCCTGGTAATAAAAAGTGAACACTTCATCCCGGGCAATGCCCATTTTAACCTTCCGGGCGCTTTTCTGCTGGAAAAGTGGTTCACGACCTCCAGGCAAACTTCCAGCTCCCTTCATTATGGTGATCAGTGCATCCAGGTCAATGTTCTCCTCCATGACCCGTCCCCAGTCTTCAATGTTCCGCTTGATGTTTTCCCTTTCCACCGCGGGCACCAGTCCCAGGTGGCGTTGTTCCACACTGATGGCATCATCCCGAGGGATTCCACCAATCACTGGAGTATCTGCCAGTTTTTCCACTGCTTCCTTGGTTTTGAGATAGTGTTTCCGGTTTTTAACCAGATTGAGAATAACCCCTTCGATTTTGATGGTGGGATCCAGTGTTTTAAACCCTATAACAATTGCTGCTGCGCTTTTAACCAGGCTACGTGAATTTAAAATAAGGATAACCGGTGCGTTCAGTGCTTTGGCAATTGATGCTGTGTTTCCCACGTCTCCAGTGGGACTTATCCCCTCATAGAGTCCTCTGACACCCTCTATAACTCCCATTCTAGAATTTGAGATACCTAATCCCCTTTCAAATGCCTCACGGATCTGACCATGATTCATGAAAAATGAGTCCAGGTTTCGGCTAACATTTCCAGTGGCTAGGGTGTGATAGGTGGGATCAATGTAATCCGGGCCAACTTTGAATGGTTGAACCTTCTGTTCCCAGGATAGGGCTTTCATTATTCCAGTGGAGATGGTGGTCTTCCCCACTGCACTTCCAGTTCCTGCCAGTACAATTCTCATATGTCTAATAAGAACCCATCTTAATTATAAAAGTGGTACTTGATAAAAAATATAAAAAAAATAGAAATTGGAATATATAATGGATTTATTTTATTCTAACGCCTTAGCAGTAGTGTATGAATCATATATAGAATAAATCCACACTATGATGTACACAATCCATGCATAGAATGTTACCATGTAAATGGCAGCAGTTAAGATTATTGCTATGATCACTAAAATAATTCCCATCATGGTTTTTCCGGCATATATTTCACCTAAACCAGGTATCAGGAAAGACAATATTGCTGCAATGATTGGATTTTTTGCCATTTTTTAAACCTCCATTAATTTGTAATTAATTATCTTCTATTTCATGATTTATAAAGATTTACGTGTTTGAACACCACCACAAAGACAAAAAACATATTTTAACCCCTATATAAAAGATAAATTAGGTTAGTGGAGAAAAAATACGGAAATAATTGAATATGGTATTTTAAACTATTTTTGCAGGAACATAGTCCTCATCTGCACTCTCTAAATTTTTATAAACCCTAACCACATATACTACTATTCGATGGATATTGACAAACTACGTATTCTGGGTGAAGCCTCTCAATATGACCTCTGCAACTATGTAAGTCTTAATCAAGAGAATTTCACCTCACCAAACCTGCCAGGGATTTACCACGCTCGCACCCAAAGTGGATGCCAGGTGCCCTTATTTAAGGTTCTGATGAGCAATCACTGTACCAGTGACTGTAACTATTGCATCAACCATTGTCATAACCGTTTTGATAGAATTGAATTTTCACCGGAAGAGTTAATTTCAGTTTTCTTACATTATTACCAGAATCATTTTGCTGAAGGTCTTTTTCTAAGTTCAGGGCTGCCTGGGGATGCAGATGTAGCCATGGAAAATATGGTGGAAGTGGCCCGTAAGTTACGTCTGGAGTACGAGTACCAGGGTTACATACACCTCAAGGTGATTCCCGGTGCATCATATGACATGATTAAAAGGGCCATGAACCTGGCAGACCGGGTGAGTGTGAACCTGGAATCAGCCACTTCTTCGGGTTTCCAGGAGCTCACCACCACCAAAGACTATCACAACGATGTTCTGCGGAGGATGAAATGGATTGGACGTCTTAAAAAACGCCACCATGACCTGGCACCTTCCGGTCAGAGCACCCAGTTAATTGTGGGGGCCAACCACGAAACAGACCAGGATATACTTAAACGGGCTAAATGGCTCCATAAACATTTAAATATTAATTTAAGTTATCTTAGCCCCTTCGAACCAATTGATAAAACTCCACTAGCAGGTCATACCAAACCTGAAGAAAAACGAACCCCCCGACTTTACCAGGCCCAATTTCTTCTGAATTCCTATGGTTTTTCACTGGATGAAATGGTTCTGGATGATGAGGGTTTCCTATTCCTGGATGATGATCCCAAATTGCTCTGGGCAAAAGCTCATCCAGATATGTTCCCCCTGGAGGTGAATGAAGCCAGCTACAAAGAGTTACTGCGTGTTCCCGGAATCGGGAAAAAATCTGCTCAACGGATCATGGACGCCCGTAGAAATGGCAAAACATTCCGTAAACTGGACGAAATTAAGAAACTGGGTGTGGTGACCAAACGAGCCGAACCATTCATTCAGATGAACCATGCCCGGCAGACCACACTTTCATTTTGATAAAAAATTTAAAAAACAACCTAAAAATGTGTAAATTCAAATAAACAAAAATGAGTTATAAGTTATAACTAATAAGTTCTAACTTATAATTAATTATAACTTATAACTAACCGCCCCCGATTAACCTTTAATTTCTAAAAATCTTCCTTTTCAAACATTTCCCATATCTCAGGATATTTCTGTTGAACTGCCTCCTCAATGAGGGCCGATGCCTCTTTACTAATACTGAATGCCGGTTTGGTATTTTTTAAAAACCTTAAAACCGCCGCAGACCTGGCAGACCATAATGATATGCGGGGATTTTTACGAACCTCCAGAATCACTCCATCAACAATTATTTTATTTGGATCTTCCCTGGTTTTCCTACTTTTTCTCTCTTTAGAAGAGGCTTTAGTTTTAGAGGAACTCTTGACTTGGGATTTTTTGGAGGATTTCTTTTCTGAGGTTGTTGTTTTTTTAACATCCGGTGTTTCCGTTTTATTAGGTTTTTCTTTACGGATCAGGGCATCCAATCCCCTCCCCAATGCACTCTCACCCTTTCTATCCGAGGTCATTTGTTATCCTCCAGATCAGCTTCAATCAATGATAATAATTCCTTGGCAAGATCATTGTAAGCTTCAGTTCCTATGCATTCCTCATCGTAGATGATACATGGTTTTCCATGGCTGGGAGCTTCAGCAAGTTTCACGTTACGGGGAATGGTGGTTTTGAAAATGAACTCAGTTTCACCAAAGTACTGTTTAACATTCTGGTAAACATCCCTACCCAGCCGGGTACGTGAATCATAGAGAGTTATCAGTATTCCCTTTATTGGTGAAGGACTGTTCAAACGACTTTCCACCAGGTTCATGGCATCCAATAGATCAGCCATTCCCTCCAGTGCATAGAACTCCGCCTGGATGGGTATGATAACACTATCTGCAGCCACCAGAGAGTTGATGGTCAGTATGCCCAGAGAAGGAGGAACGTCCAGCAGGACATAGTCATATTCATCCAGAATGCCATCCATTGATTCTTTTAATATGAATGGGAATCCAATATCTTTACTGAGTTCTATTTCAGCCCCACTCAGGGATATGTGACTGGGTAGGAGATCCAGTCCGGAAATTTCGGTGGGCACAATGGCTTCACCCAGTGTTTGTTCCCCAGTTAGGACCCTGTAAACCGAATTTTCCTCATTTTTCTCCACTCCAAATGCGGTGGTGGCATTGGCCTGGGGGTCCATGTCAATTACCAGAACTTTCTTTCCTAACAGTGCTAATGCTGCAGAAAGGTTTACTGCGGTGGTGGTTTTACCGCAACCCCCCTTTTGATTTAGTATTGATATTACTTCAGCCATAATGGTTCTCCTATATTTATTTATTTTTGAAATTTCTTATAAATTATAAGTTATTAAGTATAAGTTATAAGTTATAATATTTAAAGTTTTTAGATTCATTAATATGGATTCTTAGTGGATTTAGCCAATAAAATAAGAAATCAAAAAATAATAATCAAAAATATGGTATGTCTAATAAACCGGGATCATGCCTGGATTATTGCCGGTTATGCATTCTCCCCCGTTGGGGGTTACAATGAAGGTGTTTTCAATTCCAACCATTCCCACATCTTTAATTCCTTTTTTGGGCTCTATGGCAAATACCATTCCTTCCTGGAGGGGTTCGTCAAATCTTTCGGCGATCACCGGAAGCTCATCAATTAATAAACCAATGGCGTGGCCCAAGAACTTCACTTTACGGGGACCAAACCCCATGAAGTTTTCCAAAAACTCATCGTTAAGGTTATCCATTACTTGGTGGTAAATCTGTGAGGGTATTTCACCTGGTTTCAGCATCCCTGCTATTTCATTCTGTATTTCCACACACTTTTGGTGTGCTTCCAGTGCATGTGGGGGTAAGGGACTGCCATACATGTAGGTCATGGTCTTATCAGTGTTGTATCCATCAACTCCGCAGCCAACATCCACAAATACCAGGTCACCCTTTGTCAGCTTTCGGTTTCGGTTTCCCAGGACTGGTGCTGCCGGACTTAAACCAAGTGTTCCACTGGCACCGTCAAAATATGTGGGGTAAAGACTGCTTTCACCGAAACCAACATGTCCCACCACGATTTCAGTGTCGAACATTCCGAAACGGGTTAATCCATGATGGCCTTCATCCACCAGGACTTTAAAAAGCTCTGTTGCCAGCTGGGCTTCACTCATCCCTTCCAGTAACATGTCCGGCACCAGATCTTCCAGGACGTGTTGATGGATCTTACCAGACTTTCTCATAAGAGACAGTTCATATTCACTTTTAACTGCCCTGACTGCAGCCACATGTAAATCAACTGGTTTGAATTCTTTAAAGGGGAAGTGTTTAACAAAACGCTGGTACAAAGCCAGGGGCATCACTTCAGTTTCCAAGTATATGGTATCCGGAAGAGTTCCAATATCCTTGCGGGCATCCCGGAAACTATTCATCGGTTTAATAACTGGGAATAATGATTCATCCCGGGCCCGCTGGTAGCTACGTCTGACCCAGAAGGTGGGATCCTCATCCCTGGAAATCATTAACATACCATCCTGCATGGTCCCAGTGAAATAATAGAGGTTAATATTACTGAAAATAACTGCCATGTCCCATTCTGGAGTTGAGGAATCCATCTGATTTTTAAATGCTTTCATTCGGCTATTTAATTCAGATAAAGGGACTTTTTCCATCATATTAACACTTGACTTATATTTATATTACTGAAAGGATTAATCGTGGGAGATTATGGATATGGGGTCCTTTAAAATTATTTTAAGATTATTTTTTGATAAATAACTCTGGGAGTTAACTTATTTAGAAATTAACCCTTCTGGAAATGTCCATTGGCAGAGGTAGAGGCCTGAAGGGCATTCCCTTGGTTACCAATTGTATAACATCGATGAGTTCCTGAAGACCCATAGATACTTTCTGACCGGTTTCCCGGACATTAACCGTTAGTTCACTGCCTTCTTCCATCTCACGATCCCCAATCACAATGACGTAAGGGGCCCATTCTCCTCCGGCGTTCCGGATCTTTTTACCCACTGTTTCGGGCCGGTCATCAACATCCACCCGTATATGAGCATCTTTGATTTCCTGGGCCAGTTTATGAGCATATTCAGTGTGTCTTTCGGCTATGGGTATAACCCTTACCTGGGTGGGTGCCAGCCACACTGGTAGCATGGGGACTTTTTCCTTCATGTCCAGAGCTGATTTTTCAAGTAAACTGCATATAACCCGTTCAATACTTCCAGTGGGGCTGCAGTGTAAGATGAGTGGGTGGTGTTCCTTCTCTTCAGAGTCTATGTAGGATATTCCGAATCTTTCCCCACTTTCCACGTCGATCTGAATGGTAGGATTTTCAATTGGCCGCCCCAGGGCATCAATGGCTGCGAAGTCCATTTTACATATCCAGTAATGTTTACGTTCCGGTAGGATCTCCATCAGCACGGGTTTGCCAATCATGGCTGCTGCTTTGTCAATCCATTCCCTGTTTTCTTCCATGAAATCGGCAGTAGCCCGGAATATAACCTCATAATTCACATCCAGGTCTTCACCAGTCCTTTTACACATTTCGATCTGGCCTTCAAATTCCCCCAGGGACTGTTTTAGGTCGGCGCAGACCGTGTGTAAATCCGGCATGGTGAATCCACGGAGCCTTTTTAATCCCACCACTTCCCCCTTTTTCTCCAGACGGAAACTGTAGGTTGAAAGTTCGTAAATACCCACTGGAAGGTTCTTCCAGGTTAAGAATGAGTCTGCTAGAATTCTGAATGCGCCGAAACAGGCCGCAAATCTGAGCATGAGGTCTTTTTTACCCCCTCCCAACCGGTACTGGCGTTCTCCGAATTTTTCAGCGTGCACACGGATGGCTTCATCTGCCAGGTCGTACATGATGGGTGTTTCCACTGGCATGGCACCCCGGTCTGTTACCAGGGTGTACACGTAGTCCGATAAAAGATCACGGATAAGTCGGCCTTTAGGGTACCATCGGAGGTGTCCTACATCAGCGGATGGCTCGTAATCTGCCAGTTTCTTCTCACGCATGAGTTTCACGTGTGGTGGTTCCTCACCAGTGGATTCTCCCCGTCCCAGTTCATAGTCCACCAGTTTCTTAAGGTCTGCATTCGGATAACTGTAATCCCCGGTCTTCAGCAGTTCACCGTCTTTTAGTATGTAAAATTTAGATTCTTCCCCTTCCGGTTCTTCTTTTTCTTCTTCAGCAGTTTCGGTAGTTATGCTCCTGGAAAGTTCTGATAGGGGGTGTCCTTTGCAGGAGACTTCGAATGATTTGTACCATCCAAAGGGAACCCTGCTCACTGGTAAATCACGAGTTAGAAGTTCGGACTCCATCCGGGAGAGAATATTTTTAGCTGCATCAGGAGCTCCTAAAGATGAGCTTAAATGAGCGTAGGGATAAATTACAATGTTTTCAGCTTTTACTTTCCCAGATACGTCCATTATTTCCTTCACAGCGTTTTCCACTATTGCTGCAGGGTTTGCCTCATCTTCCTTTTCTACGGCTGTGAAAACAACCAGTGCATTTTCAAACTGGCCTTTCTGCTTTTCATCGCTTATTTCCTCTGCTATTCGTGTTTTGGATTTTGTTTGGTACTTTAAATGATCAGAATGAATCAAAAGTATGCGCATGCTACCACCTTAATATAAACTCAGTTAGTCCTAATGTAATGATATATCAGTCAAGACTGGTACATAAAAATAAAGTTCTGTCTTGATGTTATTTATAAACTACCACTTCTTTTAAGACCTCCCCATGACCCTAGTTAAAATGCATCTGGAAAACCAATTAACCGATGATTAAACCCCGCAAATAATAGAACCCATTTCAACAAATGTTAAATTTCAATCAGAATATTCCTTGAAAGGTTAGATATTTCTCCCTCTTTCTGATTGAATCATAATCCACTAGTGATCTATTAGTATTGGACCAGATTATGATCCTACCACTTGAATAACATCAACTACCTCATAAGACAAATATGGTTATTAAACCCGCCAATATTACTACCAAAAAGATAATACCAATATTACGGGCGAATTTTCGTGTTCCCAGGAATAATGTTATTAAAAATTTGAAAACTGTATTGGAAATTGCTGCCAAGGTGATGGCAGTCACTGCAGTATTGTTAGAAATGGTATCCGGAGCCAGTAATGCCATGCTTATGGTAATGGCATCCACATCAGCCACACCCGAGATTATGCTAGCCAAGTAGACACCACTACTTCCCAGGTAGATATTGGCGATTTTAGAGAGGAATAAAATGGCCAAAAAGAGTGCTCCGAATATCAGGGCTGGTTTTAATGAGAAGGGATTATCCAGTTTAAGATCCGCATCCATCTGCCTTACCTCAGTTCTCCTCCAAACAAAAATCCCTAATATTATACCTAGAACTCCCATCACCATCATGGGGGCGGATAACTTTGGGAGCAGAGCAGGATTGATAACTGAGACCTCAAAGAGAATTCTAAGGAACATCATGGAACTGGCCACCACAGTGGCGAATACCGCAGCCTTCATTAGAAGTCCTGATTCCTTGACGCGGGCTGCCATGGATGTGGCCACCGCGGTACTGGACACCAAGCCCCCCACGATTCCAGTGACTCCCAAGCTCTTCTCTGGGCCAATGATTTTCATGAGGATGTATCCAGTGAAACTGATGGCAGAGATGAATACTACCATCAACCATATTTGGAAGGGATTGAACACCGCTAAGGGACCCATAACTTCATCGGGAAGGATTGGTAGAATTACAAAGGCTATTATCAGGAATTTGAGTGTGTTTATTAGCTCTTTTTCACTTACCCTGTGGGCAAACTGGTGGAGATGGGGTTTAATCGCCAGGAGTGTGGTGATGATTATGGCCAAAATAGGAGCCAACAACATTCCCTCATCAGCAAAACAGAGCATGCCCAAAACAAAGGTTAAAAAAGCAGCTATTTCAGTGGTTATTCCCACATCATCGTTTTTACGGGTGGTTACCAGGTAACTCAATCCCACCAGAACCACCAGGCCAGCGAAGGAAACTATCCAGAAATAGGGAAAATCCTGTGATAGATATGCAGAGATGGTTCCCAGGATGGCAATTAGAATAAATGTCCTAACCCCCGCAAACTCGGCCCCTTCCTTTTTCCGTTCCCGTTCAATGCCGATCAGTGCCCCCAATGCCAGGGCAATTAGGAACTTTAAAATTAAGAGAACATCCATGTTAGTAATATTGTATCTTAACTAATTTAATGTAATACGAAATTTTTAGAACTGCATCTTAAGAATTATCTACTAAATCCTTAAAAAGACATTCATAGAAGACTAGTTCCGTCAAAGCATATTTATCATTCACCAAAAGAGATAGCATTTAAAAGATGTTGTAACATAGTTATAACATTATAAGTTTTACACGATATTTTATTTTATAAATCACAGGTGATTGGATGAGAAGTGATAACATAAAAAAGGGGATTCAAAGAGCCCCTCATCGTTCCCTTTTACGGGCTTGTGGCGTGACAGAGGCTGAAATGGATAAACCATTCATTGGCGTGGCTAACAGTTTTACTGATATAGTCCCGGGACATATTCATTTAAAAAAAATTGCTGATGCCGTTAAGATGGGAATAAGCCAGGCCGGAGGTGTTCCTTTCGAGTTCAACACCATGGCTATTTGCGATGGTATTGCCATGAATCATGATGGAATGCGCTATTCACTGGCCAGCCGCGAAATCGTTGCGGATACTGTGGAGAGCATGGCCCAGGCCCACAGCCTGGATGCTCTGGTTCTTTTACCAACCTGTGATAAGATCGTGCCCGGAATGCTAATGGCTGCTGCTCGTCTGGACATACCCTGCATCGTGGTTACTGGTGGCCCTATGCTCCCTGGAGAATACAAAGGAGAGGCTGTGGATCTGATAAATGTTTTCGAAGCAGTAGGTGAGGTTTCCGCTGGGAAAATGAGTGAAACGGAACTGGATGAACTGGAACGTTGCGCCTGTCCCGGGGCAGGATCATGCGCTGGGCTTTTCACCGCCAACAGTATGGCTTGCTTAACTGAAGCCCTGGGAATGAGCTTACCCTACTGTGCCACCACCCACGCGGTGGACTCCCGGAAAATACAGATGGCCCATGAATCTGGTGAGAAAATTATGGAATTGGTGAAGAAAAACATCACCCCCTCCATGATCATGACCCAGGACGCCTTCCACAACGCCGTGGTGATAGATCTGGCCCTGGGAGGGTCCAGCAACACCACCTTACATTTGCCAGCCATAGCCAATGAACTGGCAGACAAAGGAGTTAAAGTAGATTTAGATCTCTTTGATAGCCTCAGCCGAGAAATACCACACCTGGCAGCCATCAGCCCATCTGGTAAACACAGTATGCTGGATCTGCACAAGGCAGGAGGCATACCCGCCGTTTTGAAGATTTTAGGAGACAAGATTATTCAGGGATCCCTCACCTGTACTGGTGAATCTCTGGGAGATAATATCACTGAAGCTGAAGTTGTGGATGATACAGTTATACATTCAATGGAGAACCCTGTACACTCGGAAGGAGGTATTGCAGTCCTAAAGGGTAGTTTAGCTCCTAAAGGATCTGTGGTGAAACAGGCCGCTGTTAGTGCTGATATGTTAACTCATGAAGGCCCTGCTAAAGTCTTTAACAGCGAAGAAGAAGCCACCGAAGGAATATTCCAGGGTAAAATTCAGGAAGGGGATGTTATTGTCATTCGTTACGAGGGTCCCCGGGGCGGTCCTGGAATGCGGGAAATGTTAAACCCCACCTCTGCAATATCTGGAATGGGAATCAAATCCGTGGCCCTGGTGACCGATGGAAGATTCTCTGGAGGAACCAGAGGCCCCTGTATCGGCCATGTATCACCAGAAGCCATGAGTAACGGACCTATTGCCGTGGTTGAAGATGGTGATATCATAAAAATAGACATACCCCGGAGAAAAATAGAACTCCTCATTAGTGAAGACGAAATCAAAGAAAGGCTCCAGAATGTTAAACACCCTGAAAAACAGTTGAAAGGATGGTTATCACGCTACAGCAAAATGGCCAGTTCTGCTGATGAAGGTGCGGTCCTTAAATAGGGTGGTTTAATGGCTAAAAAACGAAATCCCAATACCAAGGCAAAAAAGTCTAAATTATCACCCAAGGAGAAATCCACCAGCATGAGCAGGGAGATAGCCAGTTACGTCATAATCATACTGGTGGGAATTGTACTAGCCCAGCACCTGAATGTGGTGGTCTCGGGAAGTATGGAACCAGTCTTCTATCGTGGGGATGTGGTGGTAATTGAAAAAACCAACTTCCTTGGGATTCAGGAAGTAAACCCCTCTGATTTGAAAGTGGGAGATATTATCATATACCATGCTAACTGGTTCCCGGAACCTGTTATCCATCGTATAATCAGTATCCAGACAGGATCTGACGGGCAAACATATTACGTTACCAAGGGAGATAATAATCCCAAACCAGACCCCAGTCTGGTCTCCACCAGTCAGGTTCAGGCCAAAGTGGTGAGTTTAGGTAACCAGCCCCTTATAATCCCCAAAATAGGCTACATCACTTTATGGATCCGTGGACTTTAATCCATGGATTTCCATTTCATTTTTATTATAAAATCATCCATTCATCAAATTACTATTAATGCTTATAAGGTGAATTCATGTATAGAAAATTGGAAAAAACCGCTATTAACATTGTGCAAAAAGCTATTCAAGATCTCGGATGGGAAGAACCTGCTGAGATTAAATTTGAAGTGCCTCCAAACCCTAATATGGGTGATCTGGCCACATCAGTGGCTTTTCAATTTGCACCAATCCTGAAAAGATCTCCAGTGGAGATTTCACAGACACTGGTAGAAAAAATTGAACTCATTTCACCTTTTAAAGGAGTGGAATCCAAAGGCCCCTATGTTAACTTTTTCTTTGACACTGAAATCTTTTCCAGAATGGTTACTGAATCCGTACAGGAAGATTATGGTTCACTGGAAAATAGGGATGAAAAAGTAATCCTGGAACACACCTCAGCCAATCCCAACGGACCTCTGCATATTGGACATGTCAGAAATGCCATTATAGGAGATTCACTGGCCCGGGTTTTACGGGCAGCCGGTTTCCAGGTGGAAACCCAGTACTATGTTAACGATATGGGAAGACAGATTGCCATGATCGTGTGGGGACTCCAAAACCTGGATTACCAGATGGATCCAAATGGAAAAGGTGATGTTGAAATTGGAAAGCTTTACTTTGAGGTTAACCAGGAATTAAAAACTAATCCAGAAATCAAGCAACAGATAGACACCATATTAAAAATATATGAAGAAGAAAACCCCCCTGAACTGGAATCCATGTTTAAAGAAGTGGTGAGTAAGTGTCTGGAGGGAGTGGAAAATACTTCCCGACGTATGAACATCACCCACGATGCATTCATCTGGGAAAGTAAATTTGTCAGGGATGGTTCCCTAATGAAGATATTGAATAAATTGGAAGACTACACTTCAAAAAATGAGGTGCTCTACCTGGATTTAACCGATTACGGAATTGAAAAAGAACTCATTTTAACCCGTTCCGATGGAACTTCCCTTTACACCACCAGAGATATGGCTTACCACTTGGAAAAATCGGAAAATTCAGATATTGTGGTGGATGTTCTGGGTTCGGATCATAAACTGGCCATTGACCAGTTGAAAGTTGCCCTGGGACTATTGGGAGGTAAAAGTCCTGAGGTTGTTTTCTATGAATTCATCACCCTGCCGGAAGGATCCATGTCCACCCGGAGAGGAGTGTTCATTAGCGTTGATGAACTGATTGATGAAGCCACCCAAAGGGCACGGGCTGAACTGGATAAGCGAAGACCAGAATTAAGTGAAGATGAAAAAGAAAATATTGCTAAAATCATTGGAGTGGGTGCTATCCGCTATTATATCGCGCGACTATCCCCTGAAAAGCACATTGTATTTAAATGGGATGAAGCATTAAGTTTTGAGAGAGGTTGTGCATCTATTCAGTATGCTCATGCACGGGCATGTAAATTACTTGGAAAAGCTAACGGATTCACCCCAGTTGAAGTAGATGTGGATGCTTTGAACTTCCAGGATCTGGATACACTTGAAGTTGACCTCTTGAAAACTCTGGCCAGATTCAGTAGTATAGTCACGGCCTCCGCCCAGGACATGAGGGTTCATTCCGTGGCCCAGTACGCACTTGAAGTGGCAGGTGCCTTCAACAAGTTCTACAAATCTGTTCCAGTTATTGGATCAGAAAAAGAAGTTTTAAGACTTCTCTTAGTAGATAAGTCCAGGATAACCATTAGAAATTGCCTTGATCTACTGGGAATAGAATCCCCAGTATCAATGTAGGTTCTGGAACTTTAGATTAAAAAATATGGAACTTTATATTAAGAGATTAATTTGATTATTAAATCTTAACTCAATATAACTAAAAAAATTGATTCAATAACTAAAAAAAATGTTTTAAGGGATGTTATTTAATGTCTGCGGATACTGAACAAAAAATATTAGACGCTGCCCTAAAAGTTTTCTCAGAAAAAGGATATAACGGTGCTAGAACTCGGATAATTGCTGAAAAATCAGGTTTCACTGAAATGACATTATTCAGAAAATTCGAAACTAAAGAAAATCTGTTTAATAGAGTTTTAAGCGAAAATAAGCATAAGATAATGGAAGATGTTGATTCCCTAATGGTCCTGGATGATGGGGAAAATGATCCTAAAACCCAATTTAGAACTTTAATACTCAATCTGGTAGATTTGGTTGATAAAAACTTTGAATACGTAAACATAATTATTTATGAAAGAGAAAAAATCCCAGATTCTGTTTCAAAAATTTTCGTATCGCATTTAGCCAATTATCTGGACAAAATTTTACTTGAAACGAAAATAGACCACAATGTTCTGGCCTTTATGATCTTGAGCTTCCTGTACTTCATAATTCTGAATAAAAAAACAGAAATGAAATTTTTAGATCTGGATCAGGCCATAGAAGAGTTTATAAGTTACCATTCAAACAGTTTGGAACTATAAACCCTTTATTTATTTCTTTTTAGTTTAATTGAATCTAATTTTTAAATCCTAAAATTTGTCAACAAATGACTGATTCTAACCCTAAAAATTAGCTCTTAAGTAAAAGGTAGAGAATGGCCTTCTGAACATGGAGTCTGTTTTCAGCTTGATCCCACACTGCAGACTGAGGTCCGTTTAAAACTTCCTCAGTTATTTCCTGTCCCCTGATTGCAGGGAGGCAGTGTAAGACCATTGCGTTCTTATTAGCCTGGTTCAGGATGTCCTGGTTAACCTGGTAATCCTGCATGTCAGATATTCTCCTGGTTTCCTCTTCTTCATCACCCATACTAACCCAAACATCAGTGTAAAGCACATCAGCACATTTAACTGCTTCAGCAACATCACTGGTTACTTGGATAACTGAACCTGATTTTTGGGCAATTTTTTGGGCTTCTTTTAAAATAAGTTGATCCGGTTCATAACCCTCAGGGCAGGCTACCGTGAAATCCATTCCTACCATTGCAGTGGCCAGTAATAGGGAATTACAGACATTGTTCCCATCACCCATGAATGTCATCTGAAGGTCCAGGGTGTTTTTACGCTCTTGAATGGTAAAAATGTCAGTGAATGCCTGACAAGGGTGTTCAATGTTTGTTAAACCATTAATAACCGGTATATCTGCATATCTGGCAAATTCAAGGACATCTTGATGTTCACGTGCCCTGATCATTATACCATCAACATAGCGACTCATGGCGCGGGCAGTGTCCGGTATGATCTCTCCCCTCCCTAATTGGAGATCAGAAGCTGATAAGTAAAGTGGATGTCCGCCCAACTGGTACATACCCACTTCAAAGGATATTCTAGTTCTTGTAGAGGCTTTCTCAAAAACCATTGCCAGAGATTTGCCTTTTAATGGTTTTTCAGGACCCTGTCCTTTTTTAAACTTTCCAGCTACTTCCAGTATATTCTCCAGATGGTCTTGCGCGTCTAACGCAGATAAAAGGTATTTCATAGCCTCATCCCTAATTTCCTTTTTTGAATGAAATAAATCAATGCAAATATAGTTTATTGCCTCAGAGTATTGAAATTCTAATTCTTTTTAAGTTGTAATATCTACCGATACTTTTACTTAAAGTTTATGAAAAGAATTATAATATATTAAGTGGTATTTTCACTGAATTCAAGCCTATAAACTCTATTAATAGCTTCAAGCTGTTTTTCACTTTCTTTAACCCTTTCTTCATCCTTAATGACTTTACCCACATTTCTAATCCATTCATCATGGTTCTCTTGGGATTCTTTTGCTGAACTATTCATAAGCCTATGTTGGGAGTCTTCCACCATTTTTTGATGTTTGATAATGTCCTTTTTCGCTTCATCAAGGTCTGATTTTGCCTGATGAAAAAGTTGAAATAAGCCATCCCGTATTTCATCATCCACAAGAGACTGTAAATTGTGAATATTTTTTTTTAACTCGGCGATTTCACTATCCTGCAAAATAAGAACTTTAGATAACTCATTCAACTTTATCTGTGTGTATTCCAGCCCTTGTGAAGATCCATCATTATCAAAGGATAAAACCTGAGTTTGTAATGCCATAATCTCATTTTTTAACTCTGAATGATCCTGGAGGATCCGATCCAGCTTCAGTTCATGATCCAGTATATCACTGGCAAGATCCTTAATCTTCTGAGCATTTGGCAGATTATTAAGATATTTCCTGGAGCGGGTCATTTAAATCACCGATTTATTTATATCAGCCACGGATTTCCTTCATATGCTGAATACGCTTAGAGATAAGTTCTTCGGTTCCAACATCACTACGATGATACAAGTCACCCTTTACGTACTGGGTGGCTCTTTCACATCGTTCTTCGGCGTCTTGAATACTATCAGCAGTGGTGACCAGACCCAATGCCCGGGAACCGGTAGTTAACACTTTACCATTTTGCTGATTTACCGCTGCATAGAACACCATTCCACCTTCGGCTTTTATCTTTTCCTCATCCACCTGGATGGGTTGGCCTGCTTTTCCACTTTCAGGATAACCATTGGGGACCAAATATTTGCAGACCGTTGCTTGGGGTTTGAACTGGGCTTTTTTAAGGTTTCCATCCACCACTCCCTGACATAAATCCACCATACTGGTTTCCAGTAGAGGTAAGACATTCATAGCTTCTGGGTCTCCGAATCGGGCGTTATATTCCACTAATTTAGGACCATCACGGCAGAGCATGAACTGACCATAAAGAACACCTTTATACGGACCAACCTCTTTTTTAACAGCTCTGATAGTTTCTTCCATTACCTTAACCGCAGCATCATAGTCTTTGGATTCAAGGAAAGGTAAAAGTCCGTTTTTATCAGAGTATGAACCCATTCCCCCAGTTATAGGACCCTGATCACCTTCGTAGGCATGAGGATGATCCTGAGCTGCCGGCATGGGTACCAGATGATCTCCATCAACCAGAGCCTGTACTGTGAATTCCTCACCGATTAGGCGTTCTTCTAGGACTACACTGGCATGACCGCCTATTTTATTATCAATAATCTCTTTGACATAACTTTTAGCATCTTCAGAGTCTTTAAGGTGTTCACCTACTATTTTAACCCCTTTTCCACCGGTTAAACCCACTGGTTTTACTACCACATCTTGAGCAAAATCGTCAATGAACTCGCCAGCATCCTCTACTGTGTTAAAGGCTCCATAGGCAATGGAACCTGAGATGTTATGTTTTGTAAACAGATCCCGCATGAATGCTTTGTCTGTTTCGATTCTGGCAGCCTGCTGAGTGGGTCCCACGCAGGGAATTCCTGCTTCCTGTAGTGTGTCCACAATACCGTGTTCCAGAGGTGCTTCCGGTCCAATAATAGCCATATCCACTTTCAGGTCCAGGGCGTGTTTTTTCACCCCTTCAATATCCATTTCACTACCAATCTTGAATTGGGAAATGCGGGCTATGCCCGGGTTTTGGTTGCTCATTATTGAATAAATGTCAGCTTCTCCATGTAATGCCTGACAAATTGCGTGTTCTCTTGCTCCAGTTCCTACCACCAGAATTTTCATACTAACCCTCCACTTTTCTTAATGTAAACATCTTTAATTTCACACAAATATAATTCTTGGTTTCTTTTTTAAAGTTAAACTAGCCATTATATGATTGTAAAGGAGTCCAGGTATTTACCAGTTAAGATTACAATGATTCCAATCTACAGATTGCAATTGTTATTATACATACAAATACATATAACATGAAAACTAAATCGGCATATAATAATAGGGAGATTTTTTTAAGAATAGAAATTATTTCAAGAAAACACAATTAGGTGTCAAATATGAAGGGCAGTCAAGCCATAATCAAGTCACTAACCGATGAGGGAGTGGACGTAGTCTTTGGATATCCTGGAGGAGTCTTACTCCCCCTGTACGATGTAATCTACGATTCAGACCTCAAACACATACTGGTAAGGCACGAACAGTGCGCAGCCCACGCAGCAGATGGTTATGCTCGGGCTTCCGGCAAAGTAGGTGTCTGCATAGGCACTTCCGGTCCTGGAGCCACCAATCTGGTGACCGGTATCGCCACAGCTTATATGGACTCCGCTCCTATCGTGGCTTTGGCAGGACAGGTAGGTACTTCTCTGATTGGTAACGATGCCTTTCAGGAAGTAGACACCATAGGCATGACCATGCCCATTAGCAAACACAGTTATCAGGCCATGGAACCCTCAGAAATACCTCAGATGATACGATCATCATTTTACATAGCCAGAACTGGGAGGCCCGGACCAGTGGTGGTTGATTTACCCAAGGATGTTCAGGAAGGAGAGCTTGATTATCCGGAAAATATAACCATTGACCTACCGGGTTACAAACCCACTAAAAAAGGACACCCCATGCAGGTTAAAAAGGCAGCTGAACTGATATTAACGTCTAAAAAGCCAGTTATACTTGCCGGAGGAGGTGTGATCCACTCCAATTCTTCAGATGAACTGCAACACCTGTCAGAAATAATTGGCGCACCCGTAACCACCAGTTTAATGGGTAAAGGATGCTTCCCCGAAGACCATCCCCTATCACTGGGAATGCTGGGAATGCACGGCCGTATGTCCTCCAACATGATGGTGGACGAGTGTGACTGCCTGATAGCAGTAGGATGCCGGTTTTCTGACCGTACTACTGGCGACGTGAATAAATTCGCACCTAACGCTAAAATAATACATATCGACGTTGATCCCGCCGAGATTGGTAAGAATATAACAGTGAATGTGCCCATTGTTGGAGATGCCAAGATCATCCTATCACACCTGATCAGGATCATATCCCAGACCAAGTCAGTTAACAATCATGACTGGGCTGATTATGTTAAATCCTTCCGGACCAGTTGCATGCCCCGTCTTTCATTTGACGACATCCCTCTGAAGCCCCAGCAGGTTATAAAAGAGATTTCAGAAGCGGTTACTGATGATACCATAGTTACCACTGATGTTGGGCAGAATCAGATGTGGATGGCCCATTATTTCACTTCCAGAAATCCTAGGAAATTCATATCCTCTGGAGGCCTGGGAACCATGGGATTCGGTTTTCCCTCAGCCATGGGTGCCAAAGTTGCCATGCCGGACAATGATGTGGTTGCAGTGTGTGGGGACGGGGGCTTTTTAATGGTTTGCCAGGACCTGGCCACGGTTAAAGAGTACGACATCCCGGTGGTGGTCTGTGTACTGGATAACCGTTACCTAGGAATGGTTTTCCAATGGCAGAAACTGTTCTACGATGAACGCATATCCCAGACCAAACTTAAAGCCATGCCCGATTTTGTTAAACTGGCCGAAGCTTTCGGAGTGAACGCTTACCGGGTTGAACGCCCGGGTGAGATGAAAGAAACACTCAAAGATGCTTTGAATTCTGGTGAACCAACTCTCATTGATGTGATGATCGATCCCAATGAAATCTTACCAATGGTGCCCCCAGGATGTGGTCTCACTGAGATCGTGGGGGAGTACAAGGTTGAAAGGGAAAATCCAGGAGAGATAACCTACCAGCATTCTGCCAAGGAAACTGGAGGGGATTAAAAATGGATAAACAGAGAAGCCATATAATCAGTGCCATAGTAATGCACCGCCCCGGTGTCCTGCAACGCGTGGCTGGCCTTTTCACCCGCAGAGGTTTTAACATAGACAGTATCACCGTTGGTCCCTCAGAACAGGATGGATTGGCCCGTATGACCATCATCTCCAGGGGTGATGAGAAAGTTCTGGAGCAGATCACCAAACAGCTGAACAAGATCATCGAGGTAGTTAAAGTTCGGGATCTGGATCCTGAGGGAACTGTAATCCGGGAACTGTGTCTAATAAAGACCCATGCCACCTCAGAAAGATCCCGTTCAGAGATCATTCAGTACGCCAACATTTTCCGGGGCAGAATCGTTGATGCCGGACCAGAAAATCTTACCCTGGAAATTACCGGAACCCCCGAAAAAATTGACGCCCTTATAGATCTTTTAAGAGGTTTTGGTATTAAAGAAATCTCCAGAACAGGCCCAACTGCCATATCCCGGGGTTCAAAGACCATCTAGGGATTTCCTTAAAACCCCTTCATATTTTTTCTTAGTATTTTCATTGATTAAACTGCTTAAAATAAATTATATTTGAAATAAAGCGGTTTTAACCTTGAAAAGATATTATAATTCCCCAATTTAACTCAGGGCAAACTTTATTAATCAAACTCCATCAATATTAGACATATAAAATTGAACTTTGAACTAAGAAAAAAAATTTCTTACATACCATTCGTGGTATTTCTTTTCCATTTTAAAAGAGGTGACCCCATGAAGATTTATTATGAGAAAGACGTGAATATGGATGTGCTTAAGGATAAAACCGTTGCGGTTATAGGTTACGGGAGTCAGGGAATGGCCCAATCCCGAAATATGGCCGACAGTGGATTGGATGTTATTGTTGGACTGAGAAAAGATGGAGACTCCTGGGAAACTGCAATATCCCATGACATGCCAGTTATGACTGTGGAAGAAGCCAGTAAAGAGGCTGATGTTATCCATGTGTTGATCCCTGATGAAATACAGGCTCAGGTTTATGAAAAATCAATTAAAGATGGTTTAAAAGAAGGGAATACTCTAAGTTTCTCCCACGGATACAACATTCACTTCCAGTACATAAACCCGCCGAAAAAAGTTAACGTTACCATGATCGCCCCTAAAGGACCCGGATCCACAGTGCGCCAGCAATATTTAGATGGCTTCGGAGTTCCGGGCCTGGTGGCAGTTGAACAGGATTACACTGGCGATGCACTTCAGGTTGCCCTGGCTATGGGGCAGGGAAGCGGTCTTACCCGTGCCGGAGTACTGGAAACCACATTCAAGGAAGAAACTGAAACTGACCTCTTTGGTGAACAGGTAGTTCTCTGCGGAGGAGCCACCGAACTCATAAAAGCAGGATTCGAGACCCTGGTGGAAGCTGGTTACCAGCCAGAAGTGGCCTACTTTGAAACCTGCCACGAACTCAAACTCATCGTTGACCTCATCTACCAGAAAGGATTTGCTGGTATGTGGAACGACGTCAGTAACACCGCTGAATTTGGTGGACTAACCCGTCGTGACCGGGTTATAACTGATGAATCTCGGAAGGAAATGAAAAAGATCCTAGAAGAGATCCAAACCGGTAAGTTTGCCAAAGAATGGGCCCTTGAAAACCAGTCCGGCCGCCCGCAACTCAACCGGATGCGTGCCATTGAAAGCGAACTGGAAATTGAAAAACAGGGCAAAAAACTAAGGAAACTTTGCGGACTGGAAAAATAAACTTTCCATCCCCATATTTTTTTTATTAAGGAAAAATCTTAAATACTAATCTCAGATTCACAATTACACAATTCTCCCCAGGTGAACTAAATGGTATTTGTAGGAATGGATCACGGCACCACCGGTGTTTCTTTTACAGTGTTACACCAACAACCCCAGCACCTCAAGATAGGTCGGGATGAACTCTCTTCTGGTGAAGTTCTAGCTATGGAAGAGCTTTCAAAAGTGGTTGACTTAGATTCCATTCAACTAATGGCCATTACCTATGCCATGGGTGATGGTATCAGTGAAATAACCCCCCTGGAAAAGGTTAAAAATAGGGGAATTCTTTCCATTGAAGGAGCTGGAAAGGTTACTGGGGGAGGAACTGCTGTTTATGAGGAAATTGAACAATCCGGAATTCCCACCGTCTTAATACCTGGACTGCACCAGGGTACCCCTTGTATGGATCCTCTTTTCCGGGCAGCCTATTCTCATCATGCCAGTGCCGAGAAGGTAAGCATATGCTACAACGCCCATCGGGAAACTGGTTATGATAATTTCATTGTTTCAGATATTAGCTCCAACACGGTTAGTCTTCTCCTGGAAAATGGAGATATTCGGGGTGCGGTGGATGCCTGTCTTGGTTCAATGGGTATTGTGCACGGCCCCCTGGATTTGAAAATGATACGTGATGTTGATGAGGGATTACGCACTGCCAACCAGTGTTTTTCCCGTGCAGGGGCAGTTAAAGTGGCAGGGATAGATGAAAGGGTAGCCCATGCCAAGGATGTTCTGCTAGAAAGGTACCAGGAGGGAGACCCTAAGGCGGAACTGGCCCTGGAAACCATGCTCATGACCATTGCCATGGAGATATATGGACTAGCTGGTATTGCCGGTGAAGAAATGGAAGGTGTGGTGCTCACTGGTTCGGTGGGAGCCATGCAGGAACCCTTTGATTTTTACGGTACCCTTAAGGATACGGTGGAAAACATTGGAGAAGTGGTAATGCTACCCCCTACCTCGGGTTCAGTTGGAAGTGCCCAGATTGCCCAGGCTGTTTTCGAAGGTGCTCAGGACATACTTGGAATTAAAGTTTTTTAACAACCTATTTTTAACTAAATTTGATTATTATAGATTTATATTACAAAATCACGTTTTTTTAACTTAAAAAGAATTTTAAACTATTCAAAATAGGTAATCTATATTTCTACTGTAGAAACTATGTTGTGGGAGATATCCTAAATCATGGTCTACTGTAGAATAATTATGGTAAACAGAGGATAAATATCAAGATTCGAAATAACAATTTTGTCTACTGTAGAAAATCAGGGATTGAATTAATCAATCTTTTATTAACCAATCCAGCGTGGTATTAACCTCCACCGTAACCCGGACCATCAGTATGATCAGATATTTGGGTGATTACAGCTTTTTTTAACCCTCTAGACTGCAAAATCTTTTCTTTAAGATTTTTTTCCACTCTTTTTTCCTTTAAAGGCAACTGGTCAACAAGTTCAAGGAAGTCTGATCGGTATAAAAGACCAGTGGAGTTTAGTTTAATCCATGTTTCACACTTTCGGACATGTATTTCATCAGCCCTTCCCATAGAACAAGTTCCAATATAGCGAACAGTAGAACCAATCTCTATTATCCTGTTTCTGCAGTCCTTTGCTTCCATCTGATCACCTACCACGGACAAAAATAATTTAAAAAAAAATAAGGTGTTAACTTGGGTAATTATCCATTTAATCAACAATTAGACGTGACCTGTATCTAATTGTGACCTGTATCTAATTGTGACCTGTATCTAATTGTGACCTGTATCTAATATTGAATTTTCTGGGAGATATATTTTGGGGGGAGGATAAATAATAGCCTTTTTAATATCCCCATAAAAAGGTGAAATAATAATTTAATCCAGCCAATCTATCATATTTTCCAAAGAAGCAGTGGCATCCAGTGAAATGGGAGTTACGGTGGCACAGTTTTCACGTTTGAGAGTATGGACATCGGTACCCACCTCATCATCTTCCACAGAATCACCATCAATCCAGTAGTAAGGTCTTCCCCGGGGGTCCAGGCGCTCCTTGATATGCACCCGATACATCCTCTCTCCTAAACGGGTTAACTTTAAACAGTCCCCATCTGGATGTGAGGGAATGTTCAAATTTAAAAAATCAACTCCATCTGGTAACCCATTTTTCAGAATCATCCGTGCCACCCTCTCTGTCATTTTCTGTGCATGGGAAAAGTCAATATCCACATGTCCATCATGGAACTTGATATCTCCACGGGTAACCTGCAGAGAAACTGAAAGTGCAGGGATACCATGGACCGCTGCTTCCATAGCAGCCCCAATTGTTCCAGAGGTGGTTAACTCAGATTTACCAAGATTTTCACCAATGTTAATTCCAGAAATAACTAAATCAGGTTTTTTATCGGCAATTTGGAAGATTCCAATGATTAACGCATCGGTGGGTGTTCCTGAAACCATGTAAGCTTCCCCACCATCAAGCATATGGGTGTTGGTAACCCTTATAGGCTCAAAAAGAGTTAAAGCATGGCCTATTCCACTTTGCTGGGTTGCAGGCGCAACAACCAGAGTTTCTCCCAGTTTTTCTGCTGCTTTTTTAGCAGCGATGATGCCTGAGGAGTTAACTCCATCGTCATTAGTGATGAGAATGGTCATAGAGGCAGATTTATACCTCAACATCTAAATAGTTTGCGTGAGGAAACCAGTTGGTGAGAGGAACAGTTTTAAGTATAAAGAAATAGAAAACAAATATTATCATCTAGTGAATAAAGAAATTATGAGGTGATGTTATATCATCACTGTTTGAAGGTGGGGGAATTGGATAAAAACAGATTAGTCAAATTCATGGCAAGGGTAATGGAAGAATCAGGCTTCAAGGTCTACCGTAACTTCCAGACTTCCCGACACATCATTGACATCTACGGCGTTCTACCCACCATCCTCGGAGATATTGGGGTGGTTGTAGCCTGTAAAAACTATGATGACCGCTGGGAAGTAGGTCTTGATGTTTTAAAGGAAATGGAAATGGTGGGAAAAACCCTTAAAGCCTCCAAGATCGTGATAGTTACCACCTCTTACTTCACCAAAAGTGCGGTGAACTACGCTGACCGTAGGAATATCAAAATTATTGATAAAGACGGCCTAGTGACACTGGCTAAGAAATTTTCCGCCAAGCACGAAGAATACAGTGGCGTACAAATATACGATGATGAAGAAGGAGAAGGAACACCTCCCGAGGTTCCCGAATACACTCCTTCATCAGAAACAGCTTCTTCATTTCCCAAAACTACATCCTCATCAACCGGGTTCTTCAGCAGAGGGAAGGGAAGTTTGGATCGGGCCACTAAATCAAGATCATTTTCCATGCCTGAAGGCCCTGGACTTAAACCCCTCTTAACCAACACCATATCATTGATAATCATTGTATTCGCACTTTCATCCATTATAACTTATTTCATTAGCATGGGATACACGAATACTGCTATTTTAGGAATTGCCAAAATATTAATTTCCGCAGTGCTATCCTACGGGCTGGTGATGGCTATTGAACGTGACGTGACTACTACTCTCAGTAAGGGAACCATTGTGTTCTTTGTTTCCCTCCTGATCTACGTTATCATGATCATCGCCCTTTAACACCCTTTTTTAACCATACTTTATATTCCCTTTTACGTTTTAATAGCCCTAAAATATTTCCATTCTTACTTTCCATGTAACTCCATCATCAGTGAGATCTTGTTTTTTTTACTGACCCCTTAAGAATTCTAAACTTTCAAAAAGCTAACCCCATTATGGATTGTGGAAAAAAGATACTATTCTTAAAATTTAGTGATGTGTATCATGCAATGGTTAAACACTGGAAACAAGGGCGCGTTGAAAATACAGTGAAGGATTGATTAGAATTAGAAATTTTGAATTTGTTTTTCCCATTTTTATCATCCATTGCTTCCATCTAATCAGTGGACAGGGGAATTTCAAAAATAGTTTAGAAAATGGAATCGAATGGGCCGGAGGAGATTCGAACTCCTGATCACCTCGGTGTGAGCGAGGTATCATACCCCTAGACCACCGGCCCGAATGGATATAGGACTGTAAATAGAATTTCATGCCTATTAAACACTAAAATAACAATCAATGATTTAATAAAAGGTTTGAAATGGGCCGGAGGAGATTCGAACTCCTGATCACCTCGTTGTAAGCGAGGTATCATACCCCTAGACCACCGGCCCATACTAGGTACTTCCATGGTTTGGTAGGGAAGTTATATAAAGTTTTCCAAGAATGCAAGTAATATTCAAAAAAAATGATTAATTCTATGTTTGGTTAGTGAAAACAAATAAAACATTTTCAGGATGAGGGTTAGATGCCGGGTTATAATGATTGGTATTACTGTTATCACTGCAAATACAATTTATACTAGTATAACCAATAGATTCTGGATAAGATCATTATTTAATTTTGAGGGATATAATATGGCCTTTGACGAGTCAGGAAAAATATGGTTCAATGGAGAGTTCGTTGATTGGAAGGAAGCAAATGTTCACGCATTATCACACGTAGTGCACTACGGATCAAGTGTTTTTGAAGGAATACGGTGCTATAACACCAAAAAAGGTCCGGCAGTGTTCCGGTTGGCAGAACACGTGAAACGCCTCTACAATTCCGCCAAAATCTACAGGATGGGAATTCCTTACTCCCAGGAAGACTTTGGTCAAGCAATCCTGGATACTATAAAGATTAACCAACTTGATGCCTGCTACATACGTCCCGCTATCTTCAGAGGTTATGCCGAGCTGGGAGTTTATCCCCTGAACTGTCCAGTTGAGTCCATTATCGCGGTTTGGGCCTGGGGAAAGTACCTTGGAGAAGAGGCCCTTGAAAACGGGGTGGATGTTGGTGTTTCCACCTGGCGCCGTATGGCCCCTAATACCATGCCCAACATGGCAAAAGCAGGGTCTAACTACATGAACAGCCAGTTGGCTAAAATGGAAGCAGTAGCCAGTGGGTATGACGAGGCTATTATGCTGGACTACCATGGAATGGTCAGTGAAGGTAGTGGCGAAAACATCTTCATTGTAAAGGATGGAGTCCTGCACACCCCTCCACGTGCTTCCTCATTACTGGATGGTATCACCAGAAATTCCGTGATCACCCTGGCACAGGAAATGGATCTGGAAGTTAAAGAAGAAGAAATACCTCGAGAGATGCTTTACATTGCTGATGAACTCTTTTTAACAGGTACCGCAGCAGAAATTACCCCCATACGATCGGTTGACCATATAACTGTTGGTGATGGAAAACGGGGTGAATTAACCAAACAATTACAGGAACGTTTCTTTGCAATTTTAGAGGGTGATGCTGACGATAGGTATGGTTGGCTAACTTTCATTTAATCAACAATTTTTAGGGAATCTTTTTAAAAATTTCTCCTTTCCCATTTTTACTGGATTATAAATTTCACTGATATTTGGAAAATAACCTATAATCTATGGTGAATTTGGGTGTAATTAACAGGAAAATAATATTAAATATGGGAAAAAGCTTATTTTAAAGTTACACAGATACTTGATTGGAATAAGAAAATTATGCTTGAAGTAATATTGTTAATCAGGATACCCTTATTATAAGTTATAACTTAGAACTTATAAATTAAAACTTATAAGAGCAGTTTTAAGTATAGGCCCAGCTTACTAATACCTTCAATGAATTTAGACAATTATACAACAAGAAATGAAAGCAATTTATAAAAAATGGAGAAATAATTTATGGATATCATTCAAGCTATAATCATGGGAGCAGTCCAGGGATTAACCGAATTCTTACCCATCAGCAGTTCAGCACACTTAGTATTTGTCCCTGAGCTAATTGGTGCACAGTCCAGTTTAGCATTTGACACCCTTTTGCACGTTGGTACACTGGTAGCAGTGGTAGGGTACTTCTGGAAAGACATTCTAGCCATGATAAAGGCATTCATGTCTAGTTTAATTGATATTATCAATGGAAACTTTAAAGAAGGTATAAAAGAAGACCCATTCAAGAGGCTGACCTGGCTGGTGTTGGTGGGTACCATCCCGGCCGGCCTGATGGGAATTCTCTTAAAAAGCGAGTTTGAAAGCCTTTTCAGTTCTATAGCAGCAGTTAGTTTCTTCCTCCTCATAACCGGGGTAATTTTATGGAGTGCGGAATGGATTTCCGATAGAAACCGTGAAAAAGAGATTAAATGTAAAGAGATTAAAGAGGTTAGTTTCACCAATTCCCTCATTATCGGTCTTTTCCAGGGATTTGCCATTGCACCCGGGATATCCCGTTCCGGGTCCACCATAGCCGCAGGGTTATTTTCAGGCCTGGAAAGAAAATTAGCAGCACGTTACAGTTTTTTACTGTCAATTCCAGCCATACTGGGAGCTGCACTTGTACAGGCCAAAGATATTGCTGGTTTTGATGCCGGTCTGGAAGTAATGATTGCAGGGTTCTTGTCAGCAGCAATCTTCAGTTACCTGGCAGTTAAATTTATGATGGGATACATTCAAAAGCACAGCCTGCGAATATTCGCCTATTACTGTTGGATAATTGGTGCTTTATCCCTAATTATAACCTTGGTCTGGAAATAATCCCCTAAAAAAGTAGTGTAAAAATAGGGGAAACAGCTCACTTTATTTTTTTGACCCCTTTATTTTAAAGCCCCTTATTTTGAACCCCATTTCCCCATTTAATTTGATTTAATTTTCACCAGTACGGTGCAGGGGGCACTGTCAATTCCTTCCACCTGCCAGGGGATGATCATAATTTCTTCCAGAATCATACCGGATTGAAGGGATTGGAGATTCAAGTCCTCAACAAATAGGAGGGGTTTGCCGAACTCTGCCTTTTCCTGGAAAGCAGTCTGGTGAACTTCAATCATCTCTCGCATTCTACCGTAACGAGACATAGAAACCGTATCAATAGCTAAACACCTCAGTTTAGGGAGTTTACCTCTCAGATAAGATACCGCTTCGGGTGAAATTCCTGGATTTTTAGTTAGATATTTTTCAGGGTCAGTTTCACGGTATTTCCCAAACCCAGTACGTATTAATATACAATCAAAATCAAGTTGGTCTGTTTCAAACTGTTCTAGTGCCGTGCGAAAATCTTCCTTATTAATGAGTTCATCTGCTGTTTTGGATAAATCCAGCAGCAGAAGACTATTGAATATTAGTTCATCAGGACCGTAGGTATAAATGGGACGTCCATCTTTCAGAAAATGGGAGGGGGCATCCACATGGGTTCCGGAATGATTCTCCACAGTAATAACTGAAGTGTTGTAATCATCCCCCTGTGTAATCCGAGTTTTGGGGGTTATGGTTATTTTGGTAAGGTCCGGGTGGACTGGTGTTTTGCTAGTGAGATTGTAGGATATCCTAATATACTGGTAATCGTTCCCATTATTCTTTTCATCATTTACCATTTGATCACTGGTGGTTGTTTCAAAAACTGATTCGAATAATATCGCAGTTAATTTATGTAGTTCAACCACATAATTTTAATATAGGCAATATTTTCCAACTTAAATGTATTTAGAAAATTTCTCTACATAAGTCCTCTGTTTTAGCCCTGATATCATCAATAGAAATACCTTGAAGTTGGGCAGCTAGCATCGCCCCCCCAGCACCAGCACCTTCCTTCACCACTCCCTGGGTGTACTTTTGAAGTCCCAAGTTTTCTGATTTTTCAAATCCAGGGTCAACTGCATAGATGTTTATGGGTGCAATCTGTTGGGCAATATAGTTGATATCTGCAGTTTCATCAGTGGCCACGAAAATGGTGGTGGCTATGGAAACATCCTCGAAACTAAAACCTTCCACTGCTTCTTTTAAGAATGCACATACAGCGGTCATCTGGGTTCCCCCCGCTAAAGTTACCGGTACCGTGCTTCCTGCTGTGATTCCTGCTACTGCCGGGATCATAGGATCCCCCACTGCCCCCACTGCCTGGAATGGATCCAGGGGAAGATCATTGGCTAACCCCGCAGCTTTCAGGCCGTTTTCCACTGTCTGGCGTTTTAGTGTGTGAGGATTTTCAGGTGTGCTCCCGCTGACTTTCCCCCAGGCATCATAGCCCAGGGCTTCCAGAACACCCAGTGCAGTGGTGGTGCCGGCAGGGGTGCTTTCACCTATTATCAGGTGATCAGTGAGTTTAGATAGGGTTTTCCCCAGCATTTTTCCCTTATTAAATATTTCCATAGGATTAAGGACAGCTACCCCGGTTTCAATATTGCCACCCCGGTTATGGTTAATATTCACGTATGGAATGGAAGGTTTGATGGCTGAACCTGCATCCACAACCAGGAAAGGAATTCCTGCCATTTCAAGTGCGGCTTTAGTTATCACTGCAGGAGTCGGGGCTGCTTCTCCCCCCACCACTGTTTGAGGGATTTCAGGAAGACATTGAGGTTTGCCGTGGAGTATTAATTCCACATCAGCTGCTGGAGTGTAATCTGTTAGTTCAGGTGATGCTCCTGCACCAGTTATCCCTGGAATGCGTGAAGTTAAAGTGGTGGCAATAACACATAAAAATAATGAATCCTTGTTCTGTAATTTTTGAAGTTTATCTCGTGACCCGAAACTTTTAATAGATTTATCCATACCTATTCCTCTTTTAAAAATAATTTAAGAAAATACTAATTTTTAATTTTACTGGTTAAAATTTGTTTGACTATAAAATTGGGTGAAGTTCTATATAAAAATAAATTTTCCAGGGGAATACCCTTTGCATTCATAGACTTTTATGAAAATTAAATAATGATGAAAAAGAGATAATGGATGGTGGGATAAATCCTATGAAATTAATTTAAATTGGATTATACTCATTATAATTATGAATAATTAAAGCATTCATTCCAATTAATTCATTTTTAGGGCTTTAGAGTGTGATATAATTGATATGTATTGGTTTAGAGGGAACAGCAGAAAAAACTGGTGTGGGAATAGTAGATTCCGAAGGTAATATCCTGGCTCTGCAGGGCCGGGCCCTTCTTCCAGATAAAGGAGGAATCCACCCTCGTGAAGCAGCCGAACACCATGCGGAAAACTTGGTCCCCCTCATAAAAAAATCCTTAGAAGAAGCAAATTTAAAGCCAGAAGACCTGGATATGGTAGCCTTTGCACGCGGACCAGGCCTAGGTCCAGCCCTGCGAACAGTGGCCACCGCTGCCAGAAGCCTGGCTTTGTCTCTGGATGTGCCTATTGTGGGTGTGAATCACTGCATAGGACATATTGAAATTGGCAGACTGACCACTGGCTGCCAGGACCCCCTTACACTCTATGTTAGTGGGGGTAACACCCAGGTAACTGCCTTTGACAGTGGCCGCTACCAAATATTTGGAGAGACACTGGATATTGCCATTGGGAACTGTTTAGATCAGTTCGCCCGTACAGTAGGCCTGGGACACCCTGGTGGCCCCAGGGTGGAGGAACTGGCACTGGCCTCTGATAACTATCTGAAATTACCCTACACAGTGAAGGGGATGGATCTTTCCTTCTCCGGGTTACTCACTGCTGCCATTCGTAAATACGAATCTGGAGCTGCCCTGGAAGATGTGTGTTACAGTTTGCAGGAAACAACATTTGCCATGCTGGTAGAGGTGACTGAACGGGCACTGGCCCATTCTAAAAAATCAGAAGTCCTCCTGGTGGGTGGTGTAGCCGCCAACCAGCGCCTGCGTGAGATGCTGGAAGTCATGACCCAGGAACACTATGCTGATTTTTTCATGCCGGAAATGAAGTACTGCGGGGATAACGGGGCTATGAACGCCTGGCTGGGTTTGTTAATGTACCGGCACGCTAAAAATCTGAACATGGCGGACACCCGTGTTATACAGCGTTACCGAACTGACCAGGTGGATGTTCCCTGGATGGAAAAATCGGCCCGGAAACTGGAACTTCCCGTGGAACTGGTGGCCAAGGGTGCTGAAGCCAATATCTGCAGTGGTCATTACCTGGATGAAGAAGTTCTCCTAAAAAAGAGGGTGGTTAAGGGTTACCGGATCAGGGAGATTGATGCGTACCTCCGCAGGAAGAGAACCAAAAATGAAGCTAAACTCCTGGGAGAGGCTAAGCGTTGTGGGGTGGTGACTCCCCTGGTTTATGATGTTGATCTAAAAGAAAGTGTTATCACCATGGAGAAGGTTGCAGGAAACGAAGTAAAGGTGATTTTCAGTGGTGAAAATTCCATGGATTTATCCACAATCAAGTCTATCTCCAGGATTATTGGGGAAAATGTGGCCCGGCTTCATGACTGTGGTATAATACATGGTGATCTAACCACCAGCAACATTATTCTCCGTGAAGATGGGGATTCTGTGGTGTTCATTGATTTTGGTCTGGGTAAGATTTCTGATCTAATTGAGGATAAGGGGGTGGATTTGCTGGTTTTTAAAAAGGCCATTAACGGCATCCACCATGATATCAGCCGGGAATGTTTTGATTCCATAATTGAAGGATATTCATGTGCCCGGGATTGCAAAGAGATAGTTGCTAAAATTGAGGAAATAGAAGGACGGGGACGTTATACCTAGACCTTATAAATTATAACTGATAAGTTATAAGTTATAAGCAAAGGAGGGATCTCCAAAAAAAGTTCCTCACCCTACTCTTTTTACTGTTAATAGAATTAGTCCATCCAGGTCTTATTAGAAAAATTCACAAAATAATAATTTTTATAAATCAATTATTATGGCCCATTATTATCGGAAAATATATGAGAACTTTCCCATAATATTAATATACGGTGATTCTATGGAAAAAGAGATAATAGCAGCTATTATGGCTTCAACCTCCGATGTGGATATGATGACCAATGATCGGATTGAAGCTCTGACCAAGGGACATGGGATGTTAAATATTGCTGCAATATGTGCAGCTAACTCAATCGCTGAAGATGTTCAGAGAGGAACCGAGATTAAACTCACTGACCATAATGTTCAACAGTTACCAATAGATGACGTGTTAAAAAAGGCAATAGACTCAGCTGCACTAGCTGGAGCTGACCCTGCTAACGCCGCCCTCATAAGTGCTACTTTATGTTATTTTGCCGGGACAAATGCCCAAGCAGGAGTTCCTGCCGGGAACCGAAAGTTAGGGGCCATGGCCCGGATAATTGCCGGAGTAGATCGTTGCGGAGTTATTGCCATACCCACCGCCAAAGTAAACAACAGGATATCAGGATATGCAGCAGTTAGAGCTGTTTATGATGATATTTTTGACAATAAAATCACAAAGATAGATGGAAGCATCATCCCCATGGGTGTGGGGGGTGGACCATTGTATGGCCATGGAGCACTGGGAGAAGACATAGCTTTCCCGGAACTTGCCAGAAACGGTGCCGCCGCAGGGACCAAAGGAATGTTAAAAGCCTATGCCAATGTAGGAATGCCACCCAGCCCCATTACCGCCGCCATATTTGGAGCTGCAGCCATACTGGAAATAGTCCATCCAGACTCTGAAATTGGGGAAAAATACGGGGAACTTTTCAAAGACAACAGTGCTTACGTAGCTGGTTTGGGTGCAGTTGAAGCAGCAGGACTTCCTGAAAAACTCCATATTAGAGGAACTGGGGAAGAATATGACACCGCACATCTGGTAGGAGATTTAGGTGTTATACTTAAAGATATTGGAGGACCCTCAGTTATAGGGATGATGGCCTTTGAAGAAATGCTATCCGCCTTCGAAGAATCTCTGGCAATCGGTGCCGGTTTCTCTGGTGGTCCATTGCAACCTCCACTAGGTCATATGACTGCTGATGCAGTACTGGCAATGAAAGTTCTTATAAGTAGTGGTGGAGACCTGGAAGTAGCCGCAGAAAAGATAAAAGAGATTAAAGAAAACTTCTGGCTTGAACCAGAACTAGCCAAAGTAGCCACCAACACCATTTCCCGAAAGGCCGAACAAGTTAAAAGAGGTCCGGTCACTAAAGCAATGATACTAGCCACAGATGGGGGATTAACCAAAGCCGTGTCAGAAAGAGCTAAATTTACCTATGACAAATTAAAAGAAGGTAAAAAACTGGATGAAATCGTGCGCATGCTGGATGATGAAAAATTGAACGATGTGGAAACAGCATGCAGTGCCCTGTTCAGTGGAATGATGGGGAAAGACATTAAGATAAACATTACCCGCTATCAGGGCTGTGGCCGGAGAACTCCCAATGCGTTCCTTAAAAGGTACTGTGGATTTGACACAGATACAACAGTAGAAGTTACCGTGGATGGTGAAAAGATTGTTTTTGATGGTTTATCACAAAAGGTGATACCAGATGCGGTGGTTAATAAAAAAATGGATATACTCGAAGCAATTCCATTGGCAGCAGTTCCAGTTGTGGAACTACAGTTATGTGGCCACACCATCATTAATATCATAGTACCAGCAGCTGTTGCTGCAACAATGAACAGTGAATTAACACCACGGGAAATAGCAAGAAAAGCTGTTGAAGGCGCATATATATCATCAGCAATACCTGGAGGGGTTCCAAGAGCTGAAGAGGTTAGTAAACGGGCGATTAAAATAATGTCTGAACTTTAATTCCTGGTGTAAAAAAATGCTGCTGATGATTACCGTAGACGATCTGCCCACCGAAGGCTTGCCCTATGTCATTGAACGCACCATGGAAAGAGGAGCTAAAAATATACACGTCCTAAACGGAATTACCAAAAAAGGACGTGTAGAATATATTTTTTTAGTAGAAGTAACTGAAAAAAAATTAGAAGACATTTCAGCATTCCTTGCACTGGAACTAGGAACACTAGGGATGAAAATCTTCCACACTGATCATATAATGCTCCCGTTCGAAATAATTACCAGGAAAGTAACAGTTGAAACAAACACGAACCAGTTTGAAGCAGAAGTGCGGGTTAAATACCTAAAAAATGATGATGAACAGATCATATCCTTGAAAGCAGAATATGAGGACATTAAAAAAATAGCATTGAACTTGGAATCCAAGGGAATACAAATTTCACTATCTAAGTTAAAAACTATAATCGAAGCAGAAGCTTATAAAAAAGCACTATCTGAAGAAAATATAAAAATAAGTGTTAATTGACAGGCACTCCGTGACTAATAATTATTGGATTGCATAGAACCCCAAAAAAATCTTATTTTTCTATTCTATTTTAATTATTTTCACTTTTTTTAGCTGTTAATTGATCGTTATTTATTACACTTACCATCATCATATTCTTACAAAAGAATAAATAGAAAAAAAAGGATAATGAGGCTAATTTGCCCCATTATGTTAAGCATTCCCCTTAATTCATTTTCTGAAATTTGGGAGATTATTTTTTTAGATTTTCCAAATTTTTGAAATCCACTTTCAAGAAAATTTATTCCTCCAAGGTAGATAAATCTCCTAAATCCCTCCCTTCTTCCTGGGCACGTAACACCCGGCGCATGATCTTACCACTCCTAGTTTTGGGTAGCTTTTCGACTTGGGCTATTTCTCCCAGAACAGCCACTGGTCCCAGTTCGTAGCGTACATGTTTCTGGAGATCCTCAATAACATCGGTGGTTAACTGGTAGTCTTCTTTGAGTATGACAAAAGCTTTTATAACCTGCCCCTTGACGGGGTCAGATTTACCAATGACTGCTGCTTCAGCCACTGCAGGGTGGGAGGAAAATGCTGCTTCCACCTCAGAGGTTCCCACCCGATGCCCAGCGATTTTCAGCACATCATCGGAACGACCCTGTATCCAGATATAACCATCCTCATCTTTGCGAGCCATGTCCCCCGCCCTGTAAACCCCACCCGGCAGGTCTTTCCAGTAAACATTAATAAAACGTTCTTCATCCTGGTAAAGGGTTCTAAACATTGCCGGCCATGGCCTTTTAATCACCAGGTACCCGTCTTCACCAACCGGCACCGGTTTCCCTTTTTCATCCACCACATCAATATCCACACCCGGCAGGGGAAGAGTAGGTGACCCGGGTTTAAGTGGAGAAATGGGTAAAGGCGATATCATGTGCATTCCAGTCTCAGTCTGCCACCAGGTGTCCATTATAGGGGTCTTTTCATATCCAATGTTTTTGTATAACCATCTCCAGGCTGCAGGATTCATTGGCTCACCCACACTGCCTAGTATCTTCAGAGATGAAAGGTTATAGTAGGTTGGATATTTACTCCCATACCTCATCAGGTGTCTTACCGCAGTTGGTGAAGTGTAAAGCTTGGTTACCCCATATTTCTCCACAATCTTCCACCATATCCCCGGGTCAGGATAGTCCGGTGCTCCCTCATACACCAGGGTGGTGGTTCCCAGCAGTAATGGACCGTAGAGGAGGTAACTATGGCCAGTGATCCAGCCAATATCCCCGGTACACCACCATAAGTCACCATCATGGATGTCAAACACGGTTTTCAAGGTGGTGGCCACTCCCACCATATACCCGGCAGTGGTGTGCAGAACTGCCTTGGGTTTTCCTGTGCTTCCAGAAGTGTAAAGTATGAACAGGGGATCTTCGGAGTCCATTTCTTCAACAGGACATTCGTCCAACTCACCTTCCAGGAGTCTTTCGTAGAATATTTCCTTACCACTTAATTCAGAGATTTTAATAGGGTTGCCGGTGTGTTTCACCACTATGGTGGTTTCTATGGTGGGACATTTAAGGAGGGCTTCATCCACGATTCGTTTGAGATCAATTATTTTTCCCCTCCGGTAAGTTCCATCGGCAGTTATGAGGACTTTGGCCTCGGCATCGTTCATCCGATCCACAAATGCACCTACACTCAGTCCAGAGTACACCACACTGTGAATGGCCCCAATTTTGTTACAGGCTAATATGGAAACCAGCAACTCCGGGCACATGGGCAGGTACATGGAAACTGTGTCACCCTTCTCCACACCTAAATTTTTCAGGGCATTGGCCATTTTATTCACTTCACGGTAGAGTTCGTAGTAGGTGAGTTTCCTCTCATCACCTCTTTCATTGGCGTAGAGTATGGCCACTTGATTCCTTTTATCAGTGTGTATCCACCGGTCCACAGCGTTGTAAGCTAGATTTATTTTACCATTGGTAAACCATTTGTAGAAGGGTTTCTGGCTTTCATCAAGGACTTTATCCCATTTCTGGAACCATTCAAATTGTTCAGCCTTTTCACCCCAGTACTTCTCCAGGTCTTTACCCTTTTCGATTTCGGCCTCCCAATTCTTCACATGAGCCTCTTCCACCAGCATGTAATTAGGTTTGAAAACTTTTTTCTCACTGTTTGAAGTATTTACGTTCCTTACCATGTGCTTTCACCCTTTAAATTTGTATAAATTTTTTTATTTGCCTGAAATAAGCTAATTTTTTCATTAACACTTGAATTTCACTACCAAGATTCTTAGAAAGCAAATTAAGTATAATATTTTATTATTTTTTTATTACTAATACCTTGAAAACGATTTTTTAAGATTATAAATAAAATATTGAGAAATCCACATTTTTAACTAGATAAATTAAATTATATTAGAAATTGGTTTTTTATAGCTGGTTTTCCAGGAATTTACACCATTAGGATTAGATAAAATTAAAAATCACATTTTTAACGATTATGCACAACTTGATTTTTAGATCTTAAGTTTAGTCTATTTATTAAGTCATGTTCATCTTCTGACAATCTTCTAAAGGTATTAAGAAGTATATAAATCCAACTGTTGTATTACAGGGCTCCTTATAAAAAGTATTATTCAGCACCCCCTACTCTTTTAAATCATGTAATAAGGTTTTTCTGAGGATACCAACGATTATATTGGGATTAAATCATTTTTCACTTAGAATTTATTCATCTTACCATTATTAATCCAAGGATTATCAAATAACGATTATTCATTCAAGGGATTTAGGGGTTACTGGAAAAAATCGGTGATAAGTAAGTTTTATCAATCCATGAAAACCACTAAATAATGTTTGAGAAAAATGGAATTTATGAATATGATCATGGTGGGAATTCAATGGACAAAGATGATCCTTTATGCATAACATTTATAACCGGTAACCAACACAAAGTAAAAGAAGCTCAAGGAATCTTCCACCAGTTCAATATTCAGGTGGAACACATAGACCTGGGATACCCTGAAATTCAGGGAGAGCTAATTGATGTGGCTCGCTTTGGCGCAGAAGATGCTGCCAGGCGGCTGGGAAGACCAGTTATCGTTGAAGATGCCGGTCTATTTATTAAAGCTCTTAACTGGTTTCCAGGAACCTATTCCGCATATGTGCAAGACACCCTGGGCAATCAAGGTATTTTAAAGCTGATGAATAATGTCAAGGACCGTTACGCCGAGTTCAGGTCGGTAATTGGGTTTGCAACACCCAAAACCGAGCCCGAGACTTTTTTAGGTGTAGTCGGGGGACAAATAGCACATCAGGAAAAAGGAAAGCATGGTTTCGCCTACGATCCACTTTTCATACCAGAAGGACACTCCCTAAGCTTTGGTGAACTCACCCGAGAGGAGAAGAATGAATTTTCCCACAGACGCCAGTCCCTAGAAAATTTTGCCCAATGGTATAAGGATTTTATAAGCAAATAAATGGCTTAAAAAAAGTTGAAACTCACTATCTGGATTGAATAAATTAATAAAATTAATCTACGGATCAATTAGCAGAATAGAATAGATGATTATAAGAGGTGATTTGATGGCAGCAAAGCCTGATTGGGTTGAATACTCAACCGAAGAAATAGAAGAGATTATATTAAAACTGAGAAAAGAAGGAAAATCAACCAGTGTCATTGGAATTATACTACGAGATCAGTACGGAATTCCAGACGTTAAAGCCGTAACCGATATGAAACTAACCAAGATACTGGAAAAACACGATCAGGGCGAAGAATACCCTGAGGACCTGATGAACCTCATCCGTAAGGCAGTCAACATCCGGGACCACCTCAAGGAAAACCCCAAGGACCTGCACACCAAAAGGGGCCTGCAGCTGGTGGAATCCAGGATCAGAAGACTGGTAAAGTACTACACCCGGGAAGGAGTGCTCCCTGAAGGATGGAGATATGACCCACAAAAAGCAGCACTACTTGTTAAATAGGGCTGAAGAAGCTTGCATGCTCCTTAAGGAGCATTTAGATAAGGATCATGTGGTGAGAGTTATCTCCCACAATGATGCTGATGGTATATCAGCGGCAGGTGTTATCTGCAATGCCATCTCTCAGGAAGGTGGGAAATTCCATGTTACCATGGTTCCCCGACTTAATGAGGAAACTCTAGACCGTCTTTCCCAGGAGAAATATGAACTCTTCTTTTTCTGTGACATGGGAAGTGGCTATGTGGAGAGGATTGGCCGACTCAAGGGCCAGGCCATAATCGCCGACCACCACCAGACAATGGATAGCACTGGAGATGATGAGGAAACTCTGGTGCACGTGAACCCCCACTTGTTCGGATTGGACGGAACCCGTGATGTGAGTGCCTCTGGAGTAACCTATCTCACAGTGAAACCCCTTAACAAAGTTAACTTAACAGGATTGGCTCTGGTGGGTGCCTTTGGAGATATGCAATATGCAGATGGTTTTAGTGGAGTGAACCAGACCATACTCACCGAAGCCACCGAAGCGGGTGTAGTGGAAGAACACGAAGACCTGAAAATATCCTCCAAGGATGAACCCCTGTATAAAGCCCTGGCACACACATTCCAACCAGCCATCCCTGGAATTTCAGGGAATCCTGAGAAAAGTCAGGCTTTCCTGGAGAAAATTGGCATATCTTACGGTATTAAATTCACAGATCTGGCCAATGAAGAGAAGGACTTTCTCACGGAACACCTGACCAGAATTAATCCAAAAATATTCGGCAGTGTCTACAGCATGCCCCAGGAAACCCCAGCACTGCGAAATCTAGAGGACTACGCTCTGATCCTGGATGCATGTGGTAAGAACAAGAACTATGCCGTTGGATTAAGCATCTGTCTGGGTGAAAGAAAGTCTGCCATAACCGAAGGAGTGGAATTTTTAAGTAAATACCGGGAATCCCTGATTAGAGGGATAAGATGGATCTCCAGAGAGGGTTCCCAGGAAATGGACTATGTTCAGTACCTTTACACTGAAGATAAGGAAAATAAGAAGATCATGGGAACTCTAGCATCTTTAGGAATTGAACTGGAGATCTTGAATTCCCAGAAGCCAGTGATCACTCTGTCCCGTATGCACAATCTGGTTAAAATTTCCGGGCGAACCACCCTGGAAATGACTCAGAAAGGAGTTAATCTGGGTTTTGCACTTGAACAGGCATCAAAAAGTTTTAATGGTGCAGGTGGTGGGCATAATATCGCTGCAGGTGCAGTGGTACCCTACAAGGAACTTGAAAACTTCAAAAACCTGGTAAATGATATTGTCAGCACCCAGGTTAGTTAAACCAGGGAAATAGTGGAATTTAATATCTGTTGAATTATAATAATTAAGGATTAATTTCATGGATAGTTTATCTAAAATCAGGATTTGGCAATTGGTATTCTAACCCTTGGATCAATCCCCTAATCAATTAAATCAATCCTTGAAGTATTTACTTAATTTGATTACATGTGAATTCGTGAATAACCGAGGCATTTTCTATGTATCTTACCCGAGAAGAAGAAAAAATGTATTCAGGCGAGTATGGCCCTGCTGTGGAGAAATCTATGGAGATACTGGTTGCTCTTGGAGATATCTACGGAGCAGATGGTATGGTGGAGATTGTGTCTGCCCAGATATCTGGAGTTTCCTATAAAACCATTGGTGACGCGGGTTTAGAGTACCTGGAAGACTTGGCTGGTGAAGGTGCCCAGGTAGTGGTGCCCAGCACCCTCAACCCGGCAGGTGTGGATCTTGACCAGTGGAAGGAACTCGGGTTTCCTGCTGAATTCACCAAAAAACAGTTACTCATTGTGGAAGCCTATCGCAAAATGGGAATCAGCACCACCTGTACCTGCACTCCCTACCTGGTTGGTAATGTACCCCCACTGGGCAGCCATATTGCCTGGTCAGAGTCATCAGCTGTTTGTTACGGTAATTCAGTTCTGGGCGCACGTACAAATCGTGAAGGTGGTCCTGGAGCATTATCCGCCGCCATCTGTGGAAGAACACCGAACTATGGCTACCATTTAGATGAGGGCAGGGTTCCCCATCTACTGGTTGAAGTTGAAACTTCACTTAACGGTGCAGATTACGGTGCCCTGGGATATCTGGTGGGTAAAGCTGTGGGAAACGGCATCCCTTACTTCAAATTAGTGGATGAACAGCAAAAAAAACCACAAGTTAACCAGTTAAAAGCTCTGGGAGCAGCACTGGCCTCTTCTGGAGCAGTGGCTCTTTTCCATATGGAAAACACCACCCCGGAATCCCCGGAGGCAATGCCCCACACCAAGAATCTGGAGAAGTTAACTGTGACCAGGGAAGATGTGGATGATACTCGGGGAAAACTTTCAACCTCTCAAAAACCAGATCTGGTTTGCTTGGGATGTCCTCATGCATCATTAGAGGAGATAAAGGAAGTTGCCCTCAAATTGGATGGGAAAAAATTGGCCAACCAGTTATGGGTGTGCACATCTATCTCCGTTAAAGCAGCATCCGATAGAATGAGCTACACCAGGATCATAGAAGAGGCTGGTGGTCATGTGGTCTGTGACACTTGTATGGTAGTGGCTCCCATAGAAGATATGGGCTTTAAAGTCATAGGGGTGGATTCTGCAAAAGCAGCTAACTATGTTCCAAGTATGTGTGGATTAGATGTGGTTTTTGATGAATGGGAGAATCTCATAGCCATAAAAAAATAATACACGTATGGTAAGTGAGGGTGCAAACATGGTGTAAGTACCACCACTCAGACTATTTTAAATTCCCTTGTTTTAACTATTAACTTATTAATCGCCTTTAAAAATTTGATTATCATTTGAATTATTTGAATTCTCTGAACTTAGATATTCCAGTCCACCCCCACAACTGCAATGGGAAAAATCATGTGGTGATTCATTTTCCAGCAGTGGATAAAATTCATTACAATCTTTACAGATTAAAAAACCAGTATAATATTTTTTATTAACCAAATGAGTTATATCTGTGTTTATGATCTTGAATAAAGCGTTATACGCCCTTACAACATTCCCAATAATAATATATTGGCTGTCACTGGATACTGCACTGCAGTGTGCCAGTAGCACTACTACTTTTTCCAGTTCCTGACTGAATATAGTCTCATTTCCGTTTTTGTTTTCAAATAGGAATGTCATTAAAAGATTTTGTAATTTTTTACAAAAAATCAAGGCCTCTTCATCCCAGATAACACTTTTAATCTGTTGAAAAAAGTCATCCCCTAAAAATAAATTACCCTTGAAAATATCAAATACTTCCAATCCTCCCAGAACCCGTTCTGGCAGGTCACTTTTGTGTAAAGCCCATAAATCATCTTCCACCAGTTCCCGGCCCAGATGTAATGAATATAATTTCTCCAGGAAAATGTGCAGATTATGGAATGTTTCGTAATCCACCAAGTATACATTGGAATCTTGATAATCATCAATTAATTCTCTAGGTTGTATTCCATTTCTAATGGCTTGTGCCAACAACAGACTTACAGGGATAGTTAAAGGAGGATCCGGTATATTAAAAGGATTTTTCCATTTAACATAGACATTAAATAATGATTCCCAAATATTTTCATCCCATAAATAAATAAATTGCTTTAAAATGCCCATAACCCCAAATATATGGTTAAATTCATTTATAAATTCCTGGTAAATTGTTTTCAAATCTTGTTCCCGGTTATTGTATTCACCAACCATCTGAATCACTACTACCAATCATTAGTAATATTAATTTATTCATTAATAATATAATTTAAGTTAATTATATGACAGTACATTACATTACAAATTTATTTTTAAGCAAATGTATAAAAATCTGGATTAGTTTTTACAAAAAGGATAAAAAACCACACCCCATCTTGGAAGCATATTAAACAGCACCGGAAATGGTAACAAGATCGCAGGTAAAAGAAAAACAAGAGGCAAGTAAATATCCGTTAAGATAACTACCACATACTATGATAATGTAAATTGGAAATGTAAATTGGAATATACAATAACCGTTAGGGGATAAGTTTCTACTAGTACACGATGAAGGAAATGCACTTTATAAATACCCATTACCATGGAGAAAATGAAGTAAAAGGGATATTAAAAGTAGAACCATACCTTATTGAATTTTCGCTCATCTCCCGGAAAGTGTACAAAGGTATATGTAGTTTGCAGTTCAAATAATAATGTATGAAAGATCGAAGTTTAGCATGCGAGTTGTCGGTTCCGGACGATGATAAAGCTTTGCAGGTTTTCAGATGCATAAGATGGTCTGATGGGGTTTATTGTCCGAAATGCAAGTCTTTTGAAGTGTACAATCGCGGATATTTGAATAAAACTCACATTAAGCGATATTCTT
>Ga0334887_1000913_pt1 | contig 42181 bp, 26 predicted proteins | sample GraSluR1_MG_10_FD_207217 | JGI IMG/M metagenome (GOLD analysis project Ga0334887, IMG submission 207217) | Sludge microbial communities from methane-producing bioreactor in Wageningen University, Netherlands - Granular Sludge_18_07-R1 | ecosystem: Engineered > Bioreactor > Anaerobic >...
CGCCAACGACCGTGGTCTCTTCCCACATGATGAACTGCTCGGCCAGGATCTGGATCATGTCGCCACCGCAGAAGTCGCAGTCAATGTCCGAGAAGATACCGTTGGATTGGTTCGGCAACTGCGAGATACACTCACACTCGCCGCAATCTTCCGGACACGTCACGCAGGTCTCCGCCGGCGGCTGGCAGATGCCGTCGCCGCACTCGGGCTCCTGGCACGAGCCGTAGACCGTGATGCCGGTGGGATCAACCCCGCCCATGCCGTCACAGCCGATCTCGCTGCCATCGTAGCCGTAGATGCAGTACGAGCACTCGTACGGCCAGCCGCCCGGTGTCCAGACCGTTGTGATCTCTTCGCCATGGCCGGCCTCGAAGTACGCGTAGCCGGGGCCGGAGCCACTGGCCAGCGTCAGGCCCTCGAGAACCAGCATGCCACCGACATAGACGTCGATGTAGCCGCCGTTCCAGCCGTCGCCGTAGTCATCCCACATCGCGATGGAATGCTCGCAGGCCTGGTACAGACCGCACACCGGCGTAAACGCCGCGGCCTCGCAATCAGCGCCGAGCACGCCCGACAGGAAGCGGCCGTCGCAGTTGATCGCGTACGCGAAGTGCGGCTCGGTGACCGCACCCGACTCCGGCCGATCGCAGCAGCAGCCAGGGTCACCGCACGGCGGCGAAAGCTCAGCGCACTGCTCGAGGTAGAAGAACTGCAGGGGCGGCGCACAGGCCGCGGTTGCCACGTCGTCCTCGCACGCGCCCGTGTAGGGATCGCAGCAGGCGCCGTACAGCGGCTCGTCGCCGCAGATGATCATGTTGTACGTCAACCGGACCCAATCGCCCGTGCTGTAAATCATGCCGGTATTGCCGGCCGAGTAGTACACCCGGCGGTCAGGCCGCCAAACCACCGCCTCGCCGCCATGCGAGAACGTGCCGTCCCACATGGCGCCGGCAATCGGCGTCGTGATATCCACATAATCGCTTCCGTAGTCACCCACCGGACCGAGCAGGTGGACGCAATCCTGGCCGTCGCCCATGTACGTGCCGGCGGCGCGCGTCGTCGCGGTGGCCGGGCAGTAGCCGGCCGTCATGATCCGGCCGGACAGGTAGTTGCCGGCGGTCGGCAGGCACCACTGGCCCAGAATCACCTTGCCACCGCCGTCCACGAAGTCCGCCAGGACGTCGCCCATGGCGACCTTGTCGTCGTAGGGGTAGTTGACCCACGTCAGGACGGCGCAGTAATCCTCGAGCTGGTCCAGCGTCGGCGTAGCCACGCGGGCGTCGTAGTAGTCGACCCACTCCCCCAGCAGCGCCGCCAACTGGGTCCGGAACGTCGGGTTGTCCGCCTCGGTCGGCGCGTACAGCATTTTGTCTGGATAGATGTGCCACCCGCAGGGAGGAGCGAAGGCGGCAACCGTGCAGTCTTCACCAACCACGCCGGCCCGGAAACGACCGCTGCAGTTGGCCTGCAACTCCACGTACACTTCGGCCGCATCTTCGATGCAGCAGCAGCCCGGCGTGCCGCACGGCGGGTCGAGTTCCTCACACTGACCGCCCGACTCGAAGCGGGCGTACTGGCAGTTCAGGCGGAGCACCGGATCATCGCACTCACCGGTGTATATGTCGCAGCAGGCACCGGGGTCGCCGCACGGCGGGCTCAGTTCCTCACACTCCATCTGGAAGTGGAACTGCAGCGGCGGCATGCAGCTCATGACCGGGACATTTTCCGTGCAGATGCCCGTGTACGGGTCACAGCAGGCACCAGCGAAAGGAGGGACGTACCATCCGCACAGATTGACCGTGAACTGCGCCCAGTCGCCGGTGCTGTAGGTGCCACCGGTGTGACCGGACGCGTACCTCAGGCTCTTATCCAGGCGCCAGCCGGCCACCAGCGTGCCGGTGTTCCACGTCCCGGCGCCGAAGGTCGGCCCGGGCCGCAGCGACATCTGGTCGCAGTACTGCGCCGAGAGCGAAGAAACACCGTAGAACTCATAGCCGAAGCCGTCGCCCATGTACGTGGCACTGGTGAAGCTGCTCGCCGTGGTCGGGCAATAGTCGTCCGTCATGATGCGGCCGGCCAGGTAGTTGCCCGCGGTCGGCAGGCACCACTGACCCAGAACGACATGGCCGCCGACATCGACGAAGTCGGCCAGGACGTTGCCCATCGCGTCCTTGTCAGAGTAGGCGTAGTTCACCCACGTGAGCACGCAAGTGTACTGCAGCAATAGATCGAGCGAAGGCGTGGCCACGCGCGCATCGTAGTAGTCGCACGGCGAGCCGGTAAGGGCCTCAACCTCGGCGCGGAACGCCGCGTTGTCGGGGTTGGACGGTGCATACAGGATGCCAACCGGCTCCCACAGACCGCAGTCAGGAGTGAACGCCTCGGCGACGCAATCCTCGCCGAGCACGCCCGACAGGAAGCGGCCGTCGCAATTGGCCCGCAACGACCAGACCGGTTCTTGGACTTCACCAAGCTCCGGCTTCTCGCAGCAGCAACCGGGGTCGCCGCACGGCGGAACGAGCTCGGCACACTGACCCTGGTAGTGGAACTGCAACGGGAAGGCCAGGCAGTCCATGACGTCCACGCCATCGACACACTCGCCGGTCGTGACGTCGCAGCAGGCGCCCGTGCCCTCGCACGGAATCTGAACCATGTTCGCAGTCAGCCTGGCCCAGTCGCCGCTACCCAGGTAGCCACCGGTGTTGCCGGCGCTGTAGAACACCATGCCAGGGCCACCGACCGGAATCGGCTGGGAGGGATCTTCCGCCCAGTCGAGGTAGTCGATGTAGCACTGACGCCAGGCCTGCCAGTCAACCAGCGTGATGGCGCCGTCGCCGTCGTAGTCGGCCGCCGGCAGCCAGGCCGGGTCACCAACCTGCGAGCCGAACGCCATGTACAGCATGTTCAGGTCGGCCGAATCAACAAGCATGTCGCCGTTCAGGTCGCACCACCACGCGCCGCAAGCGTTGCAGAGCACGACGACCGAGGGGGATCCAGTGGGACTGAAGTGGCCGTCAATGACCGTGCCTTCGGCCACCGTGGTAATCCGATCCAGGTAGCTGGTGTCGTACGACGACACGCCGCTATGCCAGAGGATGCCATCGCCGACGTACGAGCCGGAGGCAAAGCTCGTGCTCGCCGTCAGGACCGGGCAGCAGTCCTCCATGATTCGGCCGGCCAAGTAGTTGCTTTGGTCGCTGTGCTTGGTCCACTGGCCCAGAATGACCTTGCCACCGGCATCCGCGAACTCTGCCAGGCGGTGGCCCATGCCGACGCGGTCCGCGTAAGCGTAGTTGGCCCAGGTCAGCACGGCCGCGTACTGAATTAGCAGGTCCATCGACGGAACGCCCGTACGGGCGTCGAAGTAGTCGCACTTGTCGCCGATAATCGCCAGCACCGCGGCACGGAACGCCGGGTTGTCGCCCTCAGACGGGCAGTACAGCAGGCCGGTTGGGACCCAGCCGCCGCAGCCGAGCGGGAACGGATCCGGATCACAGGCCGCCCCGGACGCAAAGCGCGCCGGAGCCGCGCACAGCAGCCGGAACACGGGATCCTCACAGGTATCCGTCGCATCGTCGCAGCAGGCACCCGGATCGCCGCACGTCGGGCTCAGCGCGGCGCACTCTTCGCCACCGAAGTGCTGCAGCGGGGCCTGGCACTCCTGCCAGACCACTTCGTCGGTGCACTCGCCCGTGTACGGATCGCAGCAAGCGCCCGGCTGGCCGCAGTAGCCGTAGACCGTGATGCCGACCGGCTCGACACCACCCTGGCCGTCGCAGCCCAGCTCAGCGCCGGTCACGGCATAGATGCAGTACGACGCCTCGTACGGCCAGCCGCCCGGCGTCCAGACCGTTGTGATTTCATCGCCGGTCGCGGCTTCGAAATACGCGTACCCGGGGCCCGAGCCGCTCGCCAGCGTCACGCCGGCGGCCTTAAGCTCACCGTTAACGTAGATGTCAATGTAACCACCATTCCAGCCGTCGCCCCAGTCGTCCCACATGGTGATGGAATGCTCACAGGGGAAGTACTCGCCGCACGGCGGATCGAACGCCTCGGCGACGCATTCTTCGCCGACCACACCCGACAGGAAGCGGCCGTCGCAGTTGGCCCGGAGCGACCAGGCCGGATCATGGATCTCGCCAATCTCAGGCGGCTCGCAGCAGCAGCCGGGGTCGCCGCACGGCGGGTCGAGCTCGGCACACTGCTTCTGATAGTGAAACTCAAGTGCAGGCAGGCAGTCGAGAGCGTAGACATGGTTCTCGCACGTGCCGGTCACAGGGTTGCAGCACGCACCAATCCACCCTGGGCCTGAGCCGAATCCACACAAGTTGGCCGTGAACCGCGGCCAATCGCCGGAGCTGAACGACTCACCGCCGGCGAGGCCGGGCGCGTACGTCACGCCCTTGTCCATGCGCCAAGCGGCAGCCACTCCGCCGTGGCTGAAAGTGCCGCTGCTCCAGAACGGCCCGCTCCGCCGCGTCGCGATGTCAACGTAGTTCGACGAAAGCGTCGACACGCCCTGAAACTCGTCGCCAATGCCGTCACCCACGTACGAGGCACTGCTGAAGATGGTCCCGCTGACCGGGCAGTACTCTTCCGACATGTCCATGATGCGGCCGGCTAGGTAGTTGCCGGCCGTCGGCAGGCACCACTGACCCAGTATGACCCGGCCGCCGATGTCCACATAGTCCGCCAGCACATTGCCCATCGCGACCTTGTCCGCGTACGGATAGTTGACCCAAGTCATGACGCACCAGTACTGCATCAGCAAGTCCAGCGAAGGCGTGCCCACACGCGCGTCGTAATAGTCACAGACATCGCCGATGATCGCGGCCACCGCGTCGCGGAACGCTGGGTTGTCCGGGTTGGCCGGGCAATACAGCACGCCCACCGGCTCCCACGCACCGCACTCTGGTTCGAACGCGTAAATCGTGCAGTCCTCGCCGGTCACACCCACCGCAAAGCGCCTGGCACAATTCGCGGCGAACTCCTCGTAAGCCACCCCCGCCTCCTCATCGCAGCAGCAACCGGGGACGCCGCACGCCGGGCTCAGCTCCTCGCACTGTTCCTGCCAGAGGAACTGCAGCGGTGCTTGGCAATCAACGGCCGCAACGTCATTCTCGCACACGCCGCTGTAGATGTCGCAGCAGGCCCCGAAGACGTCGTCCGCGGCCACGAACACGCCATAATCCTCAGCCTCGCCGTAGCTGTAGCTGGCACAAGGATCCGTCTCAGCGGTGCTGTACCGCTCGACCACGCGCATGCGCGTCATGCCCGGGATCGCCGTCGGGGGAACCGTGATGTCCAGCGTCAGCGTCGCGTCAATGCCACCACCGAGGTCGTACTTCTCCTCGGCCTCGAAGACCTGATTCTGGTTCCAGTCGATCCAGGCCGTGACGTACTCGGTGTAGACGCCTTCCGAGTAGAAGCTCACCGTCAGCGGGTAAGCCACACCCGGGGCCACGTTGGCGACGAGATCCGTGTAGTCACCGTAGCTGCACGGGCAGCCTTCATACGAGGTCTCGTTGTCGATCCCGGCGAAGATCACGTGCGTGATCCAGTCGTCCGGGTCGGCAGCGCAGTTGGTGTAGCAAATCTCGCAATACCCGCCAGCCGCGCTCTGTTTGGCGCCAGCCGGGCGCAACCACCCCGCCGCCGGCTCAGCCTTCTTCAGCTCAGCCGACGAAGACGGCATATTCGCCTCCGCCGTCCGCTCCACCGCCGGCACATTTGACTCCGCCGGCGCCACGTTGGACCCCCCCGGCGGCTGCGCCGCCAGCGCAAACGCCAGGTGCGAAACCGCCACAACATTCAGCAAGCTCAGTACCCCGCTCATCTCCTAACCTCCGGCTAACGCCTTTGAGTTGAACCCCCACACCACCCGGCCGCCCGACTTAGGAAGCACGCCCGACATCCCTCTGACGCCAGGCAGAGACAATCTGCAGCCAACTGAGAACGCGCCCGGTACGCCAAACCGCCGGCCCTTGGCGACAGCCGGCGCCAGGCAGCAGCAGACCACGCCCCAGCCCCGTCGCTCGCCGCAGTTCGAAAAGCCCCGTCCATTGCTGGACCTTCCACCGAGCCCAAAAAAGTGAGCCGCGTCCCACCAACGCCGCTGGTGCGCCTGTCGGCGGGCGCGATATGTCGGCGGTTCGACAACCCAACCCCGCCCGGCATAGCCGGACACGGCCCGGCCGCCAAGCCAGCCCCGTCCTATACTCTGAATCATACCCGAGCAGAGGGCCCAATCGCAACACTCAGAACGCGGATTATCCGACGGCTCACCGGCGCGGCCAACGAAGCGCGGTGCACGTTGCCAAGATTGCGCATGCCGGCTAACGGGCGGGGTAATTGGCAGATAACTCTGGCCGCCGCGGCCCGGCAAGCATCCTCGTGAAGGAGAGCCTCGTAGTCCGGATTATCGTGCATTCCCGTTGAGCTTTGGCTGGCCGTTCTGGTACACTGGTAGCTGAGCGAGTCGCAGGACAACGGGCGCTGTGGATGGTGGAGGGTTTGCGGACAGCCAGCAACGGCGACCGCCGAGCACCATTCGCGTCTTAGGTTGCGCCGTGCTGACGTTGGCTGCCTGCCTAGAGAGAAGATGATCTAAGGAGAGATTAATGCGAGTTCCCGTGAGGTCCCTTGGGCGGACAGTTTCCGCCGTTGGCTTGCTGGCTGCTATGGCGGCATACCTGGCCGTCCCAGCCCCGGCGGCCGAGCGCGTCGTACTGGGCGAGAATTTCACGCAGGTGGGCTGAGGCTTCTGCTTATACGCCGGTCAGGCGTTTGGCACCCTTCTGAACACCTATCCCGATACGTTCGCCGGTTTGCAGATCCACATCGGCGACTCGTACGCGACCACCTGGGGGAATACCCGCAAGACCTTCTACGGCGTCACGGGCACGCCGACTACCTGGTTCGACGGTGTGTTGGAGCGTGTGGGCGGGTCGTCCGGCATGAGCTATCAGGCGCAGTACACTTCCCGCAGAGCGGCCGCCACGGACGTGACGATGCAGGTGGGCGCTGTGCAGGTCAGCGGGCCGACGTTTGACGTGACCGCGACGGTGTGCCTCGAAGCGACCGGCACCGCCAAGACGGTGCGCGTGCACATCGCCCAGGTGCTGGATTACTACCCGGCCTCGCCGACCTACTCGCGCAACTGCTTCATGCAGGCCGCCACCCATCAGGACGTCACGCTCCAGCCCGGCCAGTGCCAGCAGGTCACCCGCACGCTCACGTTCAACACGGCCAGTTGGGCGGCCCCGGAAGATATCCAGCTCATCGCCTGGGCCCAGACGCCCAGTGGCAGCGCCCCCGCCGTGGTCCACCAAGCCGCGATTGCTAACTGGCCGTTCATCCTCGACTGCAACGGCAACGGCATACCTGACAACTGCGACATCGACTGCGCCGCCCCCGGCTGTGACGCCTACCCGGACTGTGGGGGCTCCATCGACTGCAATGAGAACGGCACGCCGGACGAGTGCGAGGATGGTGGTGCCGACGACTGTGACGGCGACGGAATCTCCGACCTGTGTGCCCTCTACCTCGGCCTCGCCCAGGACTGCAACGACAACGGCCTGCCCGATAACTGCGACATCGCCGCCGGCACCAGCCTGGACTGCAACGAGAACGGCATCCCGGATGAGTGTGATCTTATGCCGCCGGACGTACTGCCTATGGCCGATAACTGTGCGGACGCGCCGATGGCCTGCCCGTACATCGCCTATGAGGGCACAACCGCGGGCGCCACGAGTGACGGCTCGGCCAGTTGCGGATCATCGACCGGTTCGCCGGACGTGTGGTTCCACTACCGCCCGTTCGGCTCGGGCATGCTGACCGTGTCGCTGTGCGGCTCCGCGTTTGACACGGTGCTGTCGGTGCATAGCGGCTGTCCGGGGACAACGGCCAACCAGGTGGCCTGCAACGACAACTACTGCGGTCTGCAGTCACAGCTTACGTTTTTCGCGATCCACATGAACAACTACTGGATTCGCGTTTCGGGCAACAACGGTGCCAGCGGCGCGTTCCAGTTGATGCTGACCGGGCCGGCCTGCGACTACCACGGCGGCGACTGCAATGGCAACGGCATTCCCGATGAGTGCGACATTGCCGACTGCCCGCCCGGCGATCCAAGCTGTGCCGACTGCAACGGCAACGGCATCCCGGACAGTTGTGACATCGCGGATGGGACTTCGCTCGACGCGGACGGCGACGGCATTCCCGACGAATGCGGACAGTGGGCGCCCGGTGACCTGAACTGTGACGGCCTGGTCAATTCGTTCGACATTGACCCCTTTGTACTGGCACTGACCGATCCGGTAGCCTACGCTCAGGCGTTCCCCTTGTGTGACCACATGCTGGCGGACATCAACGGCGACGGGCTGGTCAACTCCTTCGACATTGATCCGTTTGTCGTATTGCTGACCAGCGGAGGATAGGGGCGCGCCAGATATTGGGCCGGGCGCAGTGGAAATCGGCCCAGTGAGAGCAGGCATGACGAGGACACTGACGCGCGGAAGCGGAATCGTGTGCCGATCCTGCGTTTGTATGCGCGGCGCCCTGGGCGCCGCGCTGTGGCGCAGGCCGCTGCCGGCTCAGGGTGCCGATAAGCGTGTGCCGGGGAAAGAACGCATGCTGACGGGACGTGGCTGGTTAGGGCTAATCAAGCCCGCTCGCGGCGCCCACCTCGAGCAATACTCCCATATCTACGCGATCTGGCAGTCCGGCACGCCGAGTCGGGACCACGATCGCAAGCTAAACCCCATCGGTTGGGCCGCGCGCCGCCGCGCGGCGGAACTCGAGTTTCATTTGCGCAAATCCGGCTCACGTCTGGAGTCAGGCGACCGGAACGAAATCCCTCAAGCGCTAAGGAGGACTACATGTTCAGTCTAGGGCAATGGAATCGGCCCGCGGCCGGGGTGCTGTGCCTCGCGGTTGCGGCCATGTTGTGCAGCGCAGTGCCCGCGAGCGCGGCGCAGCGCGTCGTGTTAGGCGAGCATTTCACGCAGGTGGGCTGAGGCTTCTGCTTATACGCCGGTCAGGCGTTTGGCAGCCTTCTGGACACCTATCCTGAGACCTTTGCCGGTGTGCAGATCCACATCGGCGACTCCTTCGCAACTGCCTGGGGCAACAGCCGCAAGTCGTTCTACGGCGTCACGGGCACGCCCACGATCTGGTTTGACGGCGTGGTGCAGCGCGTGGGCGGAACATCCGGCATGACCTATGTGCCTCAGTACGGCCCGCGCGCCGCCATCCCGACGGACGTCACGATTAACGTCGGCGCCGGGCAAGTTGACGAAGACACCTACAGCGTCACGGCCACCGTCTGTATCGAAGCAGATGGCACGGGCAAGACCATGCGCATCCACATCGCGCAGGTGCTGGACTACTTCCCGACCTCCCCGACCTACTCGCGCAACTGCTTCAAGCAGGCCGGGACACACGAGGACATCACGCTGAGTCCGGGTGAATGCGCCCAGGTAACGCGCACGATGACGTTCGACAGTGCCAGCATGGCCAATCCGGAGGACATACAGCTCATCGCCTGGGCGCAGGTGCCCAACGCCAGCGCACCGGCCGAAGTGCACCAGGCCGGAATCCTGAACTGGCCCTTCAACGCCCTCATCATCAAGCTGCCCGACGGCACGCCGGAGTTCATCGCACCGGACGCTCCGACCGCCATCGCGGTTGAGATCGAGAATGCCGGTGAGACCTACGTGCCCGGCTCCGGCCTGCTGCACTACCGTTACGATGGCGGCGAGTACCAGACCGTCGCGCTGACCGAACTCGGCGGCTCGCTCTTCGAGGCCGCCCTGCCGGCCCCCGGCTGTGACGCCACGCCCGAGTACTACTTCAGTGCCGCGGGCGACCTCGGCACCGTCGTCTACGAGCCGCAGGACGCCCCGGACGAGGTGTACACCGCCATGGTCGGCAACGTAACCACCTACGTGCAGGACAACTTCGAGACCGACCAGGGCTGGAGCGTCTGGAACGACCCGGCCTTGACCGGCGGCGCTTGGGAACGCGGCGTGCCCGTCGACTGTGACCGCGGCGATCCGCCGACGGACTACGACGGCTCCGGACAGTGCTTCCTGACCGAGAACAACCCGATTACCTGTAACTCGGACGTTGACTGGGGTCCCACCGTCGTGACCTCGCCGGCCTACGACCTGAGCATGGCTAACGCCCCCATCCTGCGCTATGCGCACTGGATGGCGTGCGATGACGCCGGCACCGCCGAGGAGGACTTCCTCATCGTCGAGATCTCCAACGACGACGGCGCCAGTTGGGTTGTGATCGAGGCCATTCCGTCCAACTACGCCTGGGTGCTGACCCAGGTGAACGTGGCCGACTACGTAGCGCCCACGGCAACGGTCAGACTGCGCTTCACGATCGACGACACGCCCAACAACTCGATCACCGAGGCCGCGTTCGACGCTCTCTGGATCTTCGACCTGGATTGCCTCGACCATTTGATCGGCGACCTGAACTGTGACGGCCTGATCAACGCCTTCGACATCGACCCGTTCGTGCTGGCCCTGACCAATCCGACCGGCTACGCAGCCGCCTACCCGGATTGCGACCTCATGAACGGCGACATCAACGGCGACGGCCTGTTGAACTCCTTCGACATCGATCCGTTCGTCCTGCTGCTCACCGGCGGCGGCAAGTAACCGCCACCCTGCCGCTGGCAGTCAACTGGACTGACGAACCGGCGTCCCGCCACTGCGCGGGGCGCCGGTTCTGCCTTGTCGGCCGCAGAACCCCCGCCGCTCAGCGCCCCTTGGCGAAGAACTCCTTGATGCTGTCGTAGATGTCGTCCTTGGTGTTGACGCGCGTCGCGACGACGTTCTCCTCATCACCCAACTGCTCGCGCACGGTGTTGATGAACGCCCCGCTGCCGTATGCACTGGCCACCTGGCAGTAGCCGAACTGGTTGGCGCGCGGCAGCAGGTGCTCGCGGAGAATCTGGCAGCACTCGCGCGAATCGGCCTCGGAGGAGTTGTCGCCGTCGGAGAAATGGAACAGGTAGGTGTTCCACTCCTCCTGGCTGTAATGCTTGTCCAGCAATTCGCGGCACAGCTTGAACGCGCTGGAGATCTTGGTGCCGCCGTCCTCGCGGATGTGGAAGAAGGTCTCGCGATCGACCTCGCCGGCCTGCACGTCGTGCACGATGTAGCGGCTCTCGATCCCGTCGTAGTTCCGCCGCAGCCAGGCGTCGATCCAGAAGGCCTCCAGCCGCACCAGCTCCTTCTGCTCGTGCCCCATCGACCCGGAGATATCCATCATGTATACGATCACCGCGTTGGCATCCGGCTTCTTCACCGGCTTCCAACTGCGGTACAGCTTGTCCGAGCGTTCGAAGACGATCAGCGGCTGGTCCGGATCGTACGAGCCGGTCATGATCATCCGCCGCAGCGCCCGGCGAAAAGTCCGCTTGAAGTGCCGCAATGACTCCGGCCCGGTCTGCCGAATGCTGCTGTAGCGATCCTTGACCGCCGTAATGTTGTGGCGTCCCTTGGGCTGGATGCGCGGCAATTGCAGCTCTTCGCCCAGTATGTCCGCCAGCTCGTCGAGCGTCACGTCCACTTCGAGGATGTGCTGCCCGGCCTCCGTCCCGCCCGGGCCGATGCCGGACGCGTCGCCGTCGACCGTCTGCCCAGGCTCGCCCTCGCCCTGCCCCACGCCGCTGTCGTTGTTGTCGCCGTAGCGGAAATGCGGCAGGTCGATCCCGCGCACCGGGATGCTGACCAGGTGCTTGCCCTCCTTGCCGATCAGCTCGCCGCGCGTGAGGAACTTGCGCAGGTCCTTGCGGATCCGGCCCTTGACGATCTGGCGAAAGCGCTGATGGTCCTTCTGGATCTTCAAGCTTCGGTCGGCTCCCGCGGGCGGGTCCCTGACCCAACCCGAACGTCCCGCGCGGACTACTCGGATCGCTTCGCGTCGCCGCGCGCGAAGATGCTCGCCACGTAGTTCAGCACGTCGGTGGCGCTGCTCTCGTTGTACCCGAAGAACTTGATCAGGCGCTGCTTGACGACGTCGATCTTGGCCTGCGTCTCGTCGTCAACCACGCCGGACACCACGTTCTTCAGCTTGATCGTGTCGCGCGAGTCCTCGAACAGCTTCAGCTCCAGGGCCTTGTGCAGCCGGGCGTTCGTGTGATACTCGAACTTCCTGCCGTCCAGCGACAGCGCGCCGATGTAGTTCATGATCTCCTGGCGGAAGTCGTCCTTGCGCGCCTCGGGAATGTCGATCTTCTCCTCGATCGCGCGCATCAGGCGCTCATCCGGCTCCTCGTCCCGGCCGGTGTACTTGTTGCGCACCTTCTCGTGCTGCGTGAAGGCCCGCACGTTCTCGATGTAGTTGGTGCATAGCCGGGCGATGGCGTCCTCGTCCGCCGAAATGGCCCGCTGCACCTCGGTCTTCAGGACGTCCTCATATTCCTCGCGCACCACGGCCAGCAGCTCCTTGTAGCGCTTCTTCTGCTCCTCGTCCGTGATCAGCGAATGGTGCGACAGGCCCTCCTCCAGCTCGTTCATCACCATGAACGGGTTGATGCAGCGGTCCTCCTGGGCCTGCTCGCTCACCAGCGCGTTCGAGATCTTGTCCTGGATGTAGCGCGGACTGATCCCCTGCATGCCCTCGCGCGGCGACTCCTCGCGCAGCTCCTTGATTGAATCCTCCGTGAACCCCGGAATGCTCCGGCCGTCGTACAGCTTGAGCTTCTGCAGCAGCGACAGCCCGGCCTTCTTGGGCTCATCCAGCCGCGTCAAGACCGCCCACATGGCCGCCACCTCGACCGTGTGCGGCGCGATGTGCACGCCCTTGACCTTCTCACGCCCGAAATCCTTCTCGTAGATCTTGATCTCGTCCGACAGGCGGATGTTGTACGGCACGTCGATCTTGATCGTGCGATCGCGGAACGCCTCCATCAGCTCGTTCGATTGCAGCTTCTTGTACTCCGGCTCGTTCGTATGCCCGATGATGACCTCGTCGATGTCGGTCTGGGCGAACTTCTTGGGCTTGATCGTGTGTTCCTGCGACGCCCCCAGCAGGTCGTACAGAAACGCCACGTCCAGCTTCAGCACCTCGATGAACTCGCACACCCCGCGATTCGAGATGTTCAGCTCGCCGTCGAAGTTGAACGCGCGCGGATCCGAGTCCGAACCGTACATCGCGATCTTGCGGTAGTTAATGTCACCCGTCAGCTCGGTCGAGTCCTGGTTCTTCTCGTCCTTGGGCTGGAACGTGCCGATCCCGACGCGGTCCTTCTCCGAAAGCGCCACGCGCCGCACCACGATGTGGTCCATTACCTTGCGCCAATCGCCGTCGTAGCGGATCAGCAGGTCCTCGAATGTCTTGCGGCAGAAGGGATCGAGATCGCCGCTCAAGCGCACCTGCCGGTCTTCGGGCAAATCCGCGTTGATTCTCCCGAGAATCTCCTTGCGCGCCCGGCGCGGAATCAGCTTCAGGGGCTCCTCGTGCATCGGGCACAAGGCCATCTCCGCGCCGCCGTCATCACCCACCAGCCGCCAGGCGAACGTGTACAAGGACCCCTCGTCCAGCCGGGAGTAGTGCTCCAGGCCCTTCTTCAGCAGCCGCACGATCGTGCTCTTGCTCGAGCCGACGGGTCCGTGCAGCAGCAGGATGCGGCGTTCCGTGCCGTAGCCCTGTGCCGCCGACTTGAACGTCTCAACCAGCCGCATCAGCGCCGCGTCCAGGCCATACACGGCGTCAGTCCCCCCGTCGATCGGATCGTCAAAGAACTTGTAATGCACAAAATCCTGCTTCATGGACGTGTAGCGCTCCGTCCCGAAGTACAGGATCATGTCGTAAATCCGCTGAAAGGCGTTACGGGCCAGCCGGGGATTCTTGAGCACCAGGTCCAGGTACTCCCAGAACGTCCCTTCCCAATGCTGCTGGCGGAACGTCTCGCTATCCCAATGCTGGTCTAATATCGAGAAGATTTCTTCGCTGGTCGCCATCGGACTACTCCGTGGTCGCTGTCATATCGGGCCTGTAAGCCTCGCCGCCGGCCGCCGCCGCCCGCTCCTGCCCCCGTCCGAACCTGCCGCCAGGAGCCGCCGCGGCCACAAGCATCCCGCAACTGATGCTAGGAGACCCGATAACTCGAGTCAACGCATCGCGCGCCGGCGAATCCCAACTCAATATCGACCTCTCCGGGCCCGCCCTTGCGGCACTAAACGCCCAATACCACGCCAGCCGACGCCCGCCCCACACGCCTCACCCGCACGCGGTACCGGCCACCTGCACCAGCCCCTACGGCTCCGGCTCCTCCAGCGGCGTCCGCACCGCCGTCCCCACGCTCACGCTGCCGCACTCCGGACAACACACCTCTGACACGCCCGGCCGCACCAGGAACTCCTCGCCGCACACCTGACAACGCCACAACGGCCACCAGGTCCGCTTGCCGCACGCCGGACATTTCAGCGGAAACTTCTGATCGTGCCCCACCGCCGCCTCGCCGCGATGCGCACACAACGAGCACTGCAACGCCACCGTGTATCGTCCGCCCAGCCCCACCCCCTCGTCGTGGGGCTGCAGCGAATACCACGTCCAAGCCGCACCCGCCAGCAGCAACACCCCCAGACCCCCCAGCAGAACGCGGCGAAACCAATGACGCCGCGCAAACGCCCCAACCGACACATCCCCTTCCCGTTCCAGTGCCGAACGGTAACTGCTCAGCCGGTCGCGTGTCCGCAGTCGTGCCAAACAGCCTCTCCTGACAAACGGCCACGGTCGAAGCGCACGCGTCCCACTCTTCCGCCACACCCCGTCGCAACCGCAAACCTACCACCATCAGCCCACACCGTCTATCATACCCACCCGAACGCCCGGCGGTTCGCTCGGCACGGAACTGCAACTGGAGTAGCGCGTGAGCTTCCGCATCGGCATCGGCTACGACCTGCACCGGCTCGCCGCCAATCGCCGGCTGGTCCTCGGCAGCGTCCAGATCCCCCACGAGCGCGGGTTATCGGGCCACAGTGACGCCGACGTCGTACTCCACGCCCTGTGCGACGCCATGCTCGGCGCCGCCGCCCTGGGCGACATCGGCGAGCTCTTCCCCGATACCGATCCCGCGTTCAAGGACGCGGACAGCCGGCAGTTTGTGCGCGAAGCCCAACGCCGTCTCGCCAGCACTGGCTTGGTGGTCGCCAACGTCGACTTGATCATCCACGCCCAGGAACCCCGGCTTGGCCCCTGGAAGGCGGCAATCCAGCAATCCCTCGCCGATCTGCTAGACCTCCCTGCCACTTCCGTCGGCGTCAAGGCCACTACAAACGAGGGACTCGACGCCGTCGGACGCGCCGATGCCATCGCCTGCTGGGCGGCCGTCCTCGTCACGCCGCAAGCCTGAGCCCGACCGCCCGCCCCGACCGTCTTCCTCCGTGGACGGCTACCGCCCGGTCTGCTACGATTCAGCCGCCGAGATGTTATCGTAGCGCTCCAGTGATACCTGGGCGTATTCGATCCGAGCCGCGAACGCAAGGGAGCGGTGCTGTGCGAAACGAGCGATCTCCGCTCCCTCTGGGCCACGGCTCGGAACGTGCACGTAACTGTGAGGCACTGCACCATTCTGCGCGATTGGTGACAGGCGCTGACCATTGACCCGCCGCGGCGCCGGGCTTCGACTGCCGATGCGCACCAACTCCCTGTGCAACGGCCCCGGCACGGAGCGCTCGGAGAGCAGAACCTGACCCTGGCCTGGCTCGTCATTGATGTCCTTGCCCGCAACTGGGCGCTCGTCGCGATGGTCGGCACCATAGCGACGCTCGTCCTGGTACCCGTCCTGGTGCTGCTCAAGTACATCCGCATCTCGCTCAATATCATGCGAACGACGCAGCCGCCCCTGTCGCGCAACCCGCGCGACTTCGAGCGGCCCGTGGGGGAGGAGGTCACATTCCCGGCCTACGACGGCCTGCCGCTCAACGGCCTGCTGCTGCGGGCACCACACGACGCCCCCAGCCGCGGTTTCATCGTTTTCGCCCACGAGTTCGGCTCCGACATGTACTCCTGCGGCCGCTATTGCGGGCCGCTCCGCGACGTCGGCTACGACATTCTCACGTTCGACTTCCGCGGCCACGGCCAATCCCCCGCGCAGCCGGGCTACTGCCCCCGACAATGGCTCACGGACCGCGACCTCCACGACATGCGCGGCGCGCTGGCTTTCGCGCAGGACTGGCTCGAACGGCACGGCCGCCCGACCGAGCTGGGCATCTTCGGCATCTCGCGCGGCGCCTGCGCCGGTCTGCTGGCCGCCTGCGAGTCTCCGAGCGTGCGCGCCATCGTCGCGGACGGAGCGTTCAGCACGGACACGACGATCGAATACTTCATGCGACGCTGGGCCTACATTTTCGCGAAGGTTCGCTTCGTCTACGAGAACCACCCGCCCGTATTCTGGCGTTTCCTGCGCTGGGGCCTGATGCACTTCGCCCGCCGCGAGTTCAAGTGCCGCTTCCCGTCCATACGCAAGGCCATACAGCGCATGCCCCCCCGGCCGATCCTATTCATCCACGGCGAGAAGGACTCATACCTGCCGGTCGAATACGCCAGCGGCCGCCTGTACGCCCTCGCCGGGCAGCCGAAGTATCTCTGGGTCGCACCGGGAGCGCGCCACAACCAGGCGGTCGTACGGCACCAGGCGTTCTACTCATGGCTGATCACCACTTTCTTCGATCGCCATCTCGCCCGCACTCCTCAGGCTCCCCCAGGACCGGCTCCCGCGCTGGCAGGTCGGCGGGTCGCCGCCGGTTGGCGCGATGCGCGGCCCGAAACCGCGCCCGCCGACACGGGTTAGCGAGCCAGGCAGGGCCAGACTTGCCGACCCTGATTGAGCACATCGCCGCCCGTCTCGCTTACGCTCACGCCCGGCGCGTGTATCGCCGGTTCATCCACGCGCTGGAAGAGCCCCGGCCAGTGCAGCGGCGCATCCTGCAACAATTGCGCGACCTTATTGGGCAGAGCGATTTTGGTCGCCGCTTCGGGCTGCGTGCGGTGCGAACGCCGGGCGACCTCAAACGCGCCGTCCCGCTGATGAGCTACGAGGAACTGCGACCGTACGTCGAGCGCGTCTGGGCCGGCGACGCCGGCGCCCTGTTCTCGCCCGGACAGACGCTGGTCATGTTCGCCACTAGTAGCGGCACCACCGCCAAGCCCAAGCTCGTGCCGGTCACACCGCAGTTCGTGCGCGACTATCGCCGCGGCTGGAACACGTTCGGCCTCAAGCTCCTCAGTGACCATCGCCGGGCCATCCTGCGTGCGATCCTCCAAAGTAGCAGTCGCCATGACGCCAGTTACAGCCCGGCCGGCGTGCCTGCCGGCGCCATTACCGGCTTGCTGGCGCGGACACAGAAGGGAATCGTCCGGCGGTTCTACGTCGGACGCCCCGAGATAGCCCGGCTCAGCGACCACCGAGCGCGCTACTACCTGCTGATGCGTCTGGGGATCGTGCGCGACGTGGCTTTCGCGATTACCGCCAACCCGGCCACGCTCATCCAGATGGCCCGCACCGCCGACGAGGAGAGCGAAACGCTCCTGCGCGACGTACACGATGGCACGATCGACGCTAAGTTTGTGCCGTGCGAAACTTTGCGCGCGACGCTCACCGCCGGCCTCCGTCCCGCTCCGCAGCGCGCCGCCCAGTTGCGGCACCTCCGCGCCACCACCGGCACCCTGCGCCCCCGCGATTACTGGAGTCTCACCTTCCTGGCGTGCTGGACGGGCGGCAGCATGGGTCACTACTTGCAGCGTTTGCGCGAGTGGTTCGGCGATCTCCCCGTCCGCGACATCGGGCTGCTGGCGAGCGAGGGCCGCGTGACAATCCCGCTGGAGGACAACACGCCCGTTGGGGTTCTTGACCTCCAGTCGGCGATCTTCGAGTTCATCCCGGCGGAGCAGGCCGAGGCCCCAGATCCGGAAACACTTACGCCGCAAGAGCTTGAAGCCGGCCGGGAGTACGCCGTCGTGCTCTCCAATTCGACCGGCCTGCTGCGCTACCGGCTGGGCGACATCGTGCGGGCCCACGGCCACCTCGGCCAAGCCCCCCTGCTCGAGTTTCTCTGCCGCGCCGGGCGCGTTGCTTCTGTGGCCGGCGAGAAGCTGACCGAGCACCAAGCCGTCGCGGCGGTTAGACAGGCTTGCCGGCAGCTCCGCATCGCCGACTTCGACTTCATTCTCGCCCCGTGCTGGGGGGACCCCCCGCACTACCGGCTGACCTGCGAGGGCGTGTCTCCGCCGACGCTCGGTGAGGTCGTGGATAGCGCGCTGGCGGCTGAGAACGACGAGTATGCCTCGCGGCGCAAGTCACAGCGGCTCGGCATGTTAACCGTCCGCGCCGTTGGCGCCGGCTCTATCGCGGCGATGGACAGCCGACTGAGCGCGCAGCGTGGATCGACGTCGGAGCAGTACAAGCGCCCCTGCCTGTTCACCGCGCCCGGTGACGACGACCGGGCGCTGCGCCCTTCGACCCGATAATTGTTGCGAACGCGATATTTTCTCGGTCCCACTACTTGACAGTTCAGCGCAAGCAGGCTACCTATATTATCGAGTCGTATACATGTTAACATTCAACCCCAGCCAGGCGACAGTTTTGGTAAAGACCGGGAGCGATCACGGCGGTATTTTGCCTAAAGCATCGGCCCGTATCCGATCGATAATACCCGCGTCTGCAACGAGGATAAGGAGCACCGCCCGGCCAACGCCATCGAAACACGCACCTCCGTTGGCGTTCCAGAATCTCTGAGAGTGGGAGAATCATGGACCAACCGGCCACGCCCAAAGTTCCTGCCCGACCGCACAGGAAAGACCGAATCACCTCCACTTGGCGGACCTACCTCAGAACTCGCTCGGTCGAAGCGCGTAACCGCTTAGTCGAGAACTACATGCCGCTCGTCAACAAGCTTGCCGAGATCATTGCGCGCCGCCTCTGGCCACGCGTCACCGCTGACGAGCTCGCCAGCGCCGGCTATGACGGCCTCATCGGAGCGGTCACGTCCTTCGACCCGTCGCGCGGCGTCAAGTTCGAGACTTTCTGCCGTCAGCGCATTCTCGGCGCAATACGTGACTGGCAGCGCGAGATCGACCCACTCGGGCGCTCCGGGCGCAATTTCGAACGCTCGGTCAACGCGGCCGAAGAACGCTTCCAGGCCGAGCGCGGGCGGACACCAACCTCTGACGAGTTGGCGTCGCACATGGGGCTACCCGTGCAGAAGTTCATGAAGATGAAGAAGACCGTCCTGGCGTCGCACTGCGTACCCCTGGAGTCCGGCAGCGACCGCCACGACGACCCGCGGCTGGGATCGCTCATACCAGTAGATCCCGGCCCCAGCCCGATGCATCACACTGAGCGTGAGCTCATCCGCGAATACGTGACCCGCGGCTTGAAGGAACAGGATCGCCTCATCCTGACGCTGTACTACTACGAGAAGCTGACCATGGCGGCCATCGGCACTGTCCTGGGCGTCAGCGAATCGCGCGTCTGCCAGCGCCATGCGGAGATTGTCGAGCAGTTGCGCGCCCGCTTCGCCAACACGGCCTGCGACCTGGTCGCCTGAACAAACGCGTGCCCGATTACCTGCCTCCCGGAACAGGGGAGCCCGGCCACCAAGCCGGGCTACCCTGTTTTCGTTCACAGTCCTATCGCGAGCGATGTGGCAATGCCTACGGCTGTGCCTCCCCGACCGCCTGATCCTGTGCCGCCGCCGCCTCACCAGCCAGCGCCGCGCGCAGATTCTCGTGCTTCGGCAGATCCCGGAAGTCAGAATCGCGCAGCTCCGCCATCACCTGGTCCAGGGTCCACCCTTCGCAGTGCAGCCGGTACAGCCCGACAGCCAGCCCCGTCCGGTTCACCCCCGCCGCACAGTGCACCAATGTCGGCCCGCTGTCCTCGGCCTGCAGGAGTTCCAGGATTCGGCGCCGATCCTCCGCAGTGCTCGCACCGTTGCCGGGCAGGGACACGTTGCACCATTCCATCCCCAGTCGCCGGGCTGCGGCCGCCTCCGCCTGCGTCTCCGGGGCCGTCTCGTCCAGCAGGCATATCACGCGCGTTATGCCGTATTCGTCCCGCAACCGCTCCAACTGCCCCGCCGTCACCTCCCCGCTGCGATACAGCCGCCCTTCCACCACTGCGGCGAAACGCTTAGGCAGGCGCTCAGAAAGCCGCCAGGCCGCCAGCCCCCCCACCGCCACGGCCGCAACCAACACCGCCACCCCCCACCGCCAAGTCTCCGTTCGTAGCCTCATGAAACGCTCCAGGGTCGCGCCGCCGCCCAGCGCACCATCCACTTTACGGTCCGGCCCGTCCAATGCAAACGGCTTCCCTTCCCAGGCCTTCCGAGTTTGCAGCGGCCGCCGACCGGATTAGGATGCCAGCCCTGCTGTGACAGGGCAAGTGACCGCCCACCCTGCTTCCTTGGCACCGGTACGGGATATGGAAGCCAGCCTGATCCAAGTCCTGACCCTGCTCTTCATCGGCGCCGTAGCCGGCACCCTCGGTGGCCTGCTTGGCATCGGCGGCGGGCTCGTCATGATCCCCGCCATGACCATACTGCTGGGCGACCGCTTCGGTCCAAACTCCTTCCACCTCTACAAGCTCGCGGCCATTGCCACCGCCATCGTGCTCTCCATTCCGGCAGCCCTGCGGCACCACCGTGCCGGGGCCATCGTGCCGCGCATGATCCCGAGCATGCTGGCGCTAGCGGTCCTCGGATCCGTGGCGGGCGTCGTCGGCGCCGCCCCACTTTCCGATAACTACACGTTCTGGCTGAAGCGCCTGTTCGGCGGGTTCCTCCAGTGCGTGGTGGCCTGGAGCCTTGTGCAGGACTGGTGGCGGCAGAGTGACAAGGCCGGGCTGCGACGAAGCTGCCCGATGCCCACTCGTCACGGGCTCATCGGCACTGTGGTGGGCCTGCCGGCCGGAGTTGTTTCCGGGCTGCTGGGGATTGGCGGCGGCATCTGGGCGGTCCCGGCCCAAACGCTCTTCCTCGGCGTGCGCCTGCAGAACGCGATCGCCAACAGTTGCGGCATGATCGTGGGAGTTGCGGCCGCGACCAGCATCTCGCAGAGCGTGGCTATTGCCGCACACATGCCCGATTTGCGGGTGACTGACGGCTGGTGGCTGGCGTTGTGGCTGGCGCCGGGAGCGATTCTGGGTGGCTGGGGCGGCGCGGGACTCACCCATCGCCTCCCCACCACCGGCCTGCGGTACGCGTTCTACCTGCTGTTGGTAATCGTCGGGATCCGGCTCCTCGGGGCGGCCCCGCCGACCGCCTGATGAACCGGTGTGCTCTATTCGACCACGCGCCGAAGCGCCGCCGCTCATCCCCAAAGACCTGACAACCGCGCGCGCAGCGGGGGACCGGACGGCGCGGCCGCCCGGTCCCCACGAGAAGCTACAGACACCTCAGCAGAGTCTCAGCCAACCGTCTACCGGAGCAGACTGAGGACCTGGGAACTCTGCTGATTGGCCAGCCCGAGCAGGGCGATGGCCGACTGCATGAGCACGTTCTGCTTGCTGAGCTGCGAGGTCTCCCAGGCATAGTCAACGTCGCCGATGATGCTCTTCACCGACGTCAGGCTCTCCTTGGCGGCATTGAGCGAGTTCAGCGACGTCTGCACCTGGTACTTCTGGAAGCCACCGATGCGGCCCTGCAGCGTGGCGATCTGCTGCTTGGCCGCCGTGGCAATCTCGGCCGCCTTGCCGGGATCCGCCGTCAGGCTGTAGGTTCCACCACTCTTCAGCGCGGAGAGGACTTCGCCGGCGGAACCGGTACCCAACTGCTGGGAATACATGCCGTCGATGCCCATTGTGACGCGCGTTGAGGAATCCACGCCGAGCTGGAATGTCGCTCCGCTCTTCGTGTCGATCGTGAAGTTCGTGCTGTAGTCCCTCACGTTTGAAGTGGCGTTGAGCTTGAAGCTCATGTTCAGGCCGGCGTGGCTGAAGTAGATCTGCCGGCCGTCCGCCGAGGCGAGCTGACCGTTGACAGTCACAACGGCATCCCGACCGCTTTCGTCGATCTGGTTGAACGCGGCGCCACCCTCAAGGATGTTGACCTTCACGAACGCGTTGCTGCCATAGTCCGTGCTGTGCAGGTGTATGGCGGCGGTCCCGCCGCCGGCCTGCGAGGCATTCACGCCCGTCAGCGAGGCGACGTCGTTGATCTTCGCGGAAATCGACGACAGGGCCTCATTCGCCGCGATTTCGATCACCTGCGTGCCCAACGTACCCTTGACCTCGATGGTCGTGGCCGAGGTCGGCACCGCGTTGGCCAGGTAACCGGTGCCGGTCGTGATCGCCTGCGAGGCGATATCCACGGTGCGCATGACGTACGAGGTGACGGTGCTGCCCGGATCGCGCATGTAAACGTGAATCGAATCCAGGTCGCCACCACCACTGACGTTGATGCCCAGCGTGCCGTCCAGCAGCTTCTGGCCGTTGTACGTGGTCGTGCGAATAATGCGGTCGATCGAGGCGATGGCGTTGTCAATCTGCGTCTGGTTAGCGGAGAGCTGGCTGCCCGTCAAACCCGCCTCGTTGGAGGACTGCGCGGCCAGCGACTGGATCTCGTCCAGCAGCGAGCCAATCTCGTTCAGCGCGCTGTCCGTTACGCTCAGCATCGCGTCGGTGCGCTGATCGGAGATGATGGCCGCATTGACGCTCGTCAGCTCGCTTTCGATGCCCTTTAAAGCAAGCAGACCGGCCGGATCATCGTAGCCGCGATTGATCCTGTTGCCGGTCGACAGGCGCTGCAGCGAAGCGGTCTGGTCGCTCGCTGTGCGGTTCATGATGTTCAGCAGTGTCAATGTGTTGACATTTGTGACTGTCAGTGCCATTGCTCGGGCTCCTTCGTTCAACAGGTGTGTCTGAGATCCAAACCCAAACACAGCCTTCAAAACGTGGAGCCCGCCCGGCAAAGCCGTCCGGCGGGTTTCTCGCGACGGTCCGCGTGCCCCGTTGCGCGCTTCGGACCCGCCGCGCGACGTCCCATTCCGCCTGCAAGGTCCCCGCTGCTGAAGTGTTCGTTTACCGGCCCCCACCGCGACCAACCTGTAATGACCGCCGCAGCCTCACCCAGAAATTCCGCGGATTCCAAGGGATTTTTCGCCCAGCCCGAGTAAAGCGGCTCCCCCGCCCCAGCGCCCGCGGCATGCCAATAAACGCACGAGCCACCGCGCGGCCAGGATACCTGCGCCGCTCAGGCGGCCCGTGCGTCCACTGGCCTCATAAGTTCGACGCGCCGCCTACCACCAGCCGCCCAACCAGAAATCCAGGCCCCAGCCGCTGCCGCCGCTGTAACCGTAGTCGTACGGGTCGCCCCAGTAGTAGTCGTCGTAGTAGTACGTCTCTTCGTAGTGGTACGCGCCCGGGTAGTAGTAGCCGTCCCACCAACGATCGAGCCCTGAGATGTCGCACGTGATCGCCGGCAACCACAGCCCAGCCACCAGCGTCCCGAGCAATATGCGTTTGAGCAGCATCCCTTTCATGGCGGTCCTCCTGAAGTCAACCTCGTCCGCAACCGGCCCGGGCCCTGCGCCCGCGCGCCGGCCGCCGCGTACATGGGGACGCATCAGCCGCCGCCCTTATTCACGAAAATCACGGCTCGGGCCGGCCGGCCTGCTCCCAGTCCGCCAGCCGCTCCCGCGCGCGGCTGGATTCCCGGTGATCCGGGGCCCGCTTCAGCAGCTCGCGGTAGTGCCGGGCCGCCTCCGCTCGCTGCCCCGCCAGCCACGCCGCATCCCCCAGCCGCAGCAACAGCTCCGGCTGATCGGGACTCAAGCGCACCGCGCGTGCGCCAAACTCGCGATGCAGCGCCGTGTCCCCAAGCCGGCCGTAATACTCGGCCAGAGCCCCGTACGCCTCGCCGAGCAGCTCATCCCGCCGATCACCCGCCAGTTCCGCCCGTGCCCGGGCATAGCGCAGGTACGCCTCCGGCTCTCCGGCCGCCAGTGCCAGCTCCATGGCCAACTCGAGCGTTCCGGAGTCCGGGCTCGCCAGCAACTCCGCCTCGCGCACCTGCAATAGCGCCAAGCCGACTTCGGGCTTACCCAGCGACTGCCAGATCCGGGCGTGCAGGACATCCACCGCGACATCCGCAGCCCCGCCCGCCAGAGCCCGGCGCACGCGGTACAGGGCCGAATCCTCGGAACAGCACAGAAAACGCCCCGCCCCCCGCTGCTCCAACAGCAGCCAGCCCGGTGTTATCTGACCAACCCGTCCGTCCGGCACACTACGGACGGCCACGTCGCCCAGCAGGCGGTCCAGCCCGAAATAGGCCTGGCCGGCCCGCATATCCAGGGCCGGCTGCACCCCCAGCCGGGCCTCCGCGGCCGCAACTCGCTCCAGCGCGGTCGCCCAGTGGCCCTGCCGCAGCGCCACGTCCACCCGAACCATCCAGAGGTCCACGGACTCGGGAAACGCCTGCAGGCCGCGGCTGCTAGCGCGGTCGGCCGCGTCCCACTGCTGCGCGTCCAGATACGATTGGCACCGTTTCAGGACCTCCCCCGGGTCGGCCGGACGACTAGCCGGCTCCCCGGCCCCAATACGCCCGCTGACCGCGGAGAACAGCAACAACCACCTTGTACAGCGGACGCACGTTCGCATATGCTGGTATTTTGCGCGGATGACGCGGTTCGGTACACTGGAATCGACCGGGCCCGCTCACCATTGTGGGCACACTGGTGCTCTGCTGCAACGGACTTATGGACCCACACGCTCTCGAGTGTCTGGATTTCCACCGCGTTCGCGAGTTGCTCGCCGGGTACTCACTGACCGGACTGGGCAAGTCGCTCGCCCTACATATAACGCCCGTAACACGCGCCGACCTCGTGCAGCGCTGGCTCGGCCAGGTGACGGAGCTGCAACGCCTGATCCCGCAGCGCGGCATGCCCCCGCTAGGTGGCATCAGCGACGTCCGGCCCATCGTGAAGCGCTGCACGCCCCCGCTACGCGTCTCCGTCGAGGAGATGGCCCGCCTGGGCGACGCGCTGGCCGGCACCCACCACGTCAGCCGCTACCTCGCAGACCTGGCCGAAGACTTGCCCGAGTTGCGGCACTTGGCCGGCCGCATCGGCGATTTCGCAGCCCTCGCCGAGCGCATCCGCGGCGTCATCGACGAGCGTGGCGAAGTCCGCGACGACGCCAGTCCCAAGCTGGCCCGCATTCGCCGGGAAATTGAGAACGCCGGCCGCGACATCGGTGAGACGGTCAAGCGCCTGCTGCGCGACCCGGACCTGCGCCGCCTGCTGCAGTTCCCCAATCCGACCTTCCACAACGACCGCGTCGTGCTGCCGGTCCGCACCGAATACCGCGGCCGCATCCAGGGCATCATCCACCGCACGTCCGATAGCGGCGCCACGATCTACGTGGAGCCGGCCCAGGCCGTCGAGCTCAACAACCAGATCAGCAACCTGCGGGCCGAAGAGCAGGAGGAGATCAACCGGCTCCTGTGGGACCTGGCCCACCAGGCACACTTGAACGCCGCCGAAATCCTCAAGACCATCGACGCCATCGCCGTGCTCGACCTGATCGCGGCCAAGGTGCGCTTCGCGCACGACTTCGAGCTGCGCTGCCCGCAGATCAGCAGCGAACCCGTGCTCAGCGTCCGACAGGCCCGACACCCACTCCTCACCGCCCTCTGTCGCCGGCGCCGCGCAGCGGGCGACGCGGACGTCGCGGAAGTCGTGCCCATCAGCTACCGGCTCGGCGAAGACTTCGACCTGCTGGTCATCACCGGCCCCAACACGGGCGGAAAAACCGTCACGCTCAAGACCATCGGCCTGCTGCACCTGATGGTCCAGGCCGGCATGCCCGTCCCCGTGGCCGACGGCTCAACCTTCGGGATCTTCAACAACGTGCTGATCGACGTCGGCGACGAGCAGAACATGCAGCAATCGCTCAGCACGTTCAGCGGCCACCTGCACCGGCTGATGGACATGTTGCGCCGCGCCGGGCGGCAAACACTCGTGCTGATGGACGAGCTCGGGGCCGGCACCGATCCGGACGAGGGCGCCGCGATCGGCCGCGCGATTCTCGACGAGTTCCTGCGCCTCCAGACGCGCTGCGTGGCCACCACGCATCTCGGCGCCCTCAAGGCCTACGCGCTGACACGCAGCCGCGTTGAGAACGCCTCGGTCGAGTTCGACCCGCAAACCCTGCGGCCCACCTACCACCTGCGCATCGGCGAGTCCGGGGCCAGCAACGCCATCGAGGTGGCCCAGCGTCTCGGCCTGCCAAAGCGGCTGGTGGCGGCGGCCCGCCGCAATCTATCCCGCAAGGCCCGCGCTCTGCGCGCCGCCTTGCGCGACACGGCCGATGCCAAACGGCAGGCCGAGCAGGCCCGCGAGGCTGCCCAGGTCGCCCAGTTGGGCGCCTCACGCGCGCAGGATGAGGCCGGCGCGGCCCGCGCCCGCCTCGAACAGCAACAACAGGAATTCCGCCATTGGGTGCAGCGCGTCGTGCATTTGCAGCCCGGCGACGCGGTCCGCGTGCGCAACTTCGACCGCGACGGACGCGTTGTCCGCGTGCGCCTCGACCAGCAGCGCGCCGAGGTCAACGTTGGGGCCTTCAGCGTGGAGGTCCCGCTAGGCGACGTGCTCCCGCCCGAGACCCCCCCACCGCCACCCCGCCCCGCGCGAGCCGACCGCCCCCCCGCGGCGGCAGCTCCAAAACCCAGCCGCAAACCGCCCGAGCGCCAGCGCCGGGCCGCCCAACCGCCCCCCGCGGCTACGGCCGAGCCTCCCAAGCAACCGCCACCACCACCACCACCCCGGCCGCCCGCGCCGCCGCTCACCGACGAGCAGGCTGGCAGCCTCAATCCGGGCGACCGCGTGTTCGTCAAGCGGTTTCACCGCGACGGACGGGTCGTACGCGTCAAGCCCGCCCGCCGCGAAGTCATCGTCACGGTCGGCCTACTCGAGGTCGAAGTCCCTTACGACGGGCTCGCCTTGACGTCCGGTCGCGACGGGTCGCGACCCCAGCGCCAACCCGCCCGGCGTAGCCGACCGGATCAGCAACCCACGCCCACCAAGCCGCCCGGCAAACCGTCGCCGGCCCACACACAGTCAGCGGCCAATCCAGCCCCACCGCCGAACACCCCGCCAGCCCCAGCACCGCCCGCGCCGCAAGACGAACCGCCCGACCCGTCCTAACCCCCGCCGCGGAAGCAGCGCTGGGCCGATTGTGGACGAACCGCGTAAAACGACCGCCCGTCCGGGAAAACCGCACAACCGACACGAACGCTCGCTCTTGTCAGCGGCGGACAAACAGCTACAGCGTCACCCCAAGCTGCTGTGCCGCCGCTTCGACCGTCTGGTCGATCAGTGTCGCAATAGTCATCGGTCCGACGCCGCCGGGCACGGGCGTGATCAGCGAAGCCGGCTCCGCCGCCCCCTCGAAGTCCACGTCCCCGATATTGCCCTCGTTGTAGCCGGCGTCAACCACGACCGCCCCCTCCTTGATCCAGCCGCCGTGCACAAAATGCGGCCGGCCAACCGCCACAATCAGCACGTCAGCCTGCCTGACAATGCTCGGCAACGAACGCGTACGCGAATGACAGAGCGTCACCGTCGCGTGCGCGTTAATAAGCAACGACGCCATCGGCCGCCCCAGAATGGGACTACGACCGATAACCACGGCATGCGAACCGTCCAGCTCGACGTCGTACTCCCGCAGCAGCCGCATGATCCCGCCCGGCGTACATGGAATGAACGCCGGCATCCCCAGGATGACCCGCCCCAGCGTCGCCGCCGTCACTCCGTCAATGTCCTTCTCGACCGGAATCGCTTCGAAGGCGGCGCGCTTGTCGATCGGCCGCGGCACGGGATGCTGCACCAGGATACCGTGTACCGCCGGATCGTTGCCCAGTCTCTGGACTTCCGCGACCAGCTCCTCCGTGGTCGTACCCAACGGCAGCTCCAGCGCCAACGACCTCATCCCCACGCTTTCGCAGCGCTTGCGCTTCATGCGTACGTACGTGGCCGAGGCTCGGTCATCGCCCACCAGAACCGTCGCCAGCGTCGGCGTAACGCCCGAAGCGTCGCGGATCTTCTGCACCTTCTCCACAGCCTGGGCCAGCAGGCGTTTGGCCAGCGCCCGACCATCCATCAGCTTCGCCTTGTTGATCGCCATACCGACAGAATAGCGAGCCCGCCTGCACGTGTCACGACGCCGCCGTACTGGGCAGACCGGCCCATAGCGGGTAGCGTTCCGGCATGAGCTCACGCGGCCCTGCCACGTCACGAGCCGGTCGCGCTACAGCTGCGGCCCACCCGCCTCGGCCGCCGTCTTCAGCTTGGCGCGCCACCCGCCGCGACCTACTCGTGGCCGCCGGCCTGTTCGCCCTGGCGCTGAGCGTCCGCCTGCTGCACCTCTACGGCCATGCGGCCAACCCCACCTTCACCACCCCCATCATGGACCAGGCGGATTACGACGACCTGGCTCGCGCCCTGCTCGAGCAGCGCCCCGCGCGCACCCCCCTGTTCTGGCAGCCGCCGTTCTACCCGCTCTATCTGGCCGCCGTGTACGCCGTCGGCGGACCGAACCCGCTCCTGGCGCGCGTGTTCCAATGTCTCCTGGGCGCGGCAACGGTCGTTCTGACCTACTGGCTGGGACGGCGGCTGCTCGGGGAGAACGTCGGCATCACGGCCGCACTATTCACCGCCCTGTGCGGTCCGCTCGTGTTCTTCGAAAGTGAGTTGCTCGCCACAGGCTGGGCCGCATTCTGGGCCGTCGCCCTGCTGCTGCTCGGCCTACGCGCCGCCGAAACGCGCGGCATAGTCGCCCACCTCGCCTTCGGTGTGGCCGGCGCATTGAGCATCAGCACACGCCCGACCTTCCTGCCCGTGTTCCTGGCCTGCGCCGTCTGGCTGCTCTTCGCGTGGCGGCGGGCGGGCTGGCGCACCGGTCGCCTCGCCGGCGGCGCGACTGCTGTCGCCGGCGGCTTTCTCATAATCTCCTTACCGCTCGCCGCGCTTAACTACCGCCTTAATGCAAACTTCGGCATCATGCCGGCCAGCGGCGGCATCAACTTCTTCATCGGCAACAACCCCAGGGCCGACGAGACCACCGCCTTCCGCCCCGGCCGCGACTGGAGGTGGCTGGAACGGCTGCCGCGGGAGAATGGCGTCACCGGCGACATGTGGGCACAACAGCAGTTCTTCTACGACCAGACCTGGCAGTACCTGCGCGAGCAGCCGCTCAGCTTCGCCGCCGGCCTCCTGCAAAAAACCGTGCAGTTCATCAGCGCCCGCGAAGTCCCCCGCAGCGTAGACCTGTACGCCTTCCGCCGCTGGTCGCCGGCTCTGGCTGTACTCACGTGGAAGGTCGGCCAATTCGGCTTTCCGTTCGGCGTGCTACTGCCGCTGGCGCTGCTCGGCTTGCTCTCGAGCTGGCGGCGCCTGCCCACGCCCGTCTGGCTGCTACTGATGCTTCAGTCGGCGTCGATCGTGCTCGTCTTCGTTGCCGCTCGCTATCGTGCCCCGCTGCTGCCCGTCATCGCCATTGCCGCGGCGGCGGGCCTGCTGGCGTTGCCGGGGCTGCTCCGCTCCGACCGGCGGCAACGGGCGCTCCTCGGCCTGCTGCTGGCCGGCACCGTGCTGGCCCAGACGCTACCCGGGCCGTTTCCGGCTGAACAAGTCAATTACAGCGCCGAGCTATACCGCCTGCTCGCCATCCGCCATTACCAGGAGAATCAACTGTCGGAGGCCATCCATCGCTATCAGCAGGCCCTTGAGTACGCGCCGGGCGACCCCGACATTCACGCCGGCCTGGCCCGGGTGCTGCTGGTGACCGGTTCGGCGGAGGCGGCCGTCAGCCACTATGAGACATCGTTGCGGACGCGTCCGGATGTGGCCGTCAATCACGCCGCCCTGGCTGCCGCGCTGGAGCAGACCGGCCGGCTTGAGCGAGCGGCCGCAGAATACGAGCGTGCGGTCGAGATCGACCCGACCTACGCCAAAGCGTACGTCAACCTCGGCGCCATCCAACGCCGCCTGGGCCGGCTGGAGGAGGCCATCGCCGCCTTCCGCGCGGCCGTCCGGCTGGACCCGCACGATCCGATCGCACACCACAACCTGGGCGACGCGCTCGCCGACCACGGCGACACGGCCGGCGCGGTCGAATCCCTGCGACAGTCGCTACTGCTGGACCCCGGCTTCGAACCGGCCCGCAGACGCCTGGCGGAACTGCAGCAACCGTAGCGCCGCAGCGCGCACGGCCACACAGAAGAAGTGCTCATCCCGCGCCACGCACCCGGCCACAGGCTCCCGCCGCCGAGTAACCTCCCTACATGCCCGTCAACAACGCCACGAACGGATCGATATCGAATGCGTTGACCAGACCGTCACCGTTGAGGTCGCCGTTCAGGTAGTCGCAATCCGGGTACTGCGCCGCGTAAGCCGCCGCATCAATCACCGCCACGACAAACGGGTCGATATCGAAGCTGTTGACGACCCCGTCGCAGTTCATATCACCCGGCCCGTACAGGCTGCACGAGAGTTCGTGGATGCGGAAGGCGTCAACGGCCGCCTCGGTTATCGAGTTGTTAGGCGTGTCGTCCACGGTGAACCGGATTCTCGTCTGGGCCGTGAGCGTCACGAACTCCGCCAGGTTGATCTCGCGCCATACCCAGCCGACGCCGTGCGCCACAGTCTCGATCAACGTCCAGGTCACACCGTCATCGGCAGATACCTCGACGTCGAGGAAATCCTGATCCGGCAGGCCGGCATCATCACAGGTGAACCAGCGCGCGTAGCTGAGGATCGGATTCGCCGCGCCACCCAGGTCGATCACCGGCGAAATCAGGTACGTGGGACCCCAGTCAACGTCGGAGTTGCAGTTGTGCGGGTTGTTCTCGGTCAGGTAGCACTGGCCGGAGCCGCCGTAGCACGCCGGCGGATCGCCGCGGTCACAGTCGACCGGCACGCCGCGCTCCCACTGGCCGCCGGTCAGACTGGAATCGCTGACCACGGTCCAGCCCAGATCGCTCTCGAAGTCATCGACCAGGTACTCCGTCAGATGGGCCACCACCGGAGCGTACGGCTCGGCCGCGCCCTCCTCCGGGAGATAGACGGTAGTACCGCCGTCGCCGACGGCGCTGAAGTAGAACTCCGGCGTATCACCGCACGCGGGCGTCGGCAGGCTGGCCTCGTACAGGTTGTCGCCCACCGACGTGAGCGTACTCTCCAGCCAGTCACCACCGTCATAGCGGTAGTGCACGCGGCCGGAAATCGGCACGTACACCTCGCCGGCATTGCGAATCTGCACGGTGATCGTCAGCGGCACGCCTGGCTCAACGCGCCACGGCACGCCGCCCGGCACGTCCAGCAGCAGTGCGATCACCTGCACGCCGGCCTGATCCACCAGCCAGCCGACCACGCTGCGGGTCATCTTGATCGCGTAGTCGAAGTTGAGGTATCCGGGCGTGTCAAAGCAGTCCTGCTGCGTATGGTAGTGGGGGTTGCTCCAAACCTCGCCCTCGATCAGCAAGCAGGCCTGAAAGCCGGCGCTCTCGAACGGCGCGTGATTGCTCGCATCCAGCGCACCCAGGATCGTGTACGTCAGCCCGTCGCCGTAGGCCGTTATGGCCTGCCCCAGGCTGGTCTTGATCAGGCTCGACGCGGTGCGGCCGTAGATACGGGCGTGGTTCGTACCCGGGTCGTAGGCCACCATGTCAGCCGAGATCATCCCGAGGATGTCCTCGCCGGAGCAACCCCTGTTCTTCCATGTCGAAGGCAATGAAACGAATGGTGTAGTCCGACGGGAACTGGCTCAGGATGCGCGCCGCCTCAAGCACCAGCGCCACCCCGCTGGCGTTGTCGTCCGCCCCGGGATTGTTCACCGAGTCATAGTGCGCGCCGATGACGTAGATCTGGTCGGGGTAGACCGTACCGAGCTTGGTGGCAACCACGTTGTTGCCCGTGCCGCCGTACCAGGTGAACGGCTCCAGTTCAGCGTCCAGCCCCCAGCTCTGGAAGAACGCCAGGATGTTATTACGCGCCAGGTCGTGGTGCATCCCGCTGGGCCCGCGATTGTGCCCGGTGTGCGTATACAGCCAGTTGTCCATGAAATCGTAGTAGCTGTCGTAGCTGACCATTTCGGCGGCCGCCAACCCTTGGTCGGAGGCACGCGCGAAGCTGGCGCCCATCAGCACCGAACCCAGAAGCACGACCAAAGCAAACCGGCGCATCGCTCACGCTCCCTTCAAATTGCGATTCCGAATCAGCGGTCGTCCGCCGGCGGGGCCGGCCCGCGGCGGCACCACTCGCCACCCTGAGTGTACGCGCCGCCGCCACCGCAATGCAAGGAAGAACTGCCCGACGCCGCGTGCGCCCCTAGCTCTCGCCGGCATCGACGATCCAGCGGCCGTCAAGCGCGCCGGTCGGCACGCCGGACGCCTGCACACCCCGCCACCTCAACGCAGAAGACCTGCCGAACAGGACGAAATGTCCGCAAGGCGGCCCTGCGGCGCTCCGCCCCTTGCCAAACCGCGCTTCCTGGGGCCGCCACGCACCAGCCCTACCCGCGCCAACGCCGCCAAGGCAGGCACGCGCCGACTAGTGCGAGTCCGGACCGCGCCGCGCGCCGCCGGTGCTTCCTCGGCTCGACCACCACCGCCCCCCGTCCGGTAGCTGAGTGACCAGCGGGTCTCCAAAGCGGGTACGATCGCGGCCCCGCTAGGCGCGTCCCAGGCGCACTGACACGGCGCAAGTCCTGCGCCGGATTATCGGCAGCGCCAATCGCGCGACGAATACCACCCGACGCCCTAACCGCCCCGTTTGGGCTAAGGCTTACGAATGTCGCCGGCGCAGCATGCCGATAGCCCCGTCATGCCCACGGCCCGTGCCTGGCACGGCGTCCGGGGAGCGTGGCGCATAGGCGAGCGTCAAGAATACGCCGTCCCTCTGGAGCATTCGGAAATTCGCGGACTGGCAGCGCCGATGGACACCGCGCGCTGCGCAAGGGAGAGCTGTAATGTTCAAGTCCATGACGCTGGGTCGCAAGCTGACCCTCGGGTTCGGAACCATGATCTTCCTGGCCACGGCCCTGGGGGTCGTGAGCTGGTACGGCCTCAGCAGCGTGATGACTACCTCGGCGCTGGCCGATGCCGCCAACACCTGCCTCGACGAACTGAACCGCTGCGCGACGCTGCGCCGCGACTTCGACCTCTACGGGTTCCAGAAGGTCGGCAATGAAACGGAAGACTCCGCCGACAAATGGCGCGCCGCCCACGCGGACCTGACCAGCGCGCTCCAGGTTCTGGAAAGCTCATCTGACCTGAACGCGGAAGGGCGCACGCTGGTACAGGGCCTGTCGAAGCTAGCTGCGGAATACAAGGCCAGCTTCGAACGGCAGGCCACCAGTCGCCAGGCCCGCGATGCCGCCTTCACCGAGTGGCGCCGCATCGGCTGGAGCGTCACTGAAGGTGTCCAAACAGCCGTGCGAGACGTGATCCAGCCGGCCCTGGCCGCCGCGACGGAATCGCAGGACATCGAGACGATGAGCCGCTGGGCGAACATCAGTGACAGGCTGGACAAAGACGTCGTGCAGCGCTTCCTCCTGCTGCGCGTGACAGCCGTGTACCTGCTCGCCACCAACGCGGACCGCGAGTGGGAAGGCTACTCGGCCCAATACGATGAAGCCATCAAGGGACTTAACGAATGGGCCCAGTTGGTCCGCGGCGACCAGCAACTGGAGGCCGTCGCCGCCAGCCTGGCCACCTACTTCAGTGACTATGGGGCCGGCGGAAAGCAGTATCATTCCGGGATGCTCGGCGAGCGCACCGCGCGTGGCGAGATGGTTTCGATAGCGGGCCGCATCGTCACTGACATGAACACCCTGGACACGTTGCTCAAGGACGAGATGGCGGCGGTCTCGGCGCGCACCAACTCGATGGTCGTGGCCTTGCCCCTGGCCGCCATCATCATTGGCTGCCTGCTGGCGGTGGTGATTACGCGCGGCATCACCAAGCCGATCAACCGGATCATCTCCAACCTGAGCGAAGGCGCCACGCAGGTCACCGAAGCGGCCGGCCAGGTGGCCACGACCTCCCAGCAGCTCGCCGAGGGTGCCAGCGAGCAGGCCTCAGCGCTCGAGGAGACCTCCAGCGCGCTCGAGGAGATGGCCGCCATGACGCGCACCAACGCCGGCAACGCCAAACAGGCCAACGAGCTCGCCGAGGAGGCCCGCGGCGCCGCCCAGGCCGGCGACACCACCATGGTGAAGCTCAACGAGGTCATGGCCGGCATCAACCAGTCATCCGACCAGATCTCCAAGATCATCAAGGTCATCGAGGAGATCGCCTTCCAGACCAACCTGCTGGCGCTCAACGCGGCCGTCGAGGCGGCCCGCGCCGGCGAGCACGGCAAGGGCTTCGCCGTCGTGGCCGAGGAAGTCCGCAATCTGGCTCACCGCTCCGCCCAGGCCGCCCGCGAGACTACCAGCCTGATCGACGAATCCGTCCAGCGCGCCCGCGACGGCTCCGGCGTCGCCCACGAGGTCACGCAGACGTTCACCAAGATCGCCAGCGACGTCGCCCAGGTCTCCCAGTTGGTACATGGCATCGCCCGCGCCAGCGAGGAGCAGGCCCAGGGCGTTGACCAGGTCAACACCGCCGTATCCCAGATGGACAAGGTCACGCAATCCAACGCCGCCGGCGCAGAGGAGTCCGCCTCGGCCGCGGAGGAGCTCTCCGCGCAGGCCATCTCCGTGAACACGGTCGTAGGGGAGCTCGCGACGCTCGTCGGCGGGCAGGCCGCCCTCACGCGTATGCAAGACACACCGCCCCCGGCTCATGGCGCCACCAGCCGGCCGAAGATCCAGCGTCTTTTCGGCACCAAGCATCAAGAGGCGCATGCGCCCCACGCGGAGTCGCACCCGAGCACCACCGTGGACTCGCACTGCGACGGATTCTGAGCACCCCGGACGCCGGCTGACGACCGGCGCGCCCCGAGCCGACCCACAGGGTCGCAGGCATGACAAAGCCAAAGCCGTCGGCCAGTCAGCGCTTTAACAGCGCGGCTGGCCGACGGCGTATACACGTCAGCACATGTTCCTGTCAGCCCCCGGGCACTGCCGCCACACCTGCGGAACTAGGCCAGATTCATTGTCATCAGGAAGACCGCGTTCGACTCGGTCTTGTCAAGCCGCCCGCGCAGCAACTCGACGGATTCGACCGGGTTCATATCACTCAGCACGCGCCGCAGCATGTAGACCTTCTCGAGCTCCCGCGGATCCAGCAGCAACTCCTCCTTGCGCGTACCGCTCGAGGCGATGTTGATCGCCGGCCAGATCCGCTTGTCCACCAACCGGCGGTCCAGGTGCAGCTCGCTGTTGCCCGTGCCCTTGAACTCCTCGAAGATCACCTCGTCCATCTTGCTGCCCGTGTCGACCAGGGCCGTTCCGATAATCGTCAGGCTGCCGCCCTCCTCGATGTTGCGGGCCGCCCCGAAAAACCGCTTGGGCTTCTGCAGCGCGTTCGCGTCCACACCACCCGTCAGAATCTTCCCGGAGTGCGGCACTTCCGTGTTGTAGGCCCGCGCCAGGCGCGTAATCGAGTCCAGCAGAATCACGACGTCGCGCCCGTACTCGACCAGCCGCTTGGCCTTGTCAATCACCATCTCGGCCACCTGGACGTGCCGACTGGCCGGCTCATCAAACGTCGAGCTCACCACCTCCGCCTTGGTGGCCCGCTCCATCTCCGTCACTTCCTCCGGCCGCTCGTCAATCAGCAGAATGATGACAATTGCATCCGGATGGTTCGTGCTGATGGCGTTCGCCATCTTCTGCAGCAAGACCGTCTTCCCGGTCCGCGGCGGCGCCACAATCAGCATGCGCTGACCCTTGCCGATCGGCGTCACCATGTCCACGATCCGCATGTTCAACTCTTTCGGCGCCGTCTCCAGGAACAGCCGCTCATCCGGATGCAGCGGCGTCAGATCCTCGAAATTCGTCTTCTCCGTCACCGCCTCCGGCGTCTCGAAGTTGATCGCCTCAACCCGCAGCAGCGCGAAGTAACGCTCCGACTCCTTCGGCGGCCGAATCTGCCCCGCCACCACGTGCCCGTTCCGCAGCCCAAAACGCCGAATTTGCGAAGGACTAACGTAAATGTCATCCGGACACGGCAGGTAGTTGTACTCCGGGCTGCGCAGGAAGCCGAACCCGTCCGGCAGAATCTCTAGCACGCCCTCGCCGTACAACAGGCCATTCTGGCTGATACGCCGCTTGAGGATCTGGAAAATCAGGTCCTGCTTGGGCAGGCCGACGAAGTCCTCCACACCCTCGGACTTGGCCACCTCGTGCAGTTCGGCCACCGTCATCTTCTGCAGATCGGTGATGTGCAGCTCGCCCCGCTTGACCCGCTCGTACTTCTCATGGGTCTCGCGGTCGATGGCGCTGCTGTCGTCCGGCTCTGGCTTGCTGCGCTGGCGCTTGCCCGCCTTCTCATCATCATCGGAGCCGGCCCGGGGCTTCGCCGCGGCACGCTTCGCTGCGCCGGATGCCGCCGACTCTTCGGCCGCCTCCGCCTGATCATCGACAAGCTCGGCCGGCTCGCTAACCGCCTCCGCGGCCTCGTCCGGCATGCTCTCGATGACGTCCTCCAGTTTCTTCTTGCCACGTGTACGCGTCGTTGCCTTTGCCATGGGATCCAACTCCAGCTTCCGACCCGCTTCGCCGCCCGGCGAAACAGTCCGCTTGCGACGGCGGCGGGATTCAAACTCAATCAGCCTGGGGGTACCGCGCGATGATCTGCTCTAGCACTCCCGTCACCTGCGCCCGCAGCGCAACGGCCGGGCCATCATTCTGTATCAGGAACTCCGCTCGCGAGCGCTTCGCTTCCACCGGCTCCTGCCAGCGCTCACGCCGTTGCAGTTGTCCTTCGTCCCAACCTCGCGCTTGGTGCAGACGCCGCAGCCGCTCGGCCCGGCTCGCCTCCACGAACACGACGAAGTCACACAGGCTAGCGAGATTGCTTTCAAACAACAGCGGGGAATCTAAGATGACGGCCTGGACCGTGCGATCTTTACCAGCCGCACCTATCATAGTGTCGTGCATTTCGACAATCAAGGGGTGAACCAGATCTTCAAGCCGCCGACGCTGCCCCGCATCTTCAAACACGATGCTCGCAATCCGCTTGCGATCCGGCCGCCCATCGGCCCCAACCACCTCGTCACCCCACCACTCCCGCAGCTTCGCCAGCACTTCCGGCCGCGCCAGCACCTCGTGGTTCAGACGGTCCGAATCAATAACCAGGCAGCCCAGCCGCTCAAACTCGCGCGCCACGCTGCTCTTCCCCGCTCCAATCCCGCCACACAACCCGACAATCGGCTTCGCAAACCCCATAGCATCAAAGCCCAGACCCCGTGGCCAAGGCACAATCCGCCGGATTCCTGCTCAGGAATTAGCTCTGTGCGGCAAGCCGGACGACCCCTGGCCGCCCGGGCCGGCTCCCTAGGACCAAACGAGCCGGTGAATGTTAGCCCCAGTCTCGCCCATCCACGCCCGCTTGTCAATCCCGTCCGTACTGCTAAAGTATCGGTTTCCAAACACTGCCCGGAGCAACCATGCGACGACCCGCACGCGTCCTGATCTCAAAAATCGGCCTCGACGGCCACGACCGCGGCGCCAAACTCATCGTCCGAAACCTACGCGACGCCGGCATGGAGGTCATCTATACCGGTCTCTGGCAAACCCCGGCCTCAACCGTCCAGGCCGCCATCCAGGAGGACGTTGACGTCCTCGGCGTCAGCCTCCTCTCCGCCGCCCACATGACCATCATGCCCGAGGTCAAACGCCTCTGCCAGCAGGCCGGCGCTTCCGACCTCCCACTTGTCGTCGGCGGCATCATCCCCGAGGACGACACCCGCGCCCTCACCAACGACGGCATCGCCGGCATCTTCACACCCGGCACACCCATGGCTACCGTCGTTGACGCCGTCCGCTCGCTCGCCAACCGCCGCCAGGAACACCGCGCCGCCCAGCAGACCCCCCCCGACATCCAGTCCATGCGCGGCCTCGGCCAGGCCATCACCTGGATCGCCTCCGGCCGCGACCCCCAGGCCTTCAAACCCCCCGCCCCGCCGCAACCGTCCGTCTGCATCGGCATCACCGGCTCCCCCGGCGTCGGCAAAAGCACCTTCATCGGCAAGCTTGCCACCAACCTCCAGGACCGCGGCCACCGCGTCGGCGTCGTCGCCGTCGATCCTACCAGCCCCATCACCGGCGGCTCGCTCCTCGGCGACCGACTCCGCATGATGGCCGCCGAACCTCGCGAAACACTCTTCGTCCGCAGCCTCTCTTCCGCCGGCCAGGCCGGCGGCCTCGCACCCCACTGCGCAGATATTGCGCACCTCCTCGCCAGCGCCGGCTACCAGATCATCCTCGTCGAGACCGTCGGCGCTGGCCAGAACGACACCCAGGTCCGCGCCCTGGCTGACGACGTCCTCCTGCTCCTCATGCCCGGCGCGGGGGACTCCGTCCAGTTCGCCAAGGCCGGCGTCGTCGAGATCGCCACCGGGTTCGTTGTCAACAAGGCCGACCTCCCCGGCGCCGACGCCACCATCCGCCAGCTCAAGGAATCTCTCGACGACAACCGCCCCATCTGGAGCGTCAGCTCCCTACGCGGCGAAGGCCTCGCCCCCCTCTCCGAATGGATCGAATCCCGCCTTCAGTCATAGCCAGCGGCCGGCAACTCCCACGCCGCCGCCCGAACCGCCCCGCGCTATTTGATCCGCGACTGTGAAGAAGCGGTGCGTCTTCGCGGGGCGGGCCATGTCCGACGTTTCAGAACGCGCCCGTGTGCCACCACTTACCGTGCGCCGCCCCGCATCTGCTCCTGCTTGACCAACTTCCCACCCGAGTCGAGAATGCAAACTGCTGACGAACGCTCATGCACGTCCAATCCAATCGTGTACTGCGGGCCTCCTTTCGTGAAGGTCCAACGGGTCGTAACCCGAAGGAGGCTCGCTGCATGGTTTCACTGCTCTGTGAGCAGTGTCTTCATCCGTCCGCCACAGTCTCAACTGTCGGGGGTGGTCCATCGCAAGCCAAGCGCAGGGCCGGCGATGCCATTGCGCCTATCGCTTCATCCTCCAGGACGCCGCTGCCGGTGGCGCCGCCCAGGCTTGCGGCGGCGCGCCGGCTGTCCAAGCCCTAGCGCGCGGAACCCTCGCCACACGGCGGATCAAAAGCCTCGACCGCGCAGTCCGCACCGACCAAACCCGGCAGGAACCGGCCGGCGCAGTTGAGCTCATACTCGGTGCTCACAGTTCCCGCATCCTCATCGCAACAGCAACCGGGGTTGCCACACGGCGGGTCCAGGTCAGCGCATTCGGAGTAGGCCGTGAATTCCCATGACGGCCAGCAGTACGTCTCCGGCCGGTAATCGTAACACATGCCGCTGTATGGACTGCAGCATGCTCCAATCACGTAGTCCAGACAACCGTAGTAGAGCACGTTCCTGGTCAGGTGGGCCCAATCGCCTTTACCCAGGGTGCCGCCCGTGTGCCCGGAACTGTAGTACACCTTGCCGAAGCCATCCACCGGAATGGGCTGCGTCGGATCCGTCAGCCAATCGAGATAGTCAATGTAACACTGGCGCCAGGCCTGCCAGTCCACCAGCGTGATCCGGCGGTCACCGTCGTAGTCGGCCCGCCAGAGGTAGCCGGGCTCGCCCATTGAAGACCCGAACGCCAGGTACAGCAGGTTGAGATCGGCTGAGTCAACCACCTCGTCGCGGTTCAGATCACACCACCAGTCGCCGCACGCAGCGCAGTAGTAGACAATGGATGGCGCCCCATCGTCCCAGTAGCCGTCCACGTACGCCCCCGCGGCCACTTCCGTGATAACGTCGCGGTAATCGCTGCTGTAGCTGGTGATGCCGCCATGCAGCGGGCCGCCGCCGCCGCCGTACGAGCCGCTGCCGAAACCCGTGCTGACGCCGGTGACGGGGCAACACTGCTCCATCACGTAGCCTTCCAGCCAGTGGGTCTGATCGCTGGGGAACGTCCACTGTCCCAGAATGAGCGTGCCGCCGTGATCCACATAATCGCCGAGCATGTCGCCCATCGCCACCGGATCGGCATAGGCGTAGTTGCACCACGTTATGACGAAGTCATAGCGGCGCAGCATCTCGATCGGGGGCATGCCCACGCGCGCGTCGCGGTATTCGACGGCGTTGCCTATCGGGCCGTGCAGCGACGCCCGGAACTCCGGGTTGTCGTCCGCGCTCGGGCAATACAGCGTGAGATAGTTGGACATACACCCGCACGGCGGTGCGAATGCGACTGTCAAGCAATCCTCATCGACCACGCCCGGCACGAAGCGGCCGTTGCAGTTCACCTCGAAAGCCACAAACGGCGCCCATTCATAGAAGTAATCCTCGCAGCAGCAACCGGGGTTGCCGCAGGGCGGATCAAGCTCATCGCATTCCTCATTCCAGAAGAACTGCAGCGGCGGTGTGCAGTCCATGATCTCCACTGCGTCCGCGCACTCGCCCGTGTACGGGTCACAGCACGCGCCATCAAATGGCGGGACATAGCACTGCAACAGGTTAACCGTGAACTGCGCCCAATCGCCGGAGCTGAACGACTCACCGCCGGCGAGGCCAGGCGCGTACGTCACGCCCTTGTCCAGGCGCCAGGCGGCAGCCACGCCGCCGTGGCTGTAAGTGCCGCTGCTCCAGAACGGGCCGGTACGCAGCGTGGCGATGTCCACGTAGTTCGACCAGAGCGTCGAGACGCCCCAGAACTCGCAGCCGATGCCGTCGCCGTTGTACGAGCCACTGCTGTAGCTGGTCCCGCTGACCGGGCAATACTGCTCCGACATGGACATGATCCGGCCGCCCAGGTAGTTGCCGGCCGTCGGCAGGCACCACTGGCCCAGGAGGACATGGCCGCCGGCGTCGACGAAGTCGGCCAGCACGTCGCCCATGGCGACGTTGTCAGCGTAGGCGTAGTTCACCCACGTCATGACGCACTCATACTCCTGCAGCATGGCAAGCGAAGGCGTGCCCGTGCGGGCGTCGTAGTAGTCGCAGGCCGAGCCCGTGAGAGCCGTCACCGCAGCGCGGAACGCCGGGTTGTCGGGGTTGCTTGGGGCGTACAGTAAGCCACTAGGAAATGGAATCCAGCATGGTGGTGAAAACGCATAGTGGTCGCACTCGTCTCCTAACACGCCCGGCAGAAAGCGGCCTATACAGTTGGCCCGGAACTCCTCGGTAACCGCGCCGATGATATCGTTGCAGCAGCAACCCGGGTCGCCGCAAGCCGGAACGAGCTGGTCACACTGCATCTGGTAGTGGAACTGCAGCGGGAAGGTCAGGCAGTCCATGACGTCCACGCCATCGACACACTCGCCGGTCGTCACGTCGCAGCAGGCGCCCGTGCCACTGCACGGAATCTGAACCATGTTGGCAGTCAGCCTGGCCCAGTCGCCGCCACCATAGTAGCCAGCGGTGTTACCGGCGCTGTAGAAGACCATGCCCGGACCACCAACCGGCGCCGGCAAAGACGGATCTTCCACCCAGTCCAGGTAGTCGATGTAGCACTGGCGCCAGGCCTGCCAGTCAACCAGCGTGATGACGCCGTCGCCGTCGTAGTCAGCGGCCGGCAGCCAGGCCGGATCACCAACCTGCGAGCCGAACGCCATGTACAGCATGTTCAGGTCGGCCGAATCAACGACCATGTCGCCGTTCAGGTCGCACCACCACGCGCCGCAGGCGTTGCAGAGCACGACCACCGACGGCGAACCGCCGCTGAAGTGGCCGTCAATCATGGCACCATCGGCCACAGCCTGGATGACATCCAGGTAGCTCGTGTCGTAGGACGACACGCCGCCATGCCACAGAACGCCGTCACCGACGTACGACCCGGAGCCGAAGCTCGTCTGGGTCGTCAGGACCGGGCAGCAGTCCTCCATGATCCGGCCGGCCAGGCAGTTGTTCTGGTCGCTCTGCCTGGTCCACTGACCCAGGATGACCTTGCCGCCCGCATCCGCGTACTCGGCCAGGCGGTTGCCCATGGCAACGCGGTCTGCATAAGCGTAGTTGGCCCAGGTCATCACGGCCGAGTACTGAATTAGCAGGTCCATCGACGGAACGCCCGTACGGGCGTCGAAGTAGTCGCACTTGTCGCCGATAATCGCCAGCACCGCGGCACGGAACGCCGG
>Ga0334887_1000920_pt1 | contig 42108 bp, 28 predicted proteins | sample GraSluR1_MG_10_FD_207217 | JGI IMG/M metagenome (GOLD analysis project Ga0334887, IMG submission 207217) | Sludge microbial communities from methane-producing bioreactor in Wageningen University, Netherlands - Granular Sludge_18_07-R1 | ecosystem: Engineered > Bioreactor > Anaerobic >...
AGCTAGCGATGTGGGCATACTAATGCTCTCATTGCTTCTTTTTTTCTTCTCTTCCTTAGCTTTTCTACTATATAACAAGAAGAACGCTGCTTCTCCGTTTTGAGACACAGCGTTCTTTGACAGTCTGCAAGCTCCCCGAAAGGGGAGCTTTTTGCGCATCGGATTTCGCATTAGGGGTCTGACCCCACGTTTAAATACTTCGCAGTAGGGGTCAGACCCCTCTGCGAAATTGAGAGAATTTACATAATGCAGAGCGAAGAGTTAACATGCAGTTAACCTAAGCATATTGCTAAAAAATCAGCCTCGCGGTATCATAATATCAGATAAAACAATCGGTTAAGACATGATTTTTGCGAAGGAGGTGAGCCCATGATCTTAATCAATAAAGATAAAATGAAAGAGACAAAATCGGAATTAGTAGTGCATTCCCTGCTGTTGGCAGCCGCCGTGCTCTCGGTTTTCATAACCTTGGGTATCATCTTGTCGTTGCTTCTCAATACCTTCTCTTTCTTCCAAGAGGTTTCGATTTTTGAATTTCTGACCGGGAAAGAATGGACTCCGCTTTTTGCAAATCCACAATATGGCGTGTTGCCGCTAATCACCGGCACACTGACCGTCACACTCGTAGCGGCCTTCATCGCTATCCCACTGGGTTTAGCCAGTGCCATTTTCCTGAGCGAATACTCACCCCCTTCTTTGAGAAAAATCTTAAAACCAGTTCTGGAGATTCTGGCAGGGGTTCCATCGATTGTCTATGGATACTTCGCTTTGAATTTGATCACACCGCTTCTGCAAAAACTGATTCCTGGCACTGAAATTTATAATGCCGCCAGCGCTGGTATTGCCATGGGAATCATGATTATGCCGTTGGTAAGTTCACTCAGCGAAGATGCCTTGAGTTCAGTTCCATTAGGGATGAAACATGGTGGCTATGCACTAGGTGCAACAAAATTGGAAGTGGTTAAAAGTATTTCTTTACCCTATGCCTTTTCCGGAATCGTTTCCTCGTTTGTTTTAGCAATTTCCAGAGCAATCGGAGAAACCATGATCGTCACCGTAGCAGCCGGAGCAAGGCCAACCTTGACCTTGAATCCACTGGGCAGTGTGCAGACCCTAACAGCCTTTATTGCACAAGCCAGCCAGGGCGATAATGCTCACGGAACCACCAGTTATTACGCCTTGTATGCGGTGGGAATGCTCTTGTTCTTGATCACTTTTTCGATGAACTTCTACGCACATCGCATTATTCAGCGTAAGAAGGAGGAACTTGTAGCATGAGAAACAACTTTGACTACAATAAGAGACGACAACTCGTCAACAAGATTGCTCACATCCTTTTCGCCGGAGCTTCGTTTGTAAGCATATTGGTCCTGTTAATCTTGTTATCAGATTTAGTACTGCGAGGAACAAAATACATCAATCTGGAGTTCTTCACCAATTTCCCCTCTAGATTCGCTTCAAAATCAGGGATTTTGCCTGCTATGGTTGGTAGCTTGTGGTTGGTCGTTTTGACTGCTGCAATTTCTATTCCGGTTTCTGTCGCGGCTGCTGTTTATTTGGAAGAGTATGCCATGGATAATCGCTTTACGCGCTTCATTAAAATCAACATTTCCAATTTGGCGGGTGTCCCCTCCATTGTTTACGGCATCTTGGGGTTATCCTTTTTTGTAAGAACATTGGGGTTAGGGCGAAGTATCCTTTCAGGAGCGTTGACCATGTCCTTGCTGATTATGCCAATCATGATTGTTGCCTCCCAAGAAGCCATTCGCATGATTCCCAATTCCCTGCGCGAAGGATCTTACGCGTTAGGCGCTTCCAAATGGAAAACCGTGAAAGGCATCGTCGTGCCTGGGGCATTGCCGGGCATTATGACCGGAATCATTCTTGCAATTTCCAGGGCCTTGGGAGAATCAGCTCCGCTACTTTTAGTAGGTGCTTTTAGCTTTGTCAGCACTCTACCAAAGAGCCCGATGGATTCGTTCATCGTCATGCCGATACAGATATATACCTGGATGAGCAAACCCAGTGCCGATTTTAAAGATGTCACGGCTGCAGCAATTCTAGTCCTTATGGTTCTACTGCTAACTCTTAACATGACAGCAATTGTCATTCGAAATAAATTCCACCAAACCTATGAATAAACCAAAACGGAAAATTTAGATTCCGATTGGATAAAAAAACGTATTTGAAAAAAGAAAGGGGATTCTTATGAAAAGAACACTTAGCAAAAAATGGATATCTACAATTCTCGTCCTCATGGTAGCGGTTTTAACCCTCACTGCCTGTAACACTCCCGCACCAGCTCCAACTCCGGACCCGACTCCTGCCCCCGCCAAATTGAGTGGTGAAATCATTATCGATGGTTCCAGTACCGTTTTCCCAATTACAGAAGCGATTGCTGAAGAATTCAGAAAAATCAACCCCGATGTCAACATTTCTATTGGTGTCTCCGGAACCGGTGGTGGTTTCAAGAAATTCACTATTGGTGAAACCGATATCAGCAATGCTTCCCGCCCGATCAAAGAAAGCGAAGCTGCTATTGCCGAAGAAAACAAGATCGATTATGTCGAACTCAAAGTAGCGTACGACGGATTATCGGTCATGGTCAATAAAGCAAATGACTTTGTGGACACCTTAACCGTAGAAGAACTCAATAATATTTGGAAACCCGATTCCACCGTGGTCACTTGGCAAGATGTGCGCGCGGAATGGCCCGACGAACCAATCAAACTCTATGCACCAGGAACCGACTCCGGAACCTTTGACTATTTCACGGAAGAAATCAATGGTGGAACAGGCGTCATTCGCACCGATTTCACGCCCAGTGAAGATGACAATGTCTTAGTCCAAGGAATTGCCGGCGACAAATACTCATTAGGATTCTTCGGCTATGCCTACTATATTGAAAACACCGACAAACTCAAAATCGTCAAAATCGATGCCGGTGAAGGTGCAGTGGAACCCACCTTTGAGACCATTAAAGATGGCAGCTACTCTCCGCTTTCTCGTCCGATCTTCATGTATGTGACTGAAGAAGCTCTTGCCAAAGAACATGTAATGGCGTTTGTGGAATACTTCTTGACCGATGGTACCGAACTAGTTTCCGAAGTGGGTTATGTGCCCCTGGAAGAAGCCATTTATACCGAAGAGTTAGCAAAACTTAAGTAAGCAACCTTTTGTAAGGGGACGGTTCTCTCGTGAGAGAACCGTCCCCTCTTAAATTTCAAGGTGGGGACTGTCCCCACCTTGAAATCGGGGAGGATTTGGGAGGTGAAATCTTTAATATTAAGGCATCACCCAATCCCCGCACAATTTCACTTGGAGGAGTCAATATGCAAATCGACGAACGCACGATTATGTTCTCCCGCATCAGCCGAAAACCCGGCACACCGGCTTATGATGATTATTACCGCGAGCACCCCGAGCACAAAGAATTTGACGACTCCCTGCGCGCGCTTCCCGGCATGACCGAGCCCGGCCGCACCATGTATGACCCCATCAACAGCCCCATAGTCGACGCCACCTTCCAATTTGTTGCTGATTTGCGCCCTCTCGTAGAAGGCCCAGCCGCAGCACCGCAAAAAGCCGAAGCTTCACCCGAAACCTTCACCAAGCGCATCAAAGGTCTGGCCGCCCATTATGGCGCAGTCCTTTGCGGCATTACTCCCATGGATCCGGCCTATTATTATAGCCATCGAGGCCGTATGGACACCAATTACGGCGAGGAAGTTGTGCCCAAACATCCCTTTACCATTGTTTTTGCCGTGGAAATGGATAGCGAACTCATCAACACCGCTCCCCGCCTAACCCAAAGCCTCGCCTCCACCAAAGGTTATGTAGAGGGCGCAGTTGTCGGTTCGATTTTAACCTATTACATCAAAAGCCTCGGGTATGAGGCCCGCAATCACATGGATGGCAATTACTTAGCCGTCATGCCCCTTGCCGCCCAAGCAGCCGGCTTAGGCGACATTGGTCGGCACGGCTTGCTAATCAACCCCATCTACGGATCGCGCTTGCGCTTAGGAGCAGTTACCACCGATCTTCCCCTTCTCACCGACGCACCTTCTAACTTCAAAGTCGAACCCTTCTGCCTTATCTGTGAGAAATGCGTCAGGACCTGCCATGCTCAAGCCATTCCTGCCGGAGAACCCAAAGAGATCCACGGTGTCAAACGTTGGCAGATTAACCAAGAGCAATGCTTCGCCAAATGGCTCACCTTAGGCACCGATTGCGGCATCTGCATTGCTGCCTGCCCCTTCAGTTCTAATCTACCCACCGACTTGGTGCAAGCCTATATAGATGACCCCACCCAAGCCGAAGCCCTACTGCGAGACCACGAGTCGCGTTACCCTATTCGGCCTTTCCAAAAAGATATTCCTGATTGGCTCAAATAATCAACGGAGGAGATTCCATGGCAAAATTAATCACTTTTCAAGGATATACCCCTAAGCTTCACCCCAATACCTTTGTAGCCGATGGTGCCAAACTGATCGGTAACCTTGAATTGGCCGAAGGCGCAAGTGTCTGGTACAATTGCGTGCTTCGCGCCGATGTCAATGCGGTTCGGATCGGGCGTTTCAGTAACATTCAAGACAACTCCACCATCCATGAAGAAAGTCCCCGCGCCGGGCACAATGATTCCGGCCACCCAACCATACTTGGAGATTATGTCACCGTTGGACATGGATGCATTTTGCATGCCTGCACCATTGAGGACTATTGTTTAATCGGCATGGGTGCCATTATTTTAGACGGAGCCATAATCGGCAAAGGATCCATTGTCGGAGCTGGAGCGGTTGTAACCAAGGGCACCGTCATCCCGCCCTTCTCGGTCGTACTTGGCACCCCAGGCAAAGTGGTGAAAACCATGCCCGAGACTACCATAACCGAGCGTCAAGAACATGCGGAGCATTATTGGCAGTTGGCGCAACTGCATAAGGGAGAATAAATTTTTTTATAACACTATTGACAAGCAACTGTATCGGTCTTATAATACACTTAAGAACTGTGTTATAGGATAGGTACAGTTGCTTTGTTTTTACATTTCTCCTAAATCAAAAAAAGGGGTGATCACGTGATTTCTTTTGAACAATTCATCATGGAAGACGGGATCCCCATCTATATGCAGATTCTCCTCTTTGTCAAGCGTGGTATCGTGGCTGGAAAGATTCGACATGACGACGAGCTGCCCTCAAGACGAATGCTATCTGCTTTGTTGGGAGTTAACCCCAATACGGTGCAAAAGGCGTATAAGTTGCTTGAAGACGAAGGACTAATCCGCTCCCAAACAGGTGCCGCTTCCACCATGTGTTTGGACGAAAACAAGATAGAATTCGTGCGCCGTGACCTGCTGGAAAGCGACACCCGCAATGTGATTCGAGCCATGCGGCAAATGGGCATTACCCAGAAACAAGCTTTAAGTCTGATTGAGCGCTACTGGAACGAGGTGGAGTCATGAAGAAAGATCTGTCGGTAATTATCCTAATTGTGCGCAATTCATTTTGGCGGGTTCTACTAGCAATTCTTATGATAATCATAATCGATGGGGTGTTTCTTTTCGCGGATCTGGACCTGCAGAACGGTTGGTCAATTAGCTTAGAAGAATTGTTGAAAAATAGGCCTTTACTTGCGGGTTTGTCGTCTGCTCTGTTTTGGCTCACATACTCAGTAACCAAGTTCGGTAGCGATAAAATCAGCAAGGAGTATTACACACTTTTGCGTTTGCAGATATCTGAGGGTAAGATTTGGTTTTGGCAAGCTTTATATCATACCTTTTGTTACTTGTTTTTATTTGTGGCGGAGATCGCCATCTTTCTGTTCTTGAGACGGTACTATGTATCAACAAGCCCGGTTGAAGCATTTGGTTTATCAACGGTGCTCAAGGTATTTTCCACTAATCATTATCTGCAAAATCTCATACCCTACCATAATCCTTTGCGCTGGTTTAGAAACATGATGATTGTGGTTGGGTTGGGCATCACATCGGCAACAGAGCCGTTTGCAAAGAGAAGAGGAATCATTGAATATTTAGCTTATCCCCAATTGTTGCTAACCTTAATTGTTTTTAATATAGACCTTAGGTTTTGGTTATTCGATCTGCTGGTGATTCTCTTATCGGGATTTTGGGCAGTGAAAGCTATGGTCTATGTGAAGAAGGGAGTTGGAAAAATTGATTCATAGATTGGAACGCTATTCTCCTCCCGGATATGATGTCAGAACAGAAATAAGTTATTTTTCAGGAATCTTTTTTGTAATACTCTTTTTGATTTTTATATTTTATCAGCGTTTCCAGGAAGCGTTTGAACTACTGTTCGGTTATGAAGACGGAATCAAGGTTTTACTTCCGAATGTTCTAATGCCCACTTTTAAGTCTTTGGATGAAATATCGTTTAGCGAATTTCTATTCGTATCATTATTTGGTTTTCGCTTAATTCGATATCGGTATCGGTATTTTAATGTCGAAACGAAAAGCGGTTATGTGATGTTGCGTTTACCTCGAAGATTCGAGTACCATAAACGCTGCTGGGTGATTCCGGTAGCATGGATGACATTAAGCTACCTTCTCTTCTTCTTAATAAAAGTACTTTCTTTTATCTACTATAAAAACATGGTCCCCCTCTCCGCCTGGCCTCCGGGTCAGAGTATGAATCTTTGGAGCGTGATCCTATGATCGAACTGAAGAGAGTCAAGAAATACTATGACGATACGCTAGCTTTGCGTGATATCAATCTACAGCTTCCACGTGGCGAAATTGTGGGGCTCTTTGGCGAAAATGGTGCAGGGAAGACCACCCTGATGAAATGCATTTTGAATTTTATTGAATTCCAAGGTTCCATCACATTGGACGGCGAGCCCATAACCACAAAAAATATCGCTCAACTCTCCTTTGCCACCTCTGAACACTCCTTCTTCCCCAATTTATCTCCGGCAGCACATCGCGATTTCTACCGTATGCATTTTCCTAAATTCTCGCAAAAACGTTATCAGGGGCTCATGGAGTTCTTTGAACTACCCATGGGAACGGCCTTAAAGAAATTCTCCACCGGTCAAAAAAATCAATTCGAGGTGATCATGGCATTGAGTCAAGGGGCGGATTACATTCTCATGGATGAACCCTTCGCCGGCAACGATATCTTCAACCGCGAAGATTTCTACAAGGTGCTCTTGGGTATTTTGGAACCCCACGAAACCATTCTACTGTCAACTCACTTAATCGAAGAAGTCGCAGGTTTTATCGGCCGGGCGGTATTGCTCCGCAAAGGAGCTATTGTAGGAGATGTCTCCCTGATGCAGTTGGAAGAAGAGGGTAAAGACCTGGTATCGTACATCAAAGACACGTATCATTATAAAGCTGACCGGGTCAGCAAAGCCTTGCAAGATTTAACCGAATAGGTCAAAATAAGAGGAGCGTCTCAAATTCGAGACGCTCCTTTTATGATACTAGGTTGGGTTTACTTCAAATTCCATACTTTCAACAAGCGACCGTGCAGAGCGATTGTGCTTTCGCGGCTCCAAATGCCTTCTAAAGTTGCTGTCTGTCCGCTATGAACCAGTGCCGCAAGTTGTTGACGTACACCTTCGTTTTGTGGCAGAACATAAATGGGATTTCCATCTGTATCGGTCATTTCAAAAGGAAGGTTTTCATCGCTGTTCGCTCTTAGGATGCCTTGTTGACTTACCGGTTTTGTGATCTGACCTAACATTTCCAGACAACGTAAGATGAGACTAGCTGCTTGAGCGCGGGTCGCTTCACCTTCTGGCTGTAACGTTCCGTCCATCCCCTTGATCAAGCCCAGTGAAACAGCTAAGGTTAGCGCTTCTTGGGCCCAAGGTGCTGTATTGTTGGCATCGGAGAAGAGTCCTTGGATCGGAGTCATTGGCACTTGCGGTAAAAGCGTTCCAAGCATGTTTTGCAACATAACTGCCATTTCCTGACGACTGATGGTTTGGTTGGGATGGAAGTTGCCATAGGATCCCGAAACCCATCCGTTCGCAGCTGCGGCTGAAACATCGGCATAGAACCAATCTTGAGGTTGCACGTCACCAAATGTCATGGAATGTTGTTGGTTTTGAGTGGAAACCTGCAAGATGCGATCCATGTTGAGAAGCAAGCGAGTAAATTCGGCTCGGGTTATGGCGCGATCTGGCTCGAAATGTCCGTCGCCTGTTCCTTGCAAGACGTTTCTAGCTGCCAAGATGCTGCAATCAGTTTCAGCCCAGTGAGAGGATAGGTCATTGAATTGGGGGTCATGACTCAGAATCACATACCTGCCAGGTTCCAGAATCTCCGCCATTACGGTATGAGCATCGGAATCAACGACTCCGCCAACATAGTGATACAAATTCGGATTTTCGTCATCCTGGCGGTAAATGCCGGTCAGACGTGGGTCTCCCCCTAAGAGACAGACGTGGCAATAAGCCAAGGTCAAGCTGAGTGGCGACGTTGGAGCGATACCACCGGTTTTTAAGACGAACATGGGACTGGCTTGGGTGAAAATCTGTTTGTCTAGGGTGGTGAGCGGGTCGGAAATCTGCTCGGTTTGCAGATTCATATCTGTTGGAAGCGCTCCTGCTGGAATATGCAACCAAACTGTGTTTTCAAAGAATGTGAACGCCTGATCTTGAGTTAAGTCAACGATGGGTTGATCCGTTAGGGGAGTCTGGATCGCTGGGGGTTCTTCAGGTTCCGATTCAGGTAAAGCAACAGTCACTACCGAAGAAGCGGTGTAAGTACCGTCGTTTGTTGTCACTGTGATGGTGGCTTGACCCACACTTATTGCGGTCACTATGCCGGTAGAGGATACTGTCGCAACCTCCGGATGACTGCTTTGCCAAGTGACACCGGTTTCATTCGCATTTTCCGGTTCCAAGGTGTAGCTTAACTGAGCTTGTTGAACGGGTGCAAGACTTAAGTTTGAAGTAGATAGTCGAACACCTGTAACGGATATAGGGATTTGCACGATGAGATTTTGTGTGAAATCATTCGTCAGGGTCAATCCATTATAGGATTGTGCCCATGCTGCAAGCGTGATTTGTAGAGCTTCATCTTGTATCAAGGTCCGGTCTGTCATCCAATGCAGTTCTCGGGTTAACAGAACCGCGGGAGCCAAAGGATCACTAATCGGACCTTGAGCCAACGTGTTTCCGTTCATAGGAGCCCCATTTGCATCGAAAGCTTGTATCACATTGTTATTGAGGGAACTGATTTTCATATACTGATCAAATACGATACGCAGTCCTTGTCCCAAAGGTAAAACAGAAATGTCTTGCACCTGCGGTTGCGTGGTACGGACCATGGGTAGATTGACATCGGTGTGAGGAGGTGGCACAACCAAAGCCGGGCTTTCCGAAGCAGCATAGCCGCCTTTGGTGAGTATGACTTTCCAGGTTCCTTCCGGTACATCCCATGCATAACGTCCTGCTGTGTCGGTCAGCAAGGGGTTGGTTTGCTCATACCAGGTGGCATCCCAGAGAGTCCAGGTTCCGTTACGGTCTTCATACAAAGTAGCGGTTGCATCAAGCACAGGTTGATCTAAGGTAACTTCATAAGCGATTCCGCTGGGATCTAAAATCCAGGTGGGATCTGCAACCAGATCCTTCTTCCACTCTCTTTTTTTCGGCTTGCAGAAATCATCCATGTTGATGCGATTTTGAATCTCATTGAATCGATCATCCTGCTCCGCATCAATCATTGCCTCGGTAAGTTTTCCTACAACATAAGAACCAATAGCAAACCCAAGACCGGGAATTACTACGCCCAAAGCAATACTCCCAAGGGACATGACATTCTTTGTGACCGTGCGCCACATGGCCATATCTTTTTCATCTTCGATGATATCGCGGTAGATTTGACGGTCAGATGCCGGGCAATCGGAGCTCAAGTCGTTGGCTAAGTCATCGAGGGATTTTTGATATTCACTTAAGTCATCGGCTCCCATTAGAGATAAAACAAAGTCCGCATAGTTCAGTCCATCGGTTAACATATGGTCGCCTTTGATGGTGATAGCAATCTTCTGAGCGATTTTTCCACCTGCACCAGCGGCTGAGAGAACTTGCAAAAGGTTCGGATCCGTGATTTTAACGGTGTCGATTTCGACAACCGCCGAAACACTCACGCTGACCAGATACCCATAATCGGTCGCTTGAACACTGTGACTCCAGGAGAAATCATAAAGTGGAACTCCTCCTGCAGATATACGTACGATGTCGCTTGAGGCTTCTGTATGTTCATAAAGCGGACGATACGTTGCCGTGGTTTCCAGCTTCAAACGTGGATCTGATAGAGTTCCGGTTTTACGCACAGTTGCAGTTTCGGCATCTCCGTCGTCATAGGTGGTATCTTCTGCCATGGTTGCATACGCGTAGGCAGAAGGCAAGCCACTACGTATGGCGGCTTCATTAAAGGTGGGAATTGTTGACATTGCAAAACTCTGCGGGGTCTGAACAGTAGAAACGTAAATTGCTCCTGGGATTGTTTTCGTGCCGTTCAATCCACCACTCACAGCAACTGCACCCAAGAGTGGGATTGCTCCACCGGAAGCGCCAACAGCACCACCCAGTTCGGCTCCGTTAGCAGCATGGATTCGCATTTCTTCCACTCGTTCCGGTTTGTCGAACTCAACATCGAACCGGAAATTCATGCCTGGAACGAAAACATAAGGGAATTTTCCGACAGGGGTAAAATCAACCCGGCGTCCATCGGTTTGTTGCATCGTCACTTTTGTAATATGAACGGCTTGAGGGTCATAGGTGACTTTAACCGGCTCCGATAATAGGGTGAGTGTTTCTTTGGAAGAGATAAGGGGTTGTTCTACGGCAAGTAAATTCATCGAATCCGCTATCCCGGGCATTCTCACTGCCGTGGTCAAGGGTTGTGAGCGATGTCCATAGGAGTCGACAGCCACTACTTGGACGGTGTAGGTTCGACCCGGTTGCATTCCCCATAAGTGCCAGGATGTTTGTTGGGTAGTGGTTGGACTGGAGGCAGGAGCATTGTTGTTTTCATCGACGGCAGTCAACTCGTAGTAGCGCATATTGAAATCGGTTGCCTGTGACCATTCGAACATGACATGATACGTACCTTCGTTGTTTTGTTGAATACGATATACCCGGAAGGACGGATCTACAGGCCACCAGGGAGCAGAATCATCGGTTTGAGGAGTTTGCACAATCGCTTGAGGACCATCGGTTGAAGTGTTTCCATAGCGATCTCGAGCTTCTACTTTAATGGTATACGTTTCACCGGGATCTAAAGGACCAATCGCCCATTGCTGAATATTCTGCCCGACCGAAGTGGAGCGCACTTCATTTTGCTGAGTATCGAGAGCACGAATTATATAGAGCAGGGAATCTGACATTCCGGCTTGTTCGGAGGTCGTATTGGCAGAAGACCAACTTAATTCAACGAGCGTGGGTGCGACCTCGTGAATTGTCATAGTACTACCTACTGGCCAGCTGGGTGGAGTTGTATCCTCCGGAGCGATTTGCACCGTAAAGGGAATCCCGTCGGCTCGGCTGATCCGATTTCCTCGTTGATCTTCCGCGGTGATGTAGCCGGTAACTATATCACCTCTCGTAAAACCATTGGCATGCCAACTCCGATTTGAAGTGCTAAAGGTGCGATACTCTTGGTTAATAGCATCCCAAATATAAATTTGATAAAGGCGAATCCCGCTGACATCATAAGCTTCGGGCCACTCCATGATAAACGAAGTATCGGTTTGCTCGCTCAGCGCATAGGTGACTTGTGCAGGCCACATTGGCGCAGTCAGATCTCGGGCTGTAGTGGTAAAGCCGACTTCAAGGAAATCGACAGTTGTATTGTAAGAAAGATCCTCAGCAAAGATCCGGAACCGATACGTGGTTTCTGCGGCTAGACCATTAAGCAGACTTTTGGATTGGTACGACGTAGAATAGCCACTCCAACCGCTTCCGTTCCACTGCTCAATGCGATAACGCAAGATCTGCATGTCATCTTCTGCGGGAGTCCATTGGAGATGAGCTTCCGTATCAAGGACGGAAGTTGTAGTAAAGGTAGAACCGGACGGCCAAGTTGGAACAGAAGTGTCACGATTGGGAATCCAATAAGTTGTAGATAAAGAATTGCTGTTGCCATAGACATCGACCGCTTCTACGCGGAAGGTATAAGAGACATTGCGTGATAATCCGGTTACATTGTAAGTAGTTGCGTCCGTAGTCAAGATGGCACTCTTACGTAGGGAACCCACAGCAGGAGTTGCATGAACTCGAATCTCTTTCATGGCGGTGTCATCCATTGCTAAAGGCCATTGTAAGCTGGCGCTGCTGAAGGTGCGGTTGGTCAATTGCAGACCTGAATCATTACTCCAGACGGGGGGATTCGTGTCAGGATTTAATGTTGAGAAGGTTGAAACTAATTCTTCAGACCAATTCAGGGAAGAATCGCTGGCTCGGACAAGAACTCGATAGGTTTCGCCTTGGGTCAAGTCGGTGATATTCCAATCAATCATCCCCGAATGCTCTTGATTCGGTAAAAACCGCGAAGCTAAAAGTTGATTTTCGGTATCGTAGAAATCAGCAACGTATAATCTGACATCACGTTCATCTTGTGCTGCGGGGAAGTGGAGTGTGATAGATTCTGGTACTATGGTGTCAATCGTTAAGCTTGCATTTGTTGGCCAAGTTGGCGGAGTGATATCTCCGGCATCGATTTGGACTTTAACTTCTGCTCTTAAATAATGATGTGCAGGAGCTCCACGATCGGGTAACACCACAGTAGAAGACCAGTATCCGGCCTCATTACTACGAGTTTCGGCAATCTTTTCACTACCGTCATAAACAACAACCAAACTGAAGGGAGAGGTGCTACCGCTTACGACAATTGCTTGATCTGCTTCTGTGATTTCTGGCGGTGCTACAATGGAAACTGCGGGTACCGTGATTGTAGCCGTATGAATCTCTTCCTTATTGAGTCGGGGATTTGTGTATTCTGCCCACATCTTCGCGAATAACATTCCTTGCAAATTGCCATTGGGTAGACGCACACTGTAATAAATCGTACCTTCCAGAGCTTCGGCGTTCTGATTTCCGAAACGGACCTCAATGGCATCGGGTTTGACGACAAAGGTTGGCTGCTGGCTACCTGTTGTGCGGTGTACTACGATGCTATCGGTAATAATTTCGGTCCCTTTGGGGATTGCGAAGAAAAGTTTTAAATTTCCCAATTCCGGCGAAGCTGCTTTGGAATAAGAACCTCTCAAGGTCACAAGGGTTCCTGGGGCTGCTTGATCCTTTGAAAACACCAATTCATTACCATTGGTCCCTCGGAAGTATCCATTGGCAACACCCTGGGGAATAGGGAGATGAATCAATCCCAAATCCTGTTTCACATGGCTGAGTTGAACGTCCTCTAATACGAATCCATGGGGTTGACCAGTCTCATTGAGTTGTTCCGCGTAGGTTTTTACGGCTAAATAATCGTCCCCGAAGCTTTGCCAGACTCCGTTGAGATGGACCAAATCCGGTAATGGATCCCAATGGAAGACGAAAGCATATTTGTTTTCTGCTAAATATGGAGTCGATACGAGTTCTTTGCTGCTAACCAAGGTGCGAATGAACTCATATCGGTCATTTCGCCATTGATACAATTCGACATACCGATTAAATCCCGTGTGGAAATTACCATTGATATCAACCACTTGAGTTTGGAAGAGACCTAATTTCTTTAAATGGACTTCAGCGACGCCCCAAGTGTTTTCATCGAGAATTACTTCTACAGAACCTTTATTCATGCCGCATTCTACTCCATCGGCTTCGACTACGATGTGATCACCGGGTTCGGCATTGGGAAGAGGAAGAAGATGATCATTAATACCATTGATGCTATAAGAAAGGTTTTTAGGTTTCCCTTCTTGACCTTTGTTGATGATTTGCAGTCGTAAATGAACACTGACTCGCCAGTCAATCGGCATGTCATATTCCGGTTCGCTAAATTCTTGAACCATTAAGTGTACACCCAAAGTTTTTTCAACAGGACAGAGAATTGGGAACACATGATTAACACCTACAGAAATACCTTGTTCCACAGTATATTCTTTGGCGGTTATTAAACGATGAGTCATAACAATGCGCAATGGTAGATCTGGAATAACGGTGATACGATATTCGCCTGCCGCAGTGGTCTTCGCCTGTCCAACTAAATGCTCTATGTTGTTCAGCGTCTGATAAACCCTCAATGAAGCATCGGATAAGGGTTGACTCGGGGTTGCTTGAAGCTCGACAGTTCCACTGATTTCAGCCCTGGGGCGTAGTGGTAACACACATTGAACAAGATTAGTACCGTCACTTAAAACAATGCGTTGGTTTATAATCGAGTCGTAATTCAAGATTTGGTTCGTTGGTGGAATGATATGTAACGAAAGATGCGTACCTGCTTTGAAGTTATAACTCAAGCGAGGCACATCTCCAATGTGGTTGCTACTTCCGGTCACTAACAAGGTGCCTCCGTTATCGAACACCCGGATTTCACAATTACGCATCGGTTCTGAACTGGAGTTAACGATCTTTAGCGCCAGGGTTGCTGGATAAACTGGGGTTACTGTCTGCGCACTGGTTTTATTGCCAACTACAGCGACATTCTCTTGACGGACCAATTCCAATTGATTTATGCTGGTGAGGGTAATCGTATAGTCCAGAGCAGGGTAAAGCCCTTGGAAGGAAAAGGTTCCAGGTGTTTGTATGCTACGTTGGGCACCCGTATTCAAGGATGAACTCCACACCTTTAAAATAGCACCTTTTAGCAGTTCCGATTCATTTTCAGGGACGGTGATATCTAAATGTCCTTCTACCATCAGCGGGAATCGTTCGGCATATTGATAGACACCAAGACTTTCAGGGTCTTTCAAGATTCCTTTTGCCAACAGGACTTGACGAACATTGGTGGGCAGAACCCATGAGCCTTTGTAAACACCAGTTCCATTTTGGTTAATATCGAGGGCTTCAACCAAGGATATCTGCTCCTGCTTGGTTTCGTTGAGGTTGTCTTGTGATTGAATCCAGCTAAGCTCAACAAAGGCTTGTCGACCAAAATCGCCTATGATTTGAAAATCGATTTTTGGTGAGCTATGATCGGGCAAACTGGTTTTTAAAGCACCATTGATCTGACGAGCCGCTGACCAACGAATCTGATTGATTCGCAAAGTGCGAGTGAGGATCTCATTGGAAGGAGAGAATTCGGAGAGATTTTCGGCTAAATCAAACGCCTGTACCGTATAACAATACATGGTATCAGCATTAAGAAGATCTGGATCCGTGAAAACCAAGCTTTCATCAGGGGTTACCTGCCATTGTGCATCAGAGATCCATACTGCCTCGTTTTTACGCAGACGTTCTATGTTATAACCAGCCACGGCAATGTTGTCGTGAGAGGGGAGCCAGGACAGGAAAGCGCTGAATTCAGTTAGCATAACCGAGACTTCTGTTGGGCTACTGGGCGGAATCGCATCTTTGCCGGTCAGCGTTTTCACATAGATCCTTTCAGGCAGACCCACATTGCCGGCTTGATCAATGGCAGCTATGCTGTATTCATAGGTGGTGTTCGCTACTAAACCGGTATCTAACCACTGCAAGGGAGAAGAATCAGCAGCAAAGTGGTTGACGATTACACCATCACGAGTGATTCGATAACGATTGGTTGGACTACCTGAATCATTCGCAACCAGTCCCCATGTGAGCGACACCGTTGTAGAATCAAGAGCCTCTCCATTGAAGTTGCTTACAGCCGCGGGTGGGGTTCGGTCGATGAGAATTTCTATCGGTTCCGACCAATCGCTAGTCAGTTCACCGATGGAAGACTTAGCTCGCAGGGAGTAAAGACCTTCTTGGGTCAAATAGTTTTCAGAGATCTGGTAAGAGATTGAACCAAGTTCTGAAGATTGACCTCCTTGGAACTCTATAGCGCTTTCAGAACCGTAGGTTAATTGCCATGTCATTTCAGCAGAAGCGATGGTGCTACCAGTCACCTCCCATAAAAGCGCATTGCTGTATGCGGATGTCGATTGAAGAATCGGGGGACGATGTTTCGCTTCGAGGGTAAAGGTCGTGCTTTGATAAGAGACAAGATCGGGAGCAGCAGCTAAGATGAGTTGGACTTTATAAGCACCACCTACTGCAGTCGCTTCGAGTCGGAATTGAGCACCATGATAGGTTGAAGGCCCTGCTAAATAACGAACCGTAGCTAAATGCTGTTGTTGATTGGACATGGCATTACACCATGTTAAAAGTCTTCGGTCAAAATGGAGGTGATTGCGAATTTCTAAGATTTCATTTCCGTTCGGATCGATAATCTTATAGACCGGTGCCGGTTCCAAGTGGGATTGAGCCGAAAATTCGGATTCGGTCTCAACTTCATCACTACTAGCAAGCGATACAGGAATGACACTTCCGGTCCAGTAGACATCGATTCCGATACCGACCAAATGGTTCCCCTTACCATCACCGAAGCGGACCGAGATGGGTATATCGGTATTGGGTTGAAAGATGGAGGGTGCGGGAAGCTGCAACAAAGTGTCATCCGCATCGCAGGGTTGACCAACGGTCCAAAACTGAGTTGAAGCGGGGTTCAAAGACAGAGGTTCGTCTTTCTGTATCCAATAACTCCAGTCGTTATCCATATGAGCGCGTGCAATAACCCCTTCCATTCGATAAGATCCCGGTGTTACCTGTATCACCGATTTAGGTACATCGTCGAAGGTACTATAGTAGTATTGAGGGGGCATCATATCGTAAACCGGTGAAAACGATAAATTCTCAGGATACAGAGCTAATGCAAGAGGATTGTAATCAGTGGCATGGATCTCATCCACTTGCATATGTAAGGTAGAAGTTGCGTCTAAGGAACCATTAAAATGAATCTCCGTGGTGGCGCTATTTAGATTTATTTTTTTGTACAAATAATAGGAACGGTTGAGATTAAAATCGGGATCATAATCACGATTTTCGCGCTGAGCAAAAATACTGAATGTTCCTTGAGGAAGCACAAAGAGAGGATCTATTTGGTTTTCTGCATCGAAAAAGAATCCAATGGTCTTTTGATCGATGTGCTGATAAATCCCATATCGAACATCTGTCATAGCGTGATTCATCAGATCTTCTGCGGTTGCATCGTAAAGGTAATCGTGAGCGATTAGCCGTACCGGCATTAGATTCTCCGGTGCGGCAATCGTGATTGACATGGGATACTCGGTGAAGGTAGCTTGTTGGCTAAAGTAAAAACGTGCAGTTTCTTGACCCACTAGCATCGTACCAAAAACGAGAACTCTGAAAGGGTCTCCTAGTTGGACCTTGGTGCTGAACTCGCTGTCAGCAGCAAAGTTCTCATAACTATCATACTCGAGGCGGAAAGATTCATCCAAGCTCACGGAATAAGGATTCGTGATGTAGGTACCATCTTTCGCGAGGAAGTTCATTTGAATCGAACATTGGGTAACCTGCTGGGTGTAGCTGCCCATATCGACGGAAAGAACGAAATTTACGGGAGGTTTCTCAGAAGGTTCATCAATATTGAAGCGAAGCGTAGCGGGGAGTGTTTTCACAAAACCATCGTCATAACTGAATTGAGCCGTTAGAGTAGAAGCGGGCAAATTCTCGGGAATCAACCAGTGAAAAGTATCACTATTGTAGAATTTGCTTTGATACAAAGAAATCATGTCTTGATCCAATATTTCTATACTTGGATACAGGTAGCTGGCATAGCTGCTGCTAGATGCGCGCCGTGTCGTGGAGGATAGTCGGTTTCCAAAGCTGTCGAAGCAGCCAATTTTTAAAACAGCATATTCTCCGATAACATGAATCTGAGTCGGTTCTTGTTCAACCTTGGCAGTGAAGGTATGATCTTGTTGCAAAAGCAGATTGCCTGGGGTTAGTTGCTGGGGTTGAATTTGATAGGTATATTTAAAGACATAAGAAGCATTGTTATAATCGTTGGTACGGTACTCTATTTGCATAGAGCCGTTTAAAGTTCCGCCCAGTAGAGAAAACGTTTCTCCCGGAGATAAATCCGGTAAATAGAAATAATTCGAGCCGTTTTCGAGATAGGTAGAACAAGAAGCACTGAGGAGCGAATCGCCAATACCGTCGCCGTAAGGTTCAGGTTGGAACTGAAGACGTGTGTACTCATCTATAGAGGGACAATAGCTTAGTTGCATGTTGTCAGAACAGATTTCCCGGTCGTAATCCAAGAAATAGACTTTTTGTTGGGGGTGAACCAATTTTAGATTGTAGAAACCGGGAGTGATGTAACATTCGGTTTCACCATTTCCATCGAGGAGCACAAAAGGAATTTTGTTATCCATGGAATCACTCTTGTAGAAGGAAAAGGGCATATCCGGTATGATAGCATTGGGGAGATTCTTCTCCAAGGGTTCTAAGCTTAATTCCATCCCTGAAAGGGGAACCATCTCTTGGGGATCTGTATCGGAAGGGATTCCTGCTTTCAGCGTGAGTGTAGTACATCCCTGGTGATCCAACAAAACGCTTTGCTGTGCTTCTACCAGTTTATAATAGAAGAAATTGGGCTCCGTCCCCATTGCTGTAATCAAGAATACGCTTCCGGCAGTAGCCTCGGAGGAGGAGATAAATAGCCTTCCTTGTTGGTCAGCCGGTCCGTTATAGAGTTCACGATATTCAATATTATAGGGATATTCCAGGCTTGGTTGTGGATAATGGACCGTTACATGTGCACCGGAGGCCGGTGTACCGTCGGGCTTGATAATCTCAATGGATAAACCGTTTATGGGCGTGTTAGCAAGAATGACCCTGGCATAGTCGCTGCCTTCCAGATAAACCTCATTCTGCGCGTTGGGCATTCCATAGGCTCTCACCTCAACATCATAAACCCCGTCAGGCAAAGTTGTCGTATCGAATTCATGAGTGATCGTACTACTTTCGGGAATTTCCTCGTTTGGAATACTCTTTAAAAGAAGTTCTTCATAGGGTGAAGAAGCCTGAATGACATATAAATCAATGCGCGAAAGAACAGAAGAATCTCCCACATACGTAACAATTTCTTGGTTTCCCGTCAATCGCACCGGATTGTCATAATATACATATGCTGGACTGATTAAGGTTACGACATCGTCCGAAGAAACCAAAGTTTGGCTCATCTTATCTATGGGGACATCAGCATTGACAATATAATTCCTTTCAGTACCGGCATTACAGTACGATCGACCGGCATAAATTGCAGCCTTATATTTTGCTGCAGTTTCATTGGGATAAGCTGTAATTAGTAGAGCTGCACAGCTGCTAACCACAGCGGCAGCTTGGGAAGTACCGCTCAACTTACCATATCTGTTTTCGGGGAGCGTGGAGTAAATATCGATCCCAGGAGCTAAAAATGTAGGGTATTGGTTATTAAAGGGAGCGCGTATATTGTTCTCTCCGGTAGCACCTACACTAATCACACCCGGCAGGCAGGCAGGATAAAAATCGCTCACCCGAGTGCCATTGTTCCCGGCAGCAGCGATAATCAGAGTTCCCTTGCCTTGTGCATAGACAATCGCATCTGCTAAGGTTTTGGGATAATCGGGTAAATGGGCACCAAAGCTCAAATTGATCACCCGTGCGCCTTGATCCGCTGCCCATTTGATTCCTCGAGCAATGTTGGCCATGGTGCCAACCCCACCGGCATCGAGCGCTTTGATTGGTAAAACAGAGATGGGTAAATCTCCGGCAAGTCCACTGATGCCAAGTTGATTATTGCTGTCAGCTGCAATGATTCCTGCTAAATGGGTGCCATGGCCGATTCGCGAATCATCTTCGGTTGCGGTCGAGGCATCAATAGCATTCCAACCTGGTAATAGATGGGACTGTAAATCTTGATGAGTAGCATCGACTCCGGTATCAACAAGGGCAACGATAACTTCTTGTGGAGTTTCTTGCCTTTCATAAACGAGTCCCCATGCACTGACAGGGTCGATTTGATATTCATCCATGTGCCATTGCTGGCCCCAGCCAGGATCATTAGGGGTTGAGGTGAGTGAGGCAACGTGAAATAGATAGTTGGGCTCTGCATAAGATACCCGCGGATCTTGCTGCAAGGCTTCGGTAATGGCTTGTTCATCGTATCCAGGTTTGATTTCAGCGAGTAAAAGAGTAGAGTCGATAGGAGTTACATTCAAACCTTCGAAATCATTCAGAGAAAGTAAAGAGACGTCCTCATTGGGCTTCGTCTTAATGATATACCCGGAAGATAAAGTTGAATTTGGTGAAGAAGTTTCATTGGTTTGTGCCTGTACATGAGCTAATGGTTGTGGGAATAGCGGAAGAGTTATGGAGAAGCATAGTAGTAGTGCCAGAAGTCGCTTTCCTTTCATAAATAGACCTCCTCATTGTATTAGAAAGCAAAAAAACGGTGCAAGTCAAATCGAACTTGCCCCGCGGTTTACCCATGCCGAAGAGCAAGACTGAGTACTTGCTGTAACGGATGATCTTGTTTTATTATAAAGGAATTCGACAAAAAGTGTAAGTAAGAATAAGACGCTCTTTAGTAAGAAAAATCTTATTTTCACGAACTCTCTCTTGACGAAAGCCCGTTTATGAGTTATAGTATGACAAATACATATCAAACCTGATGAGCAGAAGAGTAATCACAATCATACCCCACAGAGAGCCTCGGTTGGTGAAAAGAGGCGGGAAATGACGGTGATGAAGATGGCCTGCATAAGGGGATGGCTGACCTTTTAGAAGTTTAAGTCATCACGTGTGGACACGTTAAAGTCGCAGGGTATGTTAGTACCCGTAGAGGCTTTTGCTGTGAGGCATAAAGCAAACAAAGGTGGTACCACGAGTAATTCGTCCTTTCGATTTTTCGAAGGGGCGATTTTTTTATTTTGAAAGAAGAGTAGGAGGAAATAGAATGAACCAACTCAGTCGGGAAACACTCTGTATGCATGCCGGATACACACCAGGAAATGGGGATCCGCGCATTATGCCAATTGTGCAGTCGACGACGTTTAAGTATGAAAACGCCGACGAAGTGGCAGCTTTGTTCGATTTGAGCAAAGAGGGGCACATGTACAGTCGCATTTCCAACCCCACCGTAGAAGCGTTGGAAAAGAAAATCGCCGCCCTAGAGGGCGGCGTAGCGGCTGTAGCAACTTCATCGGGTCAAGCGGCAACGTTATTAGCCGTTTTGACCATCTGTAATCAGGGAGAGCATATTGTTGCCTTCAACAATCTCTATGGAGGAACCTACACCCTCTTGACCTCTACCTTGAAGAAGTTTGGTATTGAAACCACCTTGGTCCCACTGACAGCTTCCGATGACGAAGTCAGAAAAGCATTTCAACCCAACACTAAGATCCTCTTTGGTGAAACCATTGGCAACCCGGGTGTGGAAGTGTTAGATATTCGTAGGGCAGCTCGGTTGGCTCACGAGGCAGGCGTGCCCTTATTTGTAGACAATACTTTTGCCACGCCGTACCTCTGCCATCCGTTTGAACATGGGGCCGATATCATCATACATTCGGCGACCAAATTCTTAGACGGTCACGCTACCAGTTTAGGCGGATTTATTGTCGACAGTGGCAAATTCAATTGGGAAAACGGGAAATTTCCGCACCTGACCGAAGAAGACCCTAATTATCATGGCTTATCGTATACAAAGGCGTTTGGTGAAAAAGCCTTTGCGGTCAAAGCTCGAGCAGTCTTCTTGCGCGATTTTGGCACGACGATGAGCCCGTTCAATGCTTTTTTGATCAATCTTGGTACCGAGACCTTGCATTTACGCATGCAACGGCATTCCGAAAACGCTCTCGCCATTGCCACTGCTTTAGAGCAGAATCCTCAGGTGGAGTGGGTGCGTTACCCATTGCTGCCAAGTTCACCATCGTATGATCTGGCGAAAGAATACCTACCGTTAGGCGCTTCAGGGATCATAGCCTTTGGAATCAAAGGGGATTTTGAGGTCAGTAAAGAATTTATCAATAAATTGAAATTAGCTTCCTTAGTGGTGCATGTGGGAGATTTACGGACGCATGTATTGCATCCTGCTTCCATGACCCACCGGCAACTTTCAAAAGAAGCACAACTGAGAGCAGGGATCAGCGAAAACATGATCCGCCTTTCGGTTGGCATTGAACATGTGCAAGATATCTTAAAGGATTTGGAACAAGCACTGAACCCATAGGAGGAGAAAATGCCTATTATTTTACCACAAGGGCTTCCGGTCAAAGCCGTTTTAGACCAAGAGAATATTTTTACCATGAGTGAACAGCGAGCGACACATCAGGACATTCGTCCAATCCATGTGGCGATTGTCAATCTCATGCCCAATAAAGAAGAGACCGAATTGCAATTGCTGCGCATGTTATCGAACACGGCCTTGCAAGTGCGGTTTGATTTGATTCGTACCAAAAGCTACATCAGCAAACATACCGAAGAATCCTATTTGAATCGCTTTTACAAGACGTTCGAAGAAATCAAAGATCAACGCTACGACGCAATGATCGTCACAGGGGCACCGGTAGAACGTATGCGTTATGAGGAAGTGTTGTATTGGGACGAATTGAGTGAGATCTTGGATTTCGCACAGCGCAATGTCTACTCCACCATCTTTATTTGTTGGGCAGCACAGGCAGCTTTGTATCATTATTATGGCATTGAAAAACAGAATCTAGATCAAAAACTGTTTGGCGTATTTGAATACCCGGTTTTGCACAAAGGGGTCTTGTTTAAAGGGTTTGACGACACCTTTTGGTCTCCACAGTCACGATGCTCCACGATTCGGCGTGAAGACGTGGAGAAAATCCCAGATTTGGTGATTTGGGCTGAACGGCCCGACACGGGCGTCAATGTTGTCACCACCAAGGATAATCGATTGATTTTTATTTCCGGTCATTGGGAATACGACGAATCCACCTTATTGTGTGAGTTTGAACGTGATTTGAAAAAAGGGTTAGCGCCGAATCTACCCATTGGTTATTTTGTCGATGATGAACCGGAAAAAGGAGTGCGGGTCCGCTGGCGGATGGCGGCGAATTTGTTTTATTCCAATTGGTTGAATTACTGTGTTTACCAAGAAACCCCGTATGACCTGAACCTTTTGGCGCGAAAAAAAGTAGCCAAGTTTGGTGGTAGTTCCCTGGCTTCTGGTAAGCAATTTACGAAGGTGCGCGATATCGTTTTTTCGAGCGATGATCGCAATATTATTGTAGTTTCAGCGCCGGGAAAGCGTTTTGAAGAAGATAATAAGGTGACCGATCTATTGGTGGAGTTCTACAACCTGCAAAAAGAACTGAATCGAGACGACATTACCGAAGAAGAGATTGAAGTTTTGTCGTTGCAGCGGGATCAGGTCTTGCAGATTACGGCAAATCGATTCCATGAGATTGCCGCCGACTTGTTTTTGGATTTTAAAATCAAACAGACCATTGACGATGTCGTAGCGGATCTCTTAGATAGGAGTGCCCGCGATGAGATCCTTTCACGGGGAGAATACCTCAATGCCATGATTTTAGCAGAATATTTGGAGTATGAGTTTATCGATGCCAAGGATTTGATTTTTTTCGAGGAGCAAGGCGGACTTGACAAACATAAAACCTACGATGCCATTCAAGAGAAATTGGGTCAGGTGAGTAGAGCGGTGGTGCCCGGGTTTTACGGAACAGATCATCAAGGGCTCATTAAAACGTTTGAGAGGGGGGGTTCCGACATTACCGGTTCAATCATCGCGAGCGCGTTAAGGAGCGAAGTCTATGAAAACTGGACTGATGTAGACGGAGTGATGACGGCAGACCCTGCTAAAAATAAAGATGCATTAAAAATAGAAAGCATGACCTATGAGGAATTGCTGATGCTGGCCAAGGGAGGCGCGCAAGTGTATCATCCCGATGCCATTTCTCCCCTGATGGAAGTGGGAATTCCGATTATTATTAAGAACACCAATAACCCCAATGCAGATGGAACTTTAGTGTCGCATACCAAGAAGAGTGGAGGTTCAACATGAAAAGGAAACGTTTAGCGGTCATGGGCGCGACGGGTTTGGTCGGCCAAGCCATGATCCAAGTTTTGCAGGAATACAAAATTCTGTATCAATCACTGCGCTTATTTGCTTCTGCGCAGTCGGCGGGGCAGTTGATTGCGGTGGGAGAAGAGCAAATTGCAGTTGAGGAATTGAGAGAAGAAGTATTTGACGGCAGCTTGGATTATGCCCTCTTTGCCTTGGAAGCCAACTTTGCACTTCAATATGCTCCACTTGCAGCCTCGAAGGGTTGCACAGTCATCGATAACTCGCGCGCCTTTCGCATGGATCCCAAAACTCCCTTGGTGGTGCCGGAAATCAATCTGCATACTTTGAAAGGGTATCAAGGGATCATTGCGAATCCCAATTGCTCTACCATCCAGAGTGTAGTAACCTTGGCACCGCTACGGAAGTATGGGTTAAAGCGGGTTGCTTATACCACGTATCAGGCAGTTTCGGGGTCAGGGAAAGCCGGGCTAGAGGATTTAGAGCGAGGATTAGTGGGGGAGATGCCGACCTATTACCCACACCCTATTGCTTTTAATGTTTTGCCCCATATCGATTCCTTTTTAGAAGACGGGTTTACCAAAGAAGAAAGAAAAATGATGGACGAGACGCGCAAGATCTTGGAACTGCCAGACTTGAAAGTGACAGCGACTGCAGTGCGAGTTCCGGTGCGTTATGGGCATTGTGTGGAAATCAATGTGAGCTTTGAGCAGCCATTTCACATAGAGGAGATCCGGGAGATTTTTGCAGCCGACCCAAATATTGTGCTCATGGATGATACGGAAAAAGGTGTTTACCCTACGCCGTTAGCTGCAGCGGGACAAGACAAGGTTTATGTGGGTCGTATTCGTCGAGATCCGTCTCAAGAAAACGCGCTCCACATGTGGTGTGTAGCCGACAATGTGCGAAAAGGCGCTGCTTCCAATGCCGTACAAATCTTACAAAGCTTACTGCAATAGGAAAAATCCAGCAGAAGGTCGCGAATTACATTCCTTCGGTCGTTTAACACTTCGTTTGAGACTCCCTACGGAAAGAATTCGCTCCAGAAGAATCGCGCATCGGAAGGTCGCGAATTACATTCCTTCGGTCGTTTAACACTTCGTTTGAGACTCCCTACGGAAAGAATTCGCTCCAACTAAAAAGAATCAGCATCGTAACACGATGCTGATTCTTTTTACATATATTCCTATCCCTCGAGGGATCTTTAAGCCGCATTTAATGCCGCTATCTTGCTAAAAAGTCTTTCAGTCGCCAGTAGAGTAGCGCCGATAGCACCGTTACAATAATACCTTTGGTAATATTAAAAGCGATCACGGCGGGTAAGAAAGCAATCAGCGCTTCCATGGGCATGAACAACGTATACATAGGGAAGATCACATAGAGGTTGATAAAATAGGCTGCCACTGTCATAATTCCTGTGCCGATTGCACCGGTGAAGAGCAGATTAAGGCTATCCTTTTTTACGAACTTGATTTTGGAAGAAAGTGAAATGGAGAGGACCAAAATGCTACCGTAGAGGAAGTTGGCCAATTGACCGATACCTGCGCTGTCGGTAAACAATAGGTGAACTAGGTTTTTGATTAACACAACCATGACACCACTGATGGGGCCGAAAGCTAAGCCAGCCACGGCGGCGGGGACATCGGCTAAATCTAATTTTAAGAAGGGCGTGCCAAACAGAGGGGGCGTTTCCAAATACATTAACACTAATGACAATGCGGCTAAAAGCGCCGTGCGCACCATCCATTTTAAGGAACCGTTTTTCATCGTTTCATCCTCTTTCTCATGAAAAAATCGCTACCTGAACAATGCTCAGGCAGCGATGTTAGATCAAAGCGAAGAAGAAGAATCCTCCATCCCCTTTTATGAAGAGAATGGTAGGTCTACTCTGACTTTGCCTTCTTTCATCCGGACTATACCGTCGGTACCGGAATTTAACCGGTTCAACAGAAGAAACTTCTGCTCGCGGACTTGTGGAGTCTTGCTCCCTTGACCGCCGGTGGGGAATCACACCCCGCCCTGAAGACATTGTAATTGATTGCAGGAACATCATACAATAGGTTCCTGATTTCGTCAAGGTTTTTTTGAGGGTTGGGGACGAGGGTTGGGGACGGTTCTCTCCCTTCTTTCAACCACAGGGACAGTTCTTTCAGAACCGTCCCCAAGTGGTTTCAACGAGAGAACCGTCCCCAAGACTGTTAGCGGTTGAGGAAGTTGTAGTAGACCATTGCGACCATGGCACGGGTTGCGTTTTGTTGAGGATTAAAGTTTCCCTGCAAATCGCCATTGACGAGTTTCAAGCCCTGAGCGATTGCAACATATCCATAATCTTCCGCATCAATCGTAGCTTGATCCGCGAATTTCACTACGAAGATTCCGGGGATCTTGGCTACTTTTCCATACCCCGACATGTTCAAAATCGCCTTAACTAAATCGCTTTTGCTTACCGCAGAGCTCGGGTCGCGTTCTTCTTTGGTAAGAATATTCATGGAGTAGGCTTGATTATAAAGGTAGTCTTCGTTCTTTTCCAACTCGGTGCGGGAATTGTTGGCAGAGAGGATGAAAATCAACAGTTCTCGTTGCGTTAAATCTTGATTGGGGATGAACGTTTCCCCGCTGAAACCTATTCCGTATTGCGCCAACGTTGTGATTTGCTTCTCGGCATAATGTCCTGCAATATCATTGTAATTGGGTAATTCAAGTGTGGTTTCATAGGTGTTCTCCAGGATTTCCCCGGTTTTGGCGTCGATGCCGTAAATATAGGAATCGTTTTCATATTGATACGCCAAACGATATTCATAGATGTATCCGTATCCGTAGGCTTTTAAGGGCTCATAAAGAGGAGAATCCGGATCAATCGCTGCCGGTAATTGCAGATACTGCAACTTGGTTTCATGAGCATTGGCATAGAGATCGATCGCCTGCGCTTCGTCAATTAAGTCTTCTGCTGAATCAAATACAACACCTTCGGTCCAAGATTGGTAGAAGCTGTCAACAGCTCCGGTTTGAGCATTGATGCTGACGCTAATATTATTACTGGGCAAGAAGTAGTCATTGGCCGTATGAGCAAAGGTGAATTGGAAGGAACTCGCATAATGTTCGGGTTTTTCTGGAACAAAGGTGTCATAAAGAGCGGTTACACTAAAGTGTTCCGTCGCATACTCTTGTAAGAACAAGCGAGCAGTCGCTTCGGCACTTTCTTTGCTGACCGTAATATCATACAGAGTTTCTTCTAAATAGGGGTAGTTAGAAGAGAAGGAAATTAATTCACCGGTTTTGGCGTTCATGGTAGCATATTTGCGAGTAAAGAGCCGGTCGCTTCCTGCGACCGCCTTTGTGAAGTCTAAAGAAGCAGTGATATCGCCATTGCTTTCATTCAAATAGAAGTGATAGCCGGAAAGCTGGTAACTGCGATCCATTTTGAGTGCTTCAATTTGGAAGAGCATTTCTGTCAAGGTTTCTTTGCTGAGCGCATCTTTGAGTTTTTCAACTCCTTCAAGTTCGGTGGGAGTGAGATACTCTTCATAACCACCTTTGCCATCGGCTGCGGTAGGAGAGGGAGCAACAGAAGACATTTCGTTTCTGACACCTAAGTCTTCAAACATCGTATTAATATCGATGAGTTCCCCTGTTTTGGCATCTACCATCCAATTACCTTCAATGAAGGGCAAATAGCGCAAAACCGCTTTATAGGTTTTGGGTTCCGTAGGCGCCGGTTGCGGTTCGGGCTTAGGTTCCGGGTTCGGAATCACAGCATCGGGTGCCATTTCAGGTTGTGCTAAGTCATCGGTCATAGGGCGGGGAATCGGTGGTAGAGGAGGAATAGGTTGGGCTTCATCTTCTACTAACACATACTGTAACTTCATGCCGATTTTGCCTTTCAGCAACCAAGCCGCTGCTTCTTGACTGATACCGGTCTCGGTAGAGGGGATCTCTCCTATGATTTTACTGTGAGAATCGCTTCGGTAGAAGGATTGCACCATAAGATCATCGGCGTTGATGTTGATATTAAAACTCAAGCCGCTTTCCATTCCGTTCAGCAGAATTGAACCGTTGAAGTAATACTGCGTGGCGGACAAGGATTCTTGAGTATTTCCCTCGCTGAATTCAACAGTTTCACCCACGGTCAAGATTTGAGCAACAAAGGATTTTGCTACTTCCAAGGCAGCTGCTTTGCTGTTGACCGGAAAGGAGGGCTCAAAAAACGGAGTATAAGGTTTGTAAATACCATCTTGGGTTTTGTAGCGCGAATATTGCATGATCTTACCGCTTTCTAGAGCGTAGATTGTCAAATTATCGCTTTCAGAGCTCCAATTGAGATTCCAATAAGAGTTGAGAACATCTTCTTGCAGAGTGCCGTTGAAGTTGGTGTAGTGATCCCCGATTTCAACGGTTTGTTTGACTTTCATGGTCACAATTCCCAAGCGATCTTTTACTAAAGCATCGCTTTTTGAAGGGATTTCAGCAGCAGCTGAAGGTGGCAATATCGTCATCACAAGGATAGCCATAATCAGGGCATAGGCAAGTTTTCTTTTCATTAGGATCCTCCCTTTCGATTTCTATGTTTCTATTTTATACGACGGGTTAGATTGTGAGAAAGTTCCATAAAAAATAAAAAAAGGACGGCAGAACCGTCCCTTTTTCGAAAAATTATTGTTGATTTTCTGCCGGAGCGGGTGTTTCCGGTTGTAGTAATTGTGTAAGATTGATTTTTTCAGCATCGAGCACAAAAACAATGGCCCCGCCAACTACGACTTCGACCGGATAATGAGGCATAGCTCCCATAAAACCACCAATGGTCGGAGTGGCGTTCATTAACTGAGTGCGTGCATGACAATGGGTTTTGATCAGCTCTATTACTTGATCAACCTGTTCAGGCTCAATACCAATCAGTAAGGTTGAGTTCCCGGTACTTAAAAACCCACCGGTGCTGGAAATGCGTGTGGATCGAAAATTATTTTCCCTCAAAGCATCGCCTAAATTGCGATAATCCTGGTCCTGAATAATTGCTACAATCAATTTCATAGTCGTTCCCCCTTTTAACAGAATCAAATCTATCGATCAGAGGCGTCCATGCCTTCTGAACAACTTCTCTGTTCCTTATTTCTGTTCGTAGAGAACTGTTTCCTTCTTTTTTCTTCAATCTTCAGGATTTTGGATTTTTGGAAAAAGAATCGAAATCTGAGTTCCTTTACCCGGCTTGCTCAGCAAATCAATAGAGGCGCCATGTTGTCTTGCACCATGTTTGACAATGGCCAAACCCAATCCAGTGCCATCGATCTTGCGCGAGTGTGTTTTGTCAGCGCGGAAAAATCGCTCAAAAACACGATTTTGATCTTCCAATTCGATCCCCATACCACTGTCTTTGACTCGCAACAAAACAGCGTCACCCATGGGCTGGGTGGTCACTTCTAAAGAACCATTGATTTTATTATACTTAATCGCGTTATCGCAAAGATTAAAAATCATTTCTTCCAGTAAAACTCGGCTCCCCATCACAGAAACCGGCACACCGCTTACTTTAACCTGAATGTGCATCTCTTCAATTTGAGGTTGTAAACGTTTGAGCACTCCTTCCGCCAAAGCCCGCAGTTCCACCGGCTCCGGATTCAAAGGGGTTTTATTCTCATCCAATTTGGAAATCATAATAATGTCTTCAACCAGATGGATGAGGCGTTGCGCTTCTTGGTGGATTCGCTCCACGAACTGAGGCACATCATCGGGTTTGACTAATCCGTTTTTAATAATCTCGGCATAGCCGGAAATCGACTGTAATGGAGTCTTTAATTCGTGGGAAACATTGGCGGTGAATTCTTTGCGGAGTTGTTCGGCTGCCTGACGATCGGTAACATCCAAGAGGAAGAGAACCGTCCCCTGCAAATGATCTTCATTGCAAACCGGGTGCGCTAAGAACTGGTAGGTTTTGCGATGATAATTCAAGAACATTTCTTCACTATGTTCACACGTCAGTTGCTCAAAAAGGCTTTTCAGATCGAGGCTTCGTGTTAGCAGTAAGAGATTTTTGCCAATCAAGTCATCTCCTGCCAAATCTAACATATGCATAGCAGATTGATTAATGGTCACGATTTCCTTTTGTCCATTCAAGAGAATTAGGCCATTGCTCATATGTTGAGTAATCGTATCAAACTCAAGTTTTGCTTTTTCAAGGGCAAATAATTGAGTTTGTAACGCACGATTCTGATGTTCAATCCTCCCCAACAAGGGAGCCAACTCTTCATAGGTGTCATTTTCCAAAGGATGAATGAGATCTAAGCTGTTTAATGGCTGCATGAGACGTTTCGTTTCCCGATGTGCCACAAAATAAGCAAGAGCCCCAATTAAAATCATGAAGAATAAAAACCAAGGCACCAACTGCAGCAGAGAAGCCCAAATACTGTCGGTAGTGACGGCAGTGCGTAAAACTTGTTGATTCGGCAAGAGAAGAGCGTAGTAAAAGGTTTGTTGACTCAAAGTGTCGGAAGAGCGAATCGATTTGCTGCTACCCAAATTACGTGCTTCGATGACTTCGGGACGGTCATTATGATTGACCATCGTTGCAACATTACTGAAATTATCAAATAAAACCGTGCCATCTACATCGATTAGCGTGATTCGGTTTAAAAGAGATTGATTGGGCGCGGATTTCAACTCTAATAAATAAGAAAACCCACCGGTTTCCAATCCGGCTGAATAAATTAGGGCTTCTTTTTGTAATTCTTGTTGGGTATTTTCAAAACTTTTTTGATACAGCAAACCAAAGATTAAGCCACTGCTAACAATGGCGGCGATCATGGAATATAAGAAAATCTTTAAAAATATGGACTTCCTCATGACAAATTCACCAGACGATACCCCATACCTCGTACGGTTTCGATCATATCTCCGCAAGCACCCAACTTTTGTCGCAAGGTGCGCACATGCACGTCTACAGTTCGAGTCTCACCAGGAAAATCATATCCCCAGATATCGGTGAGTAAGATGTCACGTGTATAGACAATGCCCGGGGTTTTCATGAGATGATGCAATAACTGAAATTCCTTTAGGGTTAGATTGACGGGCTCTTCTCCTACAAAAACAAGATGTTTGGTCTCATGCAAACTCAAGGCACCGATTTGAAGAATATCTTCTTGACTGCCTCGACCACTTCGTCGTAAAACGGCTCTGACGCGAGAAACCAGTTCCATCATGCCAAAGGGTTTAGCAATGTAATCATCGGCTCCACTGTCTAATCCAGTGACTTTATCAAATTCGGTTCCTTTAGCGGTGGCCATAATCACCGGTAAATCTGCGGAGTATGGGGTGTTGCGCAATTGTTTTAAGATAGAAATGCCATCTTTTCCCGGAAGCATGATGTCTAAAATAACCAGTTCGGGAAGTTTATTCTGCATTGCGGTAAAGAAGGGCTCACTGTCCGAAAACCCCCTTGCTTCAAAACCCGTAGATTGAAGAGTATATACCACCAATTCTCGGATATTGCGGTCATCTTCCACGACATAAATCATTTAATCATCTCCTTCGCGGGATCCGGTTATCGAAAACAGGACCCATTCAGCAATGTTGGTTGCATGATCGCCAATGCGTTCAAAGTACTTGGCAATCATCAGTAAATCTAAAGCAGCAGTGGCATCGCAACATTGCGCCGCAATTCGTTCCACGAGGACTCTTTTCATTTCATTGAACAGCTCGTCCACCACATCATCATAAGCGATAATTTTGTGTGCCAGTTCAGCATCTTGATTAACATAGGCATCAATACTTTCAATCACCATCTTCATGGTGGCTTTGGCCATTTCGTCAATGGGACGCACCATATCTTCTTCATGAATGCTGCCAAAGGTTACAATTTCAGAGATATCGGCTGCTTGATCACCAATTCGTTCCATGTCGGTAATCATCTTCAAAGCCGAGGAGATTTGACGCAAATCGCGTGCTACCGGTTGTTGCTGTAACAGCAATCGGAGGCAATGACTTTCAATCTCGCGTTCCTTGCGGTCGATTTCAGCGTCGGCGGCAATGGTTTGTTTTGCCAAGGAGGTGTCATTTTCCAACAATGCTTGGTTGGCATCGGCAATAATCGTTTCACAAAGGGTGCCCATTTCAATCATATACTGGTTCAGCAGAGCCAGCTGTTCGTCGAATTTACTGCGCATTTTATCCAAACCTCCCTGTAATGTAATCTTCTGTGCGCTGATCTTTAGGCATTGAGAAAAGTTGTTCGGTGGTGGCCATTTCAACGACTTCTCCCATTAAGAAGAACGCCGTTTGATCTGAGGTGCGAACTGCTTGCTGCATATTGTGCGTGACAATAACTATGGAGTATTTGTCGCTCAGTTCCATGACCAATTCTTCGATTTTGGCCGTAGAAATAGGGTCTAACGAAGAAGTCGGCTCATCCATAAGTAAGACTTCCGGTTCAACAGCCAAGGCGCGTGCAATGCACAAGCGTTGCTGCTGCCCTCCGGACAAACCCAGAGCGTTATGTTTTAAGCGATCCTTGGTTTCATCCCATATGGCGGCATTGCGCAATGCAGTTTCGACTAAATCGTCCAATTTGACTTTGTTTCGTAACCCATGTGTGCGAGGACCATAAGCAACGTTATCATAAATGCTCATTGGAAAAGGATTGGGTTTTTGGAATACCATACCCACTCGCTTACGCAAGAGGTTGACATCCATACTTCCATAAATATCTTCTCCATCGAGTAAGACTTCTCCTGTTATCTTAGCAGTTTCTACCAGGTCATTCATCCGATTTAAACTTTTAAGGAAAGATGATTTTCCACACCCGGAGGGCCCGATAAAAGCGGTCACTTTCTTTTCGGGAATGTGCATCTGGATATTTTTGAGCGCGTGGAAATCCCCGTAATGTAAATTTAATTGATTGATCGTGAATTTATCCTTATCCATTTTCAATTCCCTTCTTCTATATAGATGTCTTTTCCAACTTCTGGTTTAATTGTAAAATCTCAATGTAAAGTCCAAAAGAGAGCCTGGGTAAAATCTTTGTTAAATCACAAATAAAAAGGGTAAGAAGGATTCGATTCTTCACCACACGAAATGAATAGCAAACATTGAAGGAGGGCTCGCCATGAATACCTTGTTGCAACGCGCCAAAGAACAGGAAAAGACTTTTATTGAATACCGACGTCAATTTCACAGGCATCCGGAGCCAGGTTGGGAAGAATTCGAGACCTCGGCAACGGTGATGCGCCACCTTGATTCTTTAGGAATTCCTTATACTCGCATCGGCACCACCGCCGTGGTGGGCTTGATTGAAGGCGGAAAACCCGGAGATCGTTGTATTGGCATTCGTGCCGATATGGATTGCTTGCCAATCATGGAACAAACCGGTGTGGAGTACCAGTCGCAAATCCCCAATCGTATGCATGCTTGCGGCCACGATGGACATACCGCGATTCTCATGGGAGTCGCTACTCTTTTAAGTGAAGTCAAAGAGCAGATTCCCGGTAAAGTCAAACTCTTTTTCCAACCGGCAGAAGAAGGCCCGGGTGGAGCTAAGATCATGATCGAACAAGGTGCTATGGAAAATCCCAAAGTGGATGCTGTGATTGCTTTACACATTGGCACCGTAGATTTGCCAACCGGAAAAATTGCCATGATGCCCGGACCTTCCTCCGGTGGAACTCAAGGATTAAAAATTGTGATCAACGGTCGTGGTGGTCATGGTGCACATCCTCATAAATCGGTCGATGCCATTATGGCGGCTGCTCATGTTGTGACTGCATTGCAAAGTATTGCCAGCCGCGAAGTGGATCCCTTGGACTCCATTGTAATCACCATTGGCACCATTCAGGGAGGATACCGCGGCAATGTGATTGCGGACCGCGTAGAAATGACCGGCACCATCCGCACCTTAGAACCCAATGTACGCAATGCCGTTCCCGGGCAGATCGAACGCATTGTCGCCGGTGTTTGTGAAGCCATGCGCTGCACCTATGAAATCGAAATCCCGGAAGGCATTCCTTCGGTAGTGAATGACCCTGCAATGGTAGCCTTGGCGTTCGACTCCTGCGTAGATGTCTTAGGCAAAGACAACGTCTTCATCAAAAAACGCCCCTCCATGGGCGGAGAAGATTTCTGCTACTTCGCTTCGGCCGCTCCCGGGGTCATGTTAGCGTTAGGGGCTGAAAACGCAGCCAAAAATTGCAATGTGCCCGGACATCATCCCAAATACAATTTTGACGAAGATGCCATTGCCATTGGTATGGCTTCCTTAAGCCAAATCGCACTGGATTTCTTGAGTGGGAAATAACACACCTATATATAGGAGGTAAATCATGGTAGATCTCATTATTCGTAATGCTCGTGTTGTGGACGGCAGTGGAGCCGTTTCCTATATTGCTGATGTTGCTGTAGAAAACGGAGTCATAACTGAAATCGGTTCACTGACAAACATCGAAGCCAAAGAAACCATCGATGCGAGCGGCAAAGTCTTGGCACCGGGTTTCATCGACATTCATACCCATTCGGATACCTCGCTTATGCTGGATTCTAGAGCCCAATCGCACATACAACAAGGTGTCACCACCGAAGTCTTAGGACAATGCGGTGGCTCCATGGTGCCACGCACTGAAGCGATGGCCGAAGCCAGCAAAGCCATGCAGCAACGTATGAACCCCAAAATCGAACCCTTTATGGGCACCACCACAGCAGAATATATGGCCGAACTCGAGCAACGAGGCATCTCGCCCAATGCTATCTTTATTACAGGACAAGGAAATGCCAGGCAAATGGTGATGAACTTCCAAGATGGCCCGGCCAATGCCGAGCAACTCGAACAGATGAAAGCGATTATTCGTCAAAGTATGGAAGAGGGTTCTTTCGGCATCTCAACCGGGTTGATTTACACTCCCAGTGTTTACGCCGAAGTCAACGAAATCACCGAATTAGCCAAAGTCGCAGCTGAGTACAAAGGAATCTACTTTACCCATATCCGTGGCGAGAACGATACTGTTGTGGAAGCCGTGGCAGAAGCGCTGGAAATCGGACGCCGTGCCAAGATTCCTGTGCAGATTTCCCACCTAAAAGCCATGGGCAAACACATGTGGGGCACGTCTAAAACAATTTTGAAAATGATCGATGACGCGCATGCTGAGGGCATTGACGTGGCCTTTGATCAATATCCCTATACAGCAGCCGCTTGCGGGCTAGATGCCGTCTTACCTCCTTGGGCTTCCATTGGCGGAAAAGCCAAAATGGTAGAGCGTCTACAAAACCCGGAAGAACGGGCACGCATGTTTGTGGATGTCACCGCCGAAAACGGCACCGGCGAATGGATCAGCATTTATAAAGGTGTGGGTTGGGAAAACATTATGATTACCGGCTACTCACCGGATCTCACCCTTGAAGGCAAGATGATTGCCGAAATCGCCAAAGAATGGAACATGGACCCCTGGGATGTCTGCTGCGAGCTCCTGATCCGCAACAAAGGCGAACGCGTCAGCATTGTTTACTTTGCCATGGGTGAAGAAGACCTCGAACGCATCATGGTTCATCCTCTGCAAATGGTAGGTTCCGATACCGGTGCTGTGGGTGGCGAACCCGGACCTGGCAAACCTCACCCCAGAGCATTTGGCAGCTTTGCCAGCATTTTGGGTAAATTCGTACGCGAAAAGAAGCTTCTTACCTTAGAAGAAGCCGTACGAAAAATGAGTTCAGCGCAAGCAAACCGGATGGGATTAAGCGACCGTGGCTTGATTCGCAGCGGTTATAAAGCCGACCTGGTGCTGTTTGATCCCAAAACCATAGGAGGACCAGCCGATTACCTGAATCCTCGTCAATACGCGGTTGGCGTAGAAGGCGTATGGGTCAACGGTGTCTTAACTGTATGGCAAGGCGAACATACAGGTGCCATAGCCGGTCAAGTATTGCGCCCGAACCGCTAAGATTTAAAAAAGGGGACCTTTCTAGAGCTAAGTATTGTGAAGACGATACGAGGTGCAAAAGTTTCCCGAAGAGCGACTTCTGACCAAAGGTCAGTGGAGCCCGGAGGGATCTTTTGTGCCTCTCGTTGATACTCCAATGAAAAGAGGCATCTTTTGATGAAACAGAGCGAATTTCCCCGCTTCGATTTTGCTAAACGCCCCATTGCTCCCCTTTGGCCCTTACAATGGCTTGCTTGGGGCTTAAGTTGGCTGACCGTGGGACCGCGTCAAGTTAAAATCACCAAAACCAACATGGATGGAATTAAGCCACCCTACTTGTTACTCTGCAATCACAACGCCTTCAATGATTTCAAAATTGCCACTATGGCCACGTATCCTCATCGTGCCAACAATGTGGTCGCAATTGACGGTTTCATTGGCCGCGAATGGTTGCTGCGTGGGGTGGGTTGCCTTGGTAAGCGCAAATTCACCAATGATATCCTCTTGGTTCGCAACTTGCGGCGCGTGTTACAAGAGGGGCGCATTGCTATCCTTTACCCGGAGGCGCGTTATTCTCTCTGTGGCACCACCGCAGTTTTGCCCGACTCCCTGGGAAAAATGGCCAAGCTGTTTCAGGTGCCAGTCGTGATGCTACTCATGCATGGGGATCATATCAATTCCCCCTTTTGGAACCTGAAAGACCGAGGGCTCAAGGGTATGGAAGGGGATATGCATCTGCTGCTCAGCCAAGAACAAATGCAAACCTTATCTGCTGAAGAGATCAACGCAACGATTCGCGAAGCCTTTGTTTACGATGAATATGCTTGGCAAAAGAAGAAAGGGATAGAAATCACTTTCCCGCAACGAGCGGAGGGCTTGCACAAAGTATTGTACGTCTGTCCCCATTGTGGCATAGAATACCAGATGACCAGTCAGGACGACCGCCTCATCTGCTTACACTGCAAGAAAACCTGGCATTATCTCACCAATGGTAGCTTAAAAGCCGATGAAGGCGAGGATTATTTCACCCATATTCCAGATTGGTATGAGTGGGAACGCCAACTGGTTCGACAAGAAGTAGAAGAAGGCACCTATCATTTTGAATCAACGGTGCGCGTGGATTCCCTACCCAACGCCAAAGGTTTTATTGACTTAGGTGTAGGGTATTTAGTCCATGACGCCAATGGCTTTGTCTTGACCGGGCAGTATGAAGGAGAAGAGTATCGCGTGGAAAAACCGGTACCCAGTATGTATTCCTGCCATATTGAATACAATTATTTGGGTAAACACGGAGATTGTATTGACTTAAATACCGCCGATGATACGCTCTATATTTATCCGGAAGGAAAAGAGTTCAGCGTCACGAAAATTGCTCTTGCTACAGAGGAGTTGCATTTTCATCAGCTAAGAAGTGTGAAAAAGTAATTTTTGATTGACTTTTTGGCGGTGACGAGATATTATTAAACCTAAGTTTAGACGAAAGGTGGTGAGACGCATGAAGCAATCTGACATTTTACGCACGATGAAATTATTCAACAGCAGTGATATCGTTCGTAGATTTTCATTCAAAGCAGACAACAAAAGGGGTTACTATGCCTTTTTTCAACTAAAAGATTGTTTTGAATGCCTGTCACCACATAAAACAGCAGTTTAAAATCCGCTTCTTTATGATTGGTCGCCCTGTGCAGACGAAATGATCTGTACAGGGTTTTTTATGTCCAAATATAAAGGAGTGTTTCACATGATTGATATCAATGTATCGGATTTAAATAAATACTATGGGGCAAACCATGTTCTAAAAGGAATCACATGTACCGTATACAGCGGAGAGAAGATCGGCCTGTTAGGGAGAAACGGTTCCGGGAAAACCGCACTGTTCAAAACAATAGCAGACGAAGAGTCTTATGAAAGCGGTAGCATCGCCAAAGCGACGGGTAAGAAAATCGAGATCCTCGCCCAGATTCCCGTTTTTGAAGAAAATGATACTGTTGAAGACATCTTACTTTCTTCCTTTGAGGAGGCGTTAAGCGTTCATAAAGCCATGAAGAAGATCGAAGGGAATGGTGACCCGGTTGTCTTAATGCGCTATGGCAAGCTTATGGAGGAATACGAACGACTGGGTGGTTACGATATTGAGGTCAAAATCGACAAAATCTGTAACGGGATGCACATCGGCAACGAAATGAGAAAAAGCCTTTTTAGCTTATTAAGCGGTGGCGAGAAAACTCGGGTTAACCTAGCTCGGATACTGCTTCGGGACTGCGATATTCTTCTGCTTGATGAACCTACCAATCATCTAGATTTGGCCTCCCTGGAGTGGCTGGAGAATTTCCTACTAAGTTTTCCCGGAACAGCCGTCATCATTTCGCATGACCGAGTTTTTTTGGACCGAGTGGTGACCAGGATTATTGAAATTGAAAACGGCCAAGCAAATTTCTACTCGGGCAATTATTCCTTTTATGTAGAAGAAAAAGAGCGCCGTTATTTGACGCAAGCGGAGCAATACAAACAACAGCAGCGCAAGATCCATCAGTTAGAAGTTGCTATTCAACGGCAAAAAGTATGGGCAGACATCAACCCCTCGAACACGGGATTATCGAAGCGCATCTTGGCTTTTGAAAAGCGAATCGAGCACATGGAGAAAGTGGACAAGCCCAATACCTCCAAGCGGATGGAGGAAGATTTCAACAGCGGTGGCTATGCAGCCAAAGTGATTGTGGCTTTCAACTCGGTCAAGAAACAATATGGATCAAAGATTTTGCTCCAAGACCTAAATCTTTCCATTTCTAGAAACGATAGCATTGCTCTGGTAGGCGAAAACGGCTGTGGTAAATCCACTTTAATCAAGTTAATAACCGGTGAAGAAGCCAGCGATAGCGGCTTGGTAACCGTCAGCAGCAATGTCAAAATTGCATACCTACCTCAAATCATCGCTTTTGAAAACGAAGAGGCAACTGTTTTAGAAACACTACGTCATGCATATGGCCTGCCAGAAGAGAAAGCCCGAAGTATCCTTGCCGGGTTCAAATTCAGAGCTGCAGATGTGACAAAAAAAGTTAGTAGCCTTTCTGGAGGTGAAAAGAGCCGCTTAAAGTTATGCCTTCTCATGCAAAACCAGGTCAATTTTCTCATACTCGACGAACCAACCAACCATCTGGATATCGAATCCAGAGAATGGATTGAAGAGGCGGTTAGTGATTTTGAGGGCACCTTGTTATTTGTTTCTCATGATCGATATTTTCTAAACAAGTTTACGTCAAAGATATGGAGCATGAAAGACGGCGACATCACCGAATTCAACTGTGGCTTTGATGAATACATCCAAATCATCGAGCGCCAAGAGCAAGAACCAATCATAACTCCCGCTGAGAAAAAGATAAGACCTCTACCAACCAAGAAAGTAGAGTCACTTCCTAAGCGAGTTCCTTACGAAGTATTGATTAGCGAAGCAGAAAACGAGTTGCATGAATTGATCAAAATCATTGAGACAGAACTTCGCCAAAAAGAGTATGGCAAGCTGAAGCCGCTCTATGAAGAGAAAATTCAGCTTGAGGAAAGAATAGAATTGTTGTATCGTGCTTGGGCAAAAGAACATGAATAGGGAAAAAGAAAGTCTTGACATATTGTGAAAACATGCTATAATGTCGTAAAACCTCAAAGTTTGAATTAATTACATCATGCAAAGCAATGATCAGAAGAGTAAGGTATATAGAACCGACTACAGAGAAATAGGAATGCTGAGATCCTATTGTCGGTGTATACCCCAAGAACATCTGAGAGCTTACCACCAAAATGCTAGCATTAGCAGAGTAGACTGGGACGCATCCGAGCGATAAAGCGGCTTAAGGTATGATTGTACCTAAGAGAGTATGATTACATACTAAAAAGGGTGGCACCACGAATAGAACTTCTTCGTCCCTTCATCGGGCGATGGAAGTTCTTTTTTATTCCATTATAGAAAGTGAGTGGTTACACATGGGAGGTTCGATGATTCCTCAAGGGTACAGCAGCAAATTATCTCTACTTGAAACTCAAACAGCGATTAAAAAAATCAAAGATTTTTTCGAAGACCGTTTAGCAGATCGTTTATCTTTAATACGCGTATCAGCACCGCTTATGGTTTTTCCCGAAAGCGGGCTCAATGACGAGTTGAGCGGTACAGAACGACGGGTGGAATTTGATTTATCGGATCAAAAGACATCCGTAGAAATCGTACAATCGTTAGCGAAGTGGAAACGGTATGCCTTACATCAATATGGCTTTGATCGCAATACAGGTCTATACACGGATATGAATGCAATACGAAGAGATGAAACGACCGATAATATCCATTCTATCTATGTAGATCAATGGGATTGGGAAAGAATTCTTTGCCCCGGTGAGAGAAACTTAGAAACACTGAAAAGAATCGTTAGAGAAATATACCGAGTCTTTTTAGATACGGAGTTGTATTTAGAAAAACTTTATCCCTTTATATGCAATCCTCTACCGGATGAGATTTTCTTTATTACGACAGAAGAGCTGTTGAAACTGTATCCAGATAAAGATGCGAAAGAACGAGAGTTGGCCATTACTCGTGAGTTCGGTGCGGTTTTCCTCATGCAAATTGGGGGTGCATTGACCAATGGCCTAAGCCATGACCAAAGGGCAGCAGATTACGACGACTGGAAACTCAATGGGGACTTGCTTTTTTACTTTCCAATGTTAGACATTGCCTTAGAAATGTCATCCATGGGGATCAGAGTAGATAAGGAGTCTTTGCTTTGGCAATTGAGTGTTAAAAAGCAAGAAGAGAAGCAGAAGCTTTTCTACCATCAGGCTGTTGTTCAAGGGAGTCTGCCAAGCACTGTTGGAGGAGGAATTGGACAATCACGTATGTGCATGTATTTCTTACAGAAGGCACATATCGGCGAAGTTCAGGTCGGTATATGGCCTGAGGAGACTCGAGAACAGTGCCGGCGTTTGGGTGTGCGGTTGTTGTAGGTATGGTTTATGATAGTGTCCGGGAAAAGACTAATTTTGGTCGCATTATTGCTTCCATAAGAAACTGAATGTAGAACAAGTTTTCTCCGAATGGAATCGAAGAAAAGTAGAAATAAGCACTAAAGGGGAAAGTGATTTCCCAAACGTTGATTCAAGGCAAGCAACGTTGAAGTAAAAAAACTTCTTCAATGCCTGATTACCCCTCTTTCTTTGTTTACTACAATGAGTGGTAAATGAAGAAAGGGGGATTTTTTCATCCGACCCCGATTTTTATAGCACTTTGTTCGTATCTATTATTAGGAAATGCAGGAGAGTAATTCGCTTGCACAGAATACGCGAATAAGTGATAAAAATTATTTCTATTCTAAAGGTAGAATGAACCGGGGGTGGATGTATGCTAATCTATTTACAAGCCATTGAAAGCGAAGAAGAGAGAAGTAAGTTTGAACAACTCTATTTTCAGTATCGCGGACTGATGTATCATGTGGCGATGCGAATTCTCAACAACCCTCACTCTGCTGAAGATGCTGTACATCAGGCATTTCTGTTCATCAAAGAAAATCTAAAAAAATATTTTAGTTAAGTGTCCGGAAATGCACTCTTCCTCCGTTTACTATTATGAGAAGCAAATGGAGAAAGGGGGTGATTCAATTGAAGAGGATACTACTGACAATTGTTTTAGTTTCCATTTTGGCAAGTAGTTCAGTGATGAGTGCCGCAGTTAGAGCTATATCGGTAACACCAACTCTAACCTTTACAGGAACAACTGCTTATTGTAGTGTAAGAATTAACGAAATTGGTAAACAAATCGAAGCAACCTTAGAACTGTGGCATGGGACTATTCTTGTCGACTCTTGGTCTGGCTCTGCTACTTCCTACTGGGTTATTGCCAGAAACCATAGCGTAATTAGTGGTCAAACCTATACCTTGAAGGTTTCAGGGACTATTGATGGGGTACCGTTCACAGGGAATCCAGTCACAAAAACATGTTAAAGAGTAATTCACATAATAATTTTTAATTAACTAAAGAACACTAACTGGTTATGGAAGCTGTATAAAAAACTTGGAGGTAACATGTTATAGCCAGCTCAAACAGGCCATAAAATGCCTAGATTGCCTGACCGAGAGTTGTTTGGTATAATGGCCAAAAAGAGAAAGGAAAAGACACCCCTCAACAAGGAGCTCAATGTGTAACTAGCACAAGAGCCCAAGGGGTGTCCCACCAAAAGCATGATT
>Ga0334887_1000928_pt1 | contig 41952 bp, 40 predicted proteins | sample GraSluR1_MG_10_FD_207217 | JGI IMG/M metagenome (GOLD analysis project Ga0334887, IMG submission 207217) | Sludge microbial communities from methane-producing bioreactor in Wageningen University, Netherlands - Granular Sludge_18_07-R1 | ecosystem: Engineered > Bioreactor > Anaerobic >...
GGTTTCAAGCTTGATCGAAAAGCTAAAGAGCAAAGGGCAAAAGTGACGTGAACTCGTCCATGTCCAGCATCAGTATAAGACCTGAGTTTCAACTCAGGGATTAGCAGGTGGACAGTTTTATCCCGCCATGATTGGACAGATTTAGACCGCCAGTGGCACCAAACCACCAGCCATAGCGAGCGATGGAAACGATAGCTATCCGGAAGCGATGCTTGAAACATGGGGGAAGATACCGGAATACGCTGGTCGAGGACGACCGCCTACCCTTAAACAACCACAACCTGAGTGGAAATGTCTTCAGGTAACTAAGCACCGCTCAGGTGGACGACTAATCGGCATCACTCACCGAGTAGTCTTTGGCAATCCAAAAGAAGTTCCCAATCTGATGGGCCTTAACACATCTTATGTCGAAAGAACAAATCTTACCTCACGGCAGATGAACGGCCGAATGATTCGAAAGACACTATCATTCTCCAAAAGAGAGAAGATGCTTGTGGCATCTTGCGTCTGGGAGTATTGGGTTTACAACCTGACAAGACCTGTTAAATCATTGAGAGTCGAAGTTTTATGACGGCCAACGTCGCTGGAAATCAAGATCGCCTGCCACGGCGGCAGGCCTTACAGATCATATCTGGACGATTGAAGAGCTTATGAGGACTGTCGCGGTCCCTTATTGTATCAACTCAAAATAGGGAGACTACCTGAGAATAAGATGCGGGATTACAGGGCGTCCGTAATTACAGCGAATTCGGTACGTTGCCGTCTTTGGCAAACGAAGCCCAGTCCGTTCAGGGTCATAGCTTCTATCGAGCATTGAATTCTCCATAATTGCTACTCCTAAAGAACCGCATATAACGGAATATTTAATGAAAATGATATATTTAGAAGGTCTTTGGTGGCCAATAGAAATATATATTTCAATGAACGGGTACAAGATATGAGTACCCTTAACAGGCATACGTCACATCCTGCGGTCAAGAGCGGAGATCTGTATTTTAATGCTAACAATTATTTGGAGTCCATAAATTATTATGACAAAGCCCTTCAAATGGGTGAGGATAATCTGGAAGCGCTGATGGGCAAAGGCTTTGCTCTGAGAGAAATCGGGAAATTTTTAGATGCCATACAATGCTTTGATGAATATATAAAATATAGTAAAGAGCTGCATCAAAAAATAGATGGATTTCTATATAAAGGATACACATATATTAGCACGGGAGCATATATGGAGGCTTCTGAGAGTTTTGATAAATGTATAGAGATTGATAGGAAGGCCACTGTGGGAGCATATATTGGATTAGGACTAGTAAATGATTACTTGGGTGCTTATCACGAAGCCATTCGATTTTACAATAAAGCGTTAGGTGGTAGAAAGGATAAACATTTTGCCTTTATATATACAAATAAAGGAAATGTATTTCATAGGTTGGGCCGGGATTATGAAGCCATCGACAGTTATTCCACAGCTTTATCATTTGATAAGAATGAATTAGGGGCGCTAATCGGAAAAATGGTATATTATAATAAGTGTGGAAGATACAATGAGGCGAATGAATATTATAAACAAGCTTTGAATGTAGATCCAAATTTCGTAGTGCTTAGTCATATTAGCAGAGGCATATCTTTACACTTAGACTCTAAATACGACGAAGTTCTTCAGGAATATGACAAAGCCATTGAAGTAAGTTCCAAATATGAAGTCGCGTTGCAGTACGCCTCGCTAATATATATAAATAAAGGCTTATTTCTCTATTCAATAGACAAATACAACGAAGCGATAGATTGCTTTAATGAGGCCCTCAAAAAAGATACAACTTATAGTATATTATCCTGGATCGGAATCGGAGCATCTCAAGAAAAGTTATCGAATTCGAAATTAGCTATTGAATACTATAATAAGGCAACGGACTCAGATCCAAATTTGGAGATGGCATCATTAAATAACATTTTATACATAAATAATGAAAGAGGTTATGAGGAGGGTTATTTCTGTGAAGCGTTTAACAACAGATTATTAAATAAAATTATAAGACGAATGAGAATGAGATTAAGCAGTCCCGTAATGGATTTGGATTTTGAAGATATTGCTTTGGGCGGATATCACGAGAAAGAGATGACTCGTGAACATCTACAAGAGATTAAGGGAACAACCCTAGAGGTAGGTATTGCGGGTGAAGAGATCATAAATGCTTACTTCAGATCCCTATGCAAAGATGGAAAAATAAAATGGTGTAAGTGGATTTCTAAATATAATGCAAACTCTCCATACGATTTTTGGATAGAAAACTGCGATAATGAGAAAATTAATATTGATGTTAAATCCACGCGAGGTGAATTTGACCGCCTAATTCATATATCTTATGGAGAATTAAAAATAATGTGTCATGGAGATAGAAGATATGATATCTACAGAGTATATAAGTTAAATGATGATAACGCAAAGCTGAGGATTGCATCTGATATGAGATCGTTCGCGTCTATCGTACTCGAAAAATTTGAAACCCTGCCAGCAGGAGTTACCTCTGATAGCATATCAGTTGACACTTCAATTTTAAAATTTGGCCTAGAAGTTGTGATCCATAAGTAATCAAATCCTATTTTTTTGTAGGGATCAAGCTCCTCCTTTCGCACATATCCGGGAGGCTTCTACAGCCACCAAAGCCACCTACAGTGGCCGGTTCCTGGTGACAGTGGTATTGGACTATATCCGGAGCTGTGGTCCATTAATACCCTCGTTTTTCAAATATGCTATTAGAAAGAATGGATCCTCGCTGATTAGTGTGGTTGGATTTAAGGGATCACCAATCCGGTAGCTTGGCCCCCATAACTTCATGACTGCTGGGAATAGGGATGATCATGAGATGTATCGTTACCTTCTGACTCAGGAACGGGGTTCATGGCAGGTATTCACATGTTCGAGTCCGCTTGTCGCTATCCTGACGTTACCCACACTAAAATAGTGAAGAGCCTTTATATTTGGCATGTTTTTTTAACATTTATATGTTGAAATGTATTAATTTAATGATTTTATGGTGGTTTACAAACCTTACACGGTACATAGCCACGCGCTCTTGCATCCGCAGAACTAGAAAACCATATTTCATTTCTAGGGAGAATTTTTTCTGCCCATCTACAATTTGGATTATGATATTTGTCTGAGTCAGTAGATCCTACGTATTTTCTTCCACTTGATGCCGATTTCGTATACGTAGCGGAAGTTGTACGAGTATTGGAAGGGGTATATGAACTTGTTTGGGTGGTTGATGGGGTAGACGTGGCAATTGTAGACGGAGAACCTGTTGTAGATGGAGAACCTGTTGCAGATGTAGTAGCAGCTTTAGTTGTTGGTGAAGAGTCTTCTTTATTATCCGTAGATACCTTTTCGATTTCGTCGAGACTCTTTGACGTAGCAATCTTACTGCTTTCGGAATATATAGAAGTTTTCGTTGTTTCAGCTGTGGGCTGATTAGAAGTGGAGGTTTTCTTAGTGGTTTCCTCTTTCGCGGTTGTGGGAATTGCATAGTCTCTTTCACGTCCAACCCCACAATGATCAATCAATTCCTTTTGTCTTGTCGTGAGATGACTAACTCCATTTTGCCAGTATATTGCCCTAGCCCTATTGAGTTCGTCTTTAATAGCGCTGCAATCAATTTTCTCACTATTATCTTCTAACTTAATTTTTTCCTTGGGATCAGCGGGTGAAGATGCTTTAATGGTGGTGGTTGTGACACTGCTACTTTCATCCACATCGGAACTTGGGAGTATGGCACCCAACACCGTGAGTGCAAGAAAGGTGTAAACTACATATCCTTATACCCGCACACCACATCTCAATAATCTAGTTTAAACCTTTCGGGTTTATTCAAATATATTTTTTTCATTATGTACTGGTACGTGTTTAGCTCCCTCTATTAGGTCCATTGATGCTGGTTTCTTCAATTAGGCACGCGGATCAACAAATTCTTTCGAATCGAAAACCGATAACTATTGCCCATGTTGGCTTGCACTTGCCGTTTCAAAGTGACCATGCCAGACATCATGAAATCGATTTACTGATGCTGATTGAGCAGAACCGTCGTTCCGCATTAACGGTCTAATCTCCAAACATTTTCCCTATAATTTATAGCAAAGATTTATTAAATATCCTGTTATATCCCGTCTTTTAGGGGTAGCAATTATGGAGATAAGGACTCTTCCACCTAGAATAAAATTAAAAATTCTTGCTTTGGAAGTGGAGTTAGATATAAATAGCCATTACACGGTCAACATGTTATGAGATCACAAAGGAGACGACCAGCTATTTCCTTGCTAATTTGGTTTGTTCTCTTTTGCTCCTGTGTCTATGCAGCTTCTTCAAACGAAGAGAATGAATCGATAACTTATAAAATTGTAGATCCTAAAACTACAATTACGGAAAACTGGATTTACATATTCGGTACATTTTTTCTTGGAATATGTGCAATTTTTGCACCATATCTTTCGGAGGAAATAAAAAGACGGAGATTTGCGCCAGAAATAGAAATAATTTTCGATCTATCGCCACCATTTTGCTATAAAACAAGCCGAATTTCCGGTATGCATAGTGTGAGAGAATTCTATTATTTTCGTTTTGGTGTCTTAAACAAAGGAAGATCTAAAGCTAAAAATTGTGAGGTAGTTTTAGAGAATGTCCTGGCTGGAGATAAAACTGTGAAGCCGGGAAATTATAAAGATATTTCTTTTGTAAATATGAATTGGTCGACTACTTCGTCCCGTAGAGAGGTATCAGGCGATGTATTTGTTGATATAAATCCGAATCGAACACGTTATTGCAATCTTTGCTTTGTGAATGGGCATATTAAGAATGATTTTAATGAGGATTTCCGTCAAGAACTCCAGAGAATAAAGGGAGTGGAAGATCCCATTCCTTTTAAGTTATGTGCCAATGAAATATTATTCACATCAAATAACTCATTCCCTCCAGGGAAATATGAAATTCAATTAGGATTATATTCTGAAAATGCGGGACACCAAAAAATAATTTTTGAGATTTCATGGTCCGGGAAATTACGCGAAAACGAAGTTAAAATGTTTAATGAAATGGTAATACATTCAAAATGAAATATTTAAAGTATTACAGAAACAAATGAGCTATAGAGGAGTAGCAAGTTGTTCCACTTATCAATATCATCCAGATTCTATGCAATTTCTATCAAAGGATTTCATAAAACCTCTGCATCGGGAGGTTACCGGTGAGGACCTCGGCAGAGAAGCCCAGGAGCCCCTGCCTCTTCACGAGGTAGGTGAGATAGGAGAGGAGCTCGCCGCCGACCCCCTTGCCCTTGAAGCCGTCTCTTACGACTAAAGCGACGTCGGAGGTGTGCATATCGGGATTAAGGCTGTACTGGCCGACGCCGACGACCGTCTACTGCTCGCGCTCCTCCTCGATGACCGCCAGAATCACCATGTACCGGGAGTAGTCGACGGCGACGAACTCCTGCCTCACCTCTCGGGGGACGTGTTTTCCCGCAGAGATGAACCGGCTGTAGAGGCTTTCATCGGATAGGCTGTAGAAGAAGTCCTTGATCAGCGGCTCATCGCTGATCCTTACGGGCCGCAGAAGGATCTCTTGGGAAGAGCGGGTCGTACTGTGGATCGCGAGGTGTTCGTGGTACTCGCCGCGTTTTCCGGGGATGAAGGGCTGGTCTCTGTAGATTAAGTTCAGCCTCTTCGCCTCCTATATCAGCCAGGGCTTGAAGTCGGGTGGGCCATTGAAATCGGTTCCATGGCCCTCTCCAGTATGTTCTTTTCCTGGAGGTAGGCGATCCCCCGCTCGGTGACCACGTACTGGACGTCCCCCCTCGTCAGTGTCACCCCCGATCCGGAGACAGGGAAGGGCGGTTTTTTTCCTACCAAGTATGCTATTTTTATTCAACACAATATTTTAAAATCTCTAATTGAATCCCGGGGGGATTTTGCGCCAGATATCCGATACTGGCTCCTGGAATGTTATCCGCTCCAGGCGGGGCGCTGGTGACCCTGAGGGCAAGCTTGGCGGGGACGATCCCCTCCTATTCCGACTTTGCCCTCGAAGACCACCGACCACCCCCCAAAGGATGAATTCTATGCAACATCGAGAATAACACCGGGCCTGCGCTGTTATGTTGAGGTTATTATAATTTGTTTAGAATTCAGTTGCGTTATCGGTGAATGGACCGAAGCATATCGATAATTGGCTAAAATCGGGTTCTTCGAAACTAATATGGAAAAATTTTTAAAAGTTTTTTACAGGTCTCTCCGAAAGAACGGTGAGAAAGGGCCGGGGTTATCGGGCCTTTAGGAGGATATCCCTCCGAAGGTTCCATAGGAGGCACACGGAGAGGTTCCCAGAGAGGTCCGGTTGGAAGTCCAGGACGATCCTCAGGACGAGAGCTAACGTCCAGGAGAGAAGACCAGAAAGGCGACGGGAAGTAGGGCAAACCGCCGCCTTCAGGGGTGGAAGCCTACACCCCTGCGCAAGCAAGCATTATGGCAAGTGCTACATTCATCTGCTATTATAAGAGCATCGCGATGGCCTCGACGGGTCTTGTGTTGTCCGCTTCGATATGGGCAGAGGTGTCTCAGACTCCTTCGATTTACGCGAAACGCGCAAAATGTTGGTAAACGCCCATCAAATTTGACAGTATCGAATAAACCAATAGCAGTCGACTAAACTCGTCAACACGACGGTGGTGAGGGGTGCTGACTACATATTTGTGTATTCGTATGCATCAACAACAAATTGCCTATTTATATACACAAATTTACTCATTTTTACAGTTTCTAGGGCGCGAACAAGCTATAAATGCAAACAAAAGGCCGGTTAAACTTATATGGGTGGGGCGTGATCTGGGTTACATCGCATTGGGTGATTGTGAAGCAACCGCCAGGAACGTGACAGACATGCGTTGGGACAAAACCACAAATCCGGAATTGAAGAACGTTCGGGTGACTGTCTACACCCAGAGGCAAATCGTAGAGCGCTACCAAGCAATTGCACGAAAGATGAATATTCCGATGTCGATATTCGCCGGGGCACTATTGGAAATCGGCTTCGAGAAGTTCATGGAAAACCCGGGAATACTGCTGGAGGGATTTGAGGATGAATAGAAAAGAGGGGATCGGGGTTCCCGCCCCGAAACACCAAAAACTCCTACCACGAAGTATTGGATTACTATTCTCTCGCCTTGTATATAAATTAGTCGGTGGGCCGGAGGGTGGCGAAAATGGCCGCTGAGGCGAGGAGAGAGGCCATGGTCGCGGAGGGGGACCTAGCCCCCATCGCGGAGTATCCAACCCTGTGGCGCAAGTGGCCCCAGGTACAGACACGCAAAGAGATCGCCCGCGGTGACCCGCCTAGGTTCTGGGATCTCCACTATCCGAATCCCGGCCCGTGGCCCCAAAATCTACGTGACCGCCGCTTGCGGTTCGTGAGCCTGGGGGAGCATGGGGACGATTATATCGAACGTGGTGGGGAGATCGGCCTGGGCTGGGTGGGCAGTAAAATCCCGCGCCGTCGGGGTTGGCTCGAAGAAGATATCCGCGGCGATGATCCCCGACTGCCCCGGGCGCGGACGGTCGGAAACATCGGGATTAAGGCCACAAACGAGCTTGCGGTTGTCGATATCGATGACGTGAAAACTCTCGAACGACTTCAGCGGGCCGGGCTCCTTCCAAAAACATTTACGGTGAGAACCGGCAGCGGGGGGTTCCATTTATATTATTGGGCCGAGTTTCTGGGCCGCAAAATTGTCTTCAACGCCCCGCCGACGGCGGATATCCCTCAAAATGAGCGGCACCTCGGTGAGGTCCAGTGCGGCGACGTCTACGTTGTGGCCCCGGGCTCGCTCCACCCGAACGGTAAAAAATATGTGATTGTCGACGATATCCCGATCGCCACCCTCACCCCCGAGGATCTCGATGGCTTTCTGGAGGGGCTGGAGGTTAATGGCGCAATTTGGGATAAAACCGATAGCAAGCGGTTCACGAAGCAGGCAAAAAAGACCCCCAAACTGGTGAGGGAAGGGAGAGGGGCACTGGCTGACGGGCCGGATGATGGGGCCAATACCGACCAGGGTGGACACGGGCACAATCTAAACAATCTCATCGCCCATATCCCGATAACCGCCATCTTGGAAACCGGGTCCAACCCATGGCACGGCTCAACCACCGGAAACAATTTACATGTCAATCCCGTGACCGGCGAGTGGTACTGCTTCCGATGTGGTATCGGCGGTAAGATCGTGGAGGCGCTGTATATCGAATACAAAAGAGCCGCATCAAACCCCGAATATACTTGCGCTATCCATGACCACGAAAACATAAAAAGGGAATTTAGAAATTTCGTCCCGTGGGCCGGCAATTGGGCCGCTGAGCGCGGATTCGAATTCCCATCAGACGACGAAATTTTCCCGAAGCGGGCCGCCCGAGTAACAGGTCCAACGATCCCCGCTTCGGGGTTCGCAGCGGCATTCGACGCCGAATTTTCAGATCCCGAGACAAGCCAGCTCTTCGTCTGGGGGGTTCCCCGGATCGGCAAGACCCATCTCGCCATGGAGCGGCTGGTCGAGGCCGGCGGCGGGGTATCCATCGCGCCGACGCACAACATATTGGCGCACATGATCCGGATTTTCGGCGAGCGGGGGGGGATGGGGGGCGTCCACCTAGAGGGGAAAACGCGATCATGTAGTCGCAAGACCAAAGAGCGCTGGACAAACTGCGATCGCTGCCCGCTCTACCCAAAAACTCCGGGGAAGATGATGGATCTTCAGCGCTACGCCGAGGGGCTTGTTGGAAGGGGCGAGATATGCCTCACCGAGAAGGATATCAACAGCAAGTACTGCCCCCATTACGCGCTGTGGGAGGCGGCCAAGAAAGCAGAGTACGTCTTCACCGTGCCACAACTCGCCAAAAAGATTTGTGCCGAGAGGGAGATATTTGATGACGACCTCCTAGTCATCGACGAAGAGGGAGCGGCCCGGCAGTTCTTCGCGAGAGCGGTACCCGTCACCTCCCCAAGGGGCAAAATGGTTGATGACCATCTCGGCAGTCTGAGCGAGCACCTCGCGAAGTTGGCTGAGATTATCGAGATCGGCGAACGCACCTCGGGGGTCGAGAAGGCGGTTAGCGGGCTGGTGGGGCAGTTCGCGGAGGTTCGTGGGATCATCGAGCGTATCTATGCGCTCACCCCGGCCCAGCAGAAAGAGGGTGCCGAAGCGTCTCTCATGGCCGATTTGCGAGCCAGGCTCGTAAAAATGCAGGACTCCACCACACCCGAAATGCGAGGGGCGGTCATAGCGTACATCGAAGAGCGGAGTCGCGGATATCGCCCGGGGGCAGACGAGCCCTCTCCTGGGGAACTTATACGGGCGATTCTATATAATTATCCAGAGGTGCCGTGTGGGTGGGTAAAAACGGAGCGGGGGTCGGTACTTTACATTACCGGAGATGAGGAAACACCATCGGAGGACCTTGATTGGCTCCGGGAGTTCCCAAAACGCATCCTCCTGGGTGGGCCGATGATGGGCAAACTTGGGGGCGCTATCGATCCTGAGGGGGCGAAGATACGCGTCAGCTGCCAAAAATATCCCCAAAATTATGTGGTCATTGAGATCAACGGCCCGTCGTCAGACCCCTCGGAGCCTGAGGAGGGGCGGCTGGGGCGGGACCGGAAGAAGGCGGCCTTCGAGTCGGAAATAGTGATGCGGAGCCTCGACCACATCACCGAAGCCGAAGCGGGGTCATCGGAGGGCGAAAGGATTCTTCACGGCGTCGGGGTTCTCTCAGGGTCGCGCAGCGGCCAAGCCGATGCCTGCGGGTTTGTCGACGGCGACCGGCTACTCCCGGTCAGGCGGAGCAGTAGGCTGGATTTGTTAGGGCATTGGCATTCAGGCTATACGCCCGGACTATTCGCGAATAGTACCCAGGCTCGCGGGGTGGATGTCCCCGAGGTCAATACTAGCGTGGTGGAGTCGCTAGGATTTTTGACCCCCTACTGGACCCTTCGGGCACAGATTCCAAAGCCCGGCGATAGTGCTGGGAGGGGCGAGTGGGAGGAATGGCTCAGCAAGGTAGAGCCGGCACATAGCGAAAGGCGGGCAATCGTCAGCGATGAGGCCGCAAATTTAGTGCTTCGTACCTCCCCAATTCACGGCCATTTTGAGGACCAACCCAAGATAATCGTTATCGGCGGCGAGGATCTGGCGTATGTGGAGGATAAATTCCTGGAGGAGAATATAATCAGGAGCAGCGACGGGCATAGCTTTACGCCCGAGTCCATCGCCACGGCGATTCGCGGTCTTGGATTGACGAGCCGCGTTACCAAAAACGCAAAGGGGTGGACCACACGCAGCGAGATCGAGGCCTCGCCCGAGGCGGTTGAGGCGGTTCGCGATGGAACTATTGCCGATCTGGTCCGCGCCACCCTGAGGGAGGAGCCGCACCCCGATGGGGAAGAGGAGGGGAAGACGGCCCGGCTACTGGAGTACCTTACACGTCGCGCATCGTGGATCGACTCGCTGGCTGACATCTTCAAGATGACGACGGACACGGTCCGGCGAATCCTGGTGGAGAACCGCGAAGTATTGGTCCACGACTCTATCGGAAAAATGAAAGTGTGGACCCACAGAGATAATCCCAACGCGGCGGCGGATATCGAAAGCACGCTGGCGCAGCGGTGCAGGTGGAGGGAGGAGAGCACTGCAAGGGGGGTTGAGGAGCGACTCTTCGAGCTCGGGATGGCGCTGGCGGATCTCCGGCTAGGACGGGGTTTTGAGCTTGTGGACGTGATGGCCATTCGGATGGTCCGTGGGATGGTGAAAAAATCGATGATCGCCGAGGAGATTGGCGGGAAGGGCGAGAAGATATACAGCTTCATCCCCCCCAGCGATGGCGGTTCTGCCAGTCCGACAGAAAAAACCACCCCCGAGAGGCCCAGTTGGTGGGTGAGCGGCCCGGTCTTCCGTGATGGTCGCGGCGATTGGTCCGCTCTGCCCGGCCCCGTCGAGTCATTCATTTATGACATACTCACTGGCAGCGGAAATGAGCCGGACATTCGCTTCTCCGTGGATGACGTGGCCGGGGTCTTGAGGCTTTGGATGTGGCGCAAGAGGCGGGCCGAGGAGGGAGGCTGGCAGGTCCCAGAGATCGGCCGGTGGGGGAGGAATGCGGCCAGGCTCGCCGGGGAGGATCTCCAGGGGATGCTCAGTGGCGGGCTCGCTGTCCGCGTGGCGCTGATGGAGTGGAGCGGAGAGACCCCCCTCTCCTCCGTCGTCGGTGCGGGGCTAATACCCCGGCTCTTGCCCCGACACACTGACCTTTATGCCCTGACGGACTGGTTCCCCGAGGAGACCTGCGGGGAGCCCTCAGATGGGGGCGGGTTTAGACAGTCGAGCCCCGAAAACGAGGGTGGGACTTACCATGATAATTTTTATGGTGCAGAAACGTCCCTTTATGGTGCTTTGCACCATAAAAATTATCAGCCTAAGCTCGTCTCTATAGATTCTCATGAGAATCCACAAAAACAGATAGAAAAGACAGAATCAAATCTATATACATGCTCACAACCTCAGAAGAAACTCGACAATCAACCAATTAAGGAACTTGTGACCATGTCTGTAGAAGTTAACCCAATTTTCGGGTTTGATGACTTCCCCGAAATATATGACCAAACCCCCGGACAGACCCCGCCAACCACCGGCGAAATCGCCGAAAACCGCCAGTTTGCCGACCTTAGTCCACGACCAGAGACCCCCGCCGACGAGCTGGCCGGGAGCCATCAGTCCGCCGACCTTAATCCCCCCGCTGAAATAGACGACGGTACCCGGCAGTCCGCCGACCTAAGCCAAAAGCCCTACGACTACACCGGCCTCCCTGAGTATTCCCAGGTGCACGCCACCGACCTTCGCACATGGAGCCCATCCGTGTTAAACGAGGCACGTCTGGTCGCCGCCGTGATCGCCCACGACGGGAAGGAGGTCACCAAACAAACGATTGTAGCTACCTTGCAGCGGATCGTCGAGCGGTCCCCGCCGCCCGATATTGTAAAAAACACGATGTGGGCGGTCCGGGCGGTGACAGCCGCGGGGTCTCCTGTGGTAGATCCTGACTCCGCCCTCCGATTGATGGCGCAGCGGTTTGGCGGCCTCACCTACTTCCTGCTGGAGGACGAGTTGCGCTGCACGATGATCAAAGCCCGCGGGGTCATATCCACGTTGAAGGCCAACGGATGGTCTGAGGATGCGAGGGGCCGTATCCATCCGCCCAAGGAGGCGAGATGACCCCCAAATCCCCCACTCGGAAAGGGTTTAGGGCACGGAAAGACAGACCAACCCCCACCCCTGAAATCCCCGCCCCTGAATGGGCCGCTGATATCATCGATGCGCTGATGGTAGAGGACCGCCGGCGTTTTGAGGACGAACCGGCTCTGCGAAAATTCACCCGCCCCTCTGTAGTCGGCGAATTCTGGCCAATGGTCTTCCCCGCTGATATGGATGTCATCGTCACCAGAATCCCCCGAGAGCCCGTAAGCGTCCGGGGTCGTCTCCCAAACCCAACAAGACCCGTCAGTGAGGCGGACCGTGTGGCGATAGAGGAGCTTGCTAATGGTGTGGGCGTCTCAATATTGGTTGATTACGATAAACACCCCTCCTATCGAGGCCCCGGCCGGTCAGGGGTTGTAGATATCGATCCTGACCACGTTGATACTCTGGAGATCGACCCTCGTCTCCGGAGGCGGTAACGTGGTGTCCCAAGGAGAGGTACTCGCACGATTCCCGGTAGGGGCAATAATGACTAGAAAGCAGCTACGGGAGATGTTTCCAGGTAGTCGTGATGACGAGTCGCCGTGGGTGGTTCGAGCACTGCTCAAGTGGAAGCAAGTCGCCCCGGTCCGGGTTTCGGGCTCTCCTGACCAGATCATGAGGTTGCGCTAATGCCGCCTCATGGTAAGCTGAGCACGGTAACGCCGCACGGCAAGCCGGTCCTCAAATCGCCGAAATTCGATGGAAGGAGCTGGACTCGTGGTAACTCAAGCTGAATTTCTGTCACAAATCGCTATCGTCGAGACGGTTAGCCGCGTGGATCTCCTAAACCGACTCGGTATCGTGGATGATAAACGCGGTCGCGCGAGAGTAGCGCGGACCGCTGCGTATTTGCGGAAATGGCAACAAATCCAGACCGTGCTACTCGGTGAGACCGCGCGGGGTTCGCGAATCTGGGGATATAAGCGATTATGGTAGTGTTTGTATAGAACGTAGTTAGATATTGGAGTGGGATATAAATGGAATCGACAGCAGCAGAGCAGACAGTCCCTGTCCCGGAGACAGGTGGAAAAGCAGAGAACGAACCCCAGCGTCATAGCCGCCCACCGCCCAACTTCCTGCAGCCTCTGTTAGGCAAGAAGGTTCTGGCCCGGATGGTCGATGGTAGACCCATAAACGCGACGTTGGCCGGCTACAACCCCTATGAGATCGTGTTCGATATCGGCAACGGGAGGCGTCTCCTATGCTTCAAACATGCAATCTCATCGATCGAATTTGACGGCCCGAAGCAGGAGCAGTCGAACGCCAAAAAATGAGGTGGTCAGGGGTGGAATCTACAGCAGTAGACCAAACTAATGAAGTTCGCGTCCCCGAATCCCAGTTTCGGTACGAGCCGCTGTACGTAGAGCTTGAACGCCGGGCCAAGGAAGCCTCGATCCCTGGGTGGTGATTGTGGCTGTGCCCTATCACCTCCGCTCCCCGCCCGATCCCTATTTGCGGAAGGGCAGGCCCATCGTTAACCCGACCGCCTCTCCCGTCGAATCCCTCTCGGAGCTGCTGAACCGGGCCACCAGCTCCTCCTGCAACTGGACAGAGAGCATGAGAGGATTCGCCACGAGGTCCAAACTGCTCTCAGGCCGGTCCCCCAAGCGTGGAAAGGCGCACGTTTGGCGAAAGGCGACTACGACGCATCCTACGCTGAACTGCTGGCCCTATCCAAGCGGATCAACACGCTCCTGGCTGAGGATCACCCGGAGTTCATGCAGTGCAACCCCGAACCTGCGGCGAGCTTTGGGCTGGTTCAGGGTGGCGGTCAGTGGAAGAGACGGGAACGGAACAGGGACGATCCGCCGGCGAGGGGACCGAGCTTTCGATGACTTCACCGGCGTGATTTGGGCGGCTCGCCCTCTCCCCCTTTCCTCGTCGGATTATATACTGTATAGGCATTTATGGCCCCGCCTCCTCTATCCGTACGTCTACCAGTCATGAAAATTTTCACGAAAATGAGGTACGGCTGCCGGTATACGTACCATTTCTGTCATAATCGTGAGCCTCTGACGCATTTCTGATGCTAAGCCGGCTGCACCGATTGAGAAATATCAGAAAACGGCCCTGGTTATATTCAAAAAGAATAGCTATCGGTGTTTTTTGTACTGCTGGTATCTTCATGTCTCCCGGTAGGAACACTACCGCCGCTGATGGTACAAGCTAGTTGGTACAAGCCGTTGGTACGCGCCGACAAAACGATTCAGCGAATCATGTAAGCATGATAAAAACGCTATGCAGTTATGTATTTTGATATAACTCTAGGATACGGTAGGATGCTACCGCCTACAACCCCCCCTGCAAACCAACGGAGTACCAGCTCTCGGCGCGTTTTGTGGTATATGGAACATCGGAATATATTTATATCATGACATGTACCTTAGTTCAGTAATCATGCCCACCAAAAACGTGATCGTACGGTGCGCAGCTTGTGGGGCAACCTGGGTCTCAACGGCTCGAAGCCCCCGATGCGCCTCTCGGAGCTGTCGAAGTAGCAATGTCCAGCGCCTCACCGTGGCCGAGGTTGAGGCCACGATTGAAGACCTTATTAACTGTCTTAATGAATTTGATAAAGATACCTACTACGCCCTTGTGAAAATCGACGACGAGCAATATCAGAAGCTCCCCGCGGACTTCGACCTCTCGGAGATCCTGACCGAGGCGATAGATGCGGACGAGGAGGACGAAGAGCCCGAAGAGGACGAAGACGAGGACGGAGTGGAGGTCGAAGACGACGAAGAGGTCGAAGAGGACGAGTCCTCGCTGGACAGGGCCATCAGGATGGTCGATAAGGAGTGGGATTGTTTATGGGCCATACGGGAGCAGCTGCGGCTACTTCCTCCCGACGAAACCCGAAGCCGGGTCGCCCTGACCGAGTTGGAGGTGGAATTTGATATTTTGTCACGGCGACTTTCCGCGTTGAAGCGGGTTCGAGATGATTACGCCGATGCCCCGGCTGACGACAACCGCGCGGAGGGGAAAAGCTGATGTCCCCTGATATACCCGTCCCCACCCTCGCGCCAGTCCCCGCCGCTCCCACGGGTTTTTGGGCCAACAATTCCTGCAGGTGGACCATGCACGTCAATGTCGCGTTTCTCGTAGCCAGCCTCGTGATCGTGTATTTGATTCATACTTGGAGGCAGGAGAAAGGATGCGCGTGCAAGCTGAAAGCGCTTGAAGAGGAGAGGTCGAAGAGCAGGTAAAGCGTGCCCCCAGCGCCTCACCCGTGGCGGATCACCGGCCCGGAGATAGTCCAGGACCCCCAGGACGAGAGCCCAAAGGATCGCAGGAGAGGCTTGAATAACGAGGTCTAAAAAAAACGGACGGGAGGAGGATCAACGCTCGGACCTCATCTTTTTTTATCCTACACCGGTTAGACTGGCGAGGAGGGGATCGATTCTGATCTCCACGGCATCAGCTCCGACGCGGTCCTCTATCGCCCTTTGCGCAGTGCCCAGGCTTGTCAGTGCATATGGATTTTCGGGTTCAAGCCGGAGAGCCTCTTCGCAAGCCACAACGGCCTCACCGTACCTTCCCAAAAAAAAGAGCGCTGTGCCCTTACCATTCCACGCATCAACATTTCCTGGAACGCTGATAATCGCGCGATCATACAATTCAAGCGCTCTCTCGAAGGACCAGTTGGAGTCGGGCCATTTAGAGAGCCCGTACATCACGTGGCCATCTCCAGCATTGCGAGCGACGCACCACCCCATGCGAGCGGCATAGGTTATGACCATTTCCTCCACCGCCCTGCGGTCCACCCATGCCCCGGCGTCCAACGCCTTGCCGATATCCTCTATACTCACATAATAGTTATAGTCACTCCAGCCGTCGGTCTTGACAAATAGGACGCGACCATTACTCGCCCCGACTGGGCGGAATCCTTCTTCCAGCCACCCATACTCAGGTTTTCCAAGCTCATGCCGATACTGATCGCCCCAGTCCCCGATTACTACTGGTATTTGTCCAGATACTGGTATCGGCAGCGATGTAAGCGCCGCCAGCGCCAGCACCACGAGAATCTGTTTCAGTTTCCTATCCATCACCAGCCCCGCCCCCTCCCGTCCTCGACCGCCTGGCGGGCATCGGCCCAATCTGCCAATGCATCGGGATTCTCGGGATCGAGCCTGATAACCTCTTCGTAAGCCTGGGCGGCCTCCTCATACTCCCCCAAGAAATAGAGAGCCGAGCCCTTCCCGTACCAAGCATCGACATTTCCGGGATCGCACTCAATAGCCCGGTTAAACAAAACTAATGCCTGCTGGAATGACCAATTGGTGGACCAGGGATCTTCGGACCATGTCGCCAGCCCGCGCATCACGTATCCATTCCCCGCGTAATGTGCAAGACATCTCCCAGCCGCCTGCTCTGCTGCGCTTAGAATACCCTCCACATGCGTACCTTCCGGCCACGCGCCTAAAGTTAGTACCGGTATAATCTCACCAACGGGGACGATATAATCATAATCATCCCAACCACCACTCTTGACAAATACGACGGAACTACCCAACACCCCCGCTGGTGCAAATCCCTCCCCCAGCCACCCATACTCAGGTTTTCCAAGATCAGACCGGTACTGATCACCCCAGTCCCCGATTACTACTGGTATTTGTCCGCATACTGGTATCAGCAGCGATGTAAGTGCTATCATCAAAGCCAAAATCGGTTTCATCTTCATAGGTCATTCCTTACCGATATACCACTCTTCCAGGCGTCACCGATTGGCTCGGGTTGTAGGTGAACTCATAGGTGGGCTCGATGACAACATTTCCCAACCCTGGTATGTGGTAGTCCTGTCGGTATGTCACAGTAGTTGTTTTTTCTGCGGACGATGTCAGTCGATTGTATTCGACAAGGTATGTTTGATATTCGCGGTACATGCCTAACTGGTAAAAAGCGAGAGCTGTATTACCCCACGATGGGGCGTGGGTGATGTCAAGAGCCAGAGCTTGCTCGTAGTACCAAAGTGCGGCGTGTAGATACGCGGCTCGCTCGAAGTCGGCGAGATCCGTCCCTTCTAGTCCCATGCGATGGTGGACACACCCCAACATATGGGTAGCTAGCATATGGCTTGGATTGGACTTAATGGCCCGACCGTAAGCCTCTGCAGCCTCGTAATACTTTCCCTCATTATATAGAGAATTGCCCTTGAGATACCACCCATCTCCAGGTACTTGCCCACACACCGGCATAGCCACCACCGCCAGCACTACCAGCGCCGCTAAAATCGGTTTCAATCGCATTTTAGTCTCTCCTCCTTCAAGCAAGGTGGTCCCGACAGGCGAAAAGCTTTTCGATGCTCACCGAACCGGCCCACATATCCGGCCGCCGAGAGGGTGAATAGAGGAGGATGGAGACAGACCCCTCGGCGACTGTCGGAGCGGAGGAGATCGCCTCCACCGCCACGCCTGGCGAGGATAGCCGGCCCGGAGATAGTCAAGGACCTCCAGGGAGAGACCCCCCCCGGGATCGCAGGAGAGCTTAAAATATCGATGTCGAATAAAAAAGAGAATGGGGGAGGGGAGAATCACCAGACCCGCCAGCGGCTTGCCTATCAGACGGGACCTAATCTAATAGAAGAACGGCGCGCGGTCAAATTTTAGATCGTCATGACTTGGACCGAGTACTGTATCGATTAGTAGGTTCGCTAATGTGGCTAATTCGTTGAATTCCATTGCCGCCTCATTGTAACCAGGCGCCGCTTCTTTAATGAATCCACTGGCGAACGCCCCCGCGAATCCGCCATCGTCCTGCTGCTTCTTGAACGTGTCTAATATGATCTTATATCCTTTCAGCAGTCCGTCCATAGTTGCCACCGTTTTGTAAAGTTTGGCTGCGTCCTCGTAGCCCTGCTTGTAGTCGGCGCTTAAATCCGTCGCTGCGGTCGCCCCGGATATGAGGGCTACGATAGCCACAACTGCAAATATCTCTTTTCTCATCGTCAATTCACCCCTTGGTATCCTCTTCAGTCGCCTTCAAGGCTTCAGTGGCTGCTTCTCTGATTCTCTCTTCCTTGTCATTCCTTGCTACGTAGGTCAGTGCATCGACTGCCCTGGGATCACCGATAGCACCGAGGGCCTGAGCCGCCCTCCATCGGACCAAGGGGTCATTGTCCTTGAGTGCGTTGATGAGAGGATCGGTTGCTTTGGGATCGGCAAACTGGTACAGGGACATGGCTGCTCCCGCTCTGACCAGATGGTTTTCATCTTTCAGTGCATTGATGAGAGGATCGATTGCTCTCGGGTCACCAATATTACCTAGGGCAATGGCGGCTTGAAAACGGGTATTACTATCCTTATCGACGAGATCTTCAAGGAGAGGATCGACCGCTCTGGGGTCGCCGATTTTACCAAGTGCTCCTATTGCAAAATTTCGGATGACCATTCTAGAGAGCACGTTCTTGTCGTTCCGTACCTCGATGAGGGGGTCGACCGCCCTGGGATCACCGATATCACCTAGGGCCAATACAACACTCATTCGAAATGCTATGTTCTCACCACTGAGAGCATTGATGAGGGGGTCGACCGCCGTGGTATCGCCGATCTTGCCTAGCGCATCGGCGGCGCTGCACCGAACCGTATTGTTTTCATCGCCGAGTGATTCTATGAGTAGATCGACGGCTTCTATGCTACCAATATTACCGAGAGCTTTAGCCGCCTCGGCTCTGACATCTGGTGTACCGTACTTTAAATCCATTAAGAGATCGTCTACCTCATCCGCCGTGGCCGGCATCGCCACCAGCATGAGAGGATCGACAGCTCTGGGATCGCCGATCTCACTGAGAGCCCAGGCAGCATTCAATCGAATGCCCTCGTCCTCGTTCTTGAGAGCATCGATGAGAGGATCTACTGCAGAGTCGCCGATATTGACGAGAGCACCGAAAGCACTCAATCGGACATCCCCGTCCTTATCCCCGAGAGCTTCAATAAGAGGATCGACCGCCCTGGGATCGCCGATATCGCCGAGAGCACCGGCAGCAGCCGATCGGACCCGCCAGCTATTATCACTAAGGGCTTTGATCAGATAATCAACCGCCCTTGCATCACCAACTCGGCCTAAAGAAACAGCGGCACTTGCCCGGACGTTTGCTGTTCCTCCAAGAACAAGGGCGAGGACATTCAATCGAATGTTCTCGTCTTCATCCTTGAGAGCCTCGATGAGAGGATCTACTGTAGATCCGCCGATATTGACGAGAGCACCGAAAGCACTCGATCGGACGTCCACGTCCTTATCCCCGAGAGCTTCTGCCAGATGACCGACAGCTCTGGGATCACCTATATCGCCGAGAGCACCGGCAGCAGCCGATCGGACCCGCCAGCTATTATCACTAAGGGCTTTGATCAGAGGATCAACCGCCCTTGTATCACCGGCCAGGCCTAAAGAAACAGCCGCACTTGCCCGGACGTTTGCTGTTTCTCCGTGTAACAAATCCCATATAAGATCGTCCACCTCGTCCGCTACAGCTGGCATCACCATCGCCACCAGCACCATCAGCGCCGCTAAAATCAGGCTCGATCGCATTTTAGTCTCCGCTCCTTCAAGCAAGATAGTCCCGACAGACGAAAAGCTTTTCGATGCTGACCGAACCGGCCCCGCATATCCGGTCGCCGAGAGGATGATAGGGATTGACAGGAATAACTCCTTTGTGTGACTGTCGAAGCGGGACGGGGGAAGGAAGAGATAATCCGGTTAAGCTCTTCGGATATGCAAAATATGCTCTATTTGGCTTTGCTAAGTTCCTCTTCAAACATTTCCCAAGCTTTGGCAGGCGACAGCGGAGTCTCTAGACTCTTCTCGACCACTCGATTATGGTCAATGAAAATGGTTTTTAGTTCATCGGTGCTGAGATTGTTTTTCTCCGCCAAAATTTCGATATGCTCGACCATCCTCGGCACGATGAATCCATCAGGATCAAATGGTGGAAATTTCTTAAGAATCTCGGGACTAGTGCCACCCAAATTTTGTGGTCCGTTTAAATCTATATAAAAGACCTCACAGTACATTTCTAATGCATGGCGTAATCTGGATTCCTTATATAAAATTTGGGCCATAGCTAAGGTTGTATTGCGATAATGCCCAAAATCCTGGCTTAAGAAATATTTCGTCCGTTGCTTGTTGTATATAGCCCATAATATATCATTTTCTGGTGGATCTATTCCAAATCTCTTCTTCAATTCGCTCTTTGTATCTTCATACTCTTTCTTTCTCGCCAGATAATCATCATGCGTGCCATTTACGATAGACCACTGCTCTTCTACCTTTTCCGCCTGCTCAGCCGTAACCAAAATCTTCTTCCGATCACTCGGCCTTGTGCGAACAAAAATAAATTCACCACAGCTTGGACACTTTTTCTTTCTTGCAGGCATTTTTTCTATCTTAGAATTACAGTAAGGACATATCGGGCTATCGTAACCGATCAAGGGAATTTCGATCTCAGAATTATGGTCGGTACTGGCCGGGCCATCATTATCGATTGAGTTCTTATCTAGCACTTTTTTTAGGCCGCTTCGTATTTTATCGAACATGTTTAAACATTTCCTCCTATGAATTTAAGATGGATATCCCCCGCAAAAAAGGCTTTTGGTTCAGCTCGTCATCGCCCTAAGATAACCCCCCCTGCTTCGGCGATACTTCCCACATCCAACTTCCCAAATGCCAATGTAGCCGCTCTAATCCATATACTTCGAAGCCAGATCCATAAGAGGACTGATCTTCCTAGAATCCCCGATTTCCATAAGGGGACCTAACTCGCTTCGATCTTCTCCAACGCTCGCGAAGCCGCATCTCGGACATCCAGGTCCTCATCGTTCTGAGCCATGTAGGTCAGCGGATCGACAGCTCTTTCATCACCGATCTTACCGAGAGCCGAAGCAGCGTCATATCGCGCAATCCAACTGTCATCCCTTAGAACCATGATAAGAGGATCAACTGCACTTGGATCACCAATTTTACCAAGATACCATATGGCCCTCTCTCGGACCTCAGAGTCCTTGTCCTTTAGAGCCAAAATGAGGAGGTCAATAGCCCAAGCATCTCCAGGTTCTGCGAGGGTGCCAAGAGCCTTTACCGTTGCCCATCGGACAGACGGAAATCCAAAGCTTGACGATTCAGTATCATTCAGAGCTTGCGCCACCCGATCGAAGTAATCCATATACCCTAATTTTACTAATGAACACGCAGCATCTAATTGGACGATCTCATCGGTGTCATTTAAAGCTTCTTTCAGCGGTCCGATAGCTCTCTGATCTCCGATGTTACCGAGAGCCAAGGCAGCTTGCCCCCGAACATCCTCGTCCGAATCGTTCAAAGCTTCAACCAATGGATCGAAGGCGCTCACATCACCGATCCTACCCAATGCACATGCAGCCTCCTCCGAAACTCCCCATCCCGTGTCGTTTAGAGAATAGATGAGCGGTTCAACGGCTCTAGGATCGCCAATTTCGCCCAACGCATATGCGGCCCCTTGCCGAACAAATTCTTCTTCATCCTCCAAGGCATCAATAAGCGGATCGACCGCTCTTGCATCGCCGATCTGTCCTAGAGCAATGGCAGCATCCCGTCTGACCTCCAGCGTCCCGAATTTCAAGTCAAGTATCAGGTCGTCCACCTCATCAGCCGTAACAGGCATCGCCAGCGCCGCCAGCACCGCCAGCACGCACAAAATCAGTCTCAATCTCATCAACTAGCCCTCTTAGATAAGAGATACGCTAGAACCGAATAACAGTTTATCTATGATGAGATAATTCCTTGTCATGGATCGGATGAGGTGAAGGAGAAAATGGTCAACGGAGAACTGGGCACGAGGACATCAGAGAACTGGAAGAAGAAGCAGACCAAGAACCTCGACATAAATTCCCTGGAGACCTGGCTCTGGGATGCCGCCTGCAAGATCAGAGGCGAGATCGACGCGCCCAAGTACAAAGACTACATCCTGCCTATTATCTTCATCAAGAGGCTCTCCGACGTCTTCGAGGACGAGGTCTCGAAACTCTCTAAGATGTACGGCAGCAGAGAGGTTACTGAGGAACTGCTGAAGCAGGATCACAGCCTCGTTCGTTTCTACATCCCCACAGATGCCAGGTGGGGAAAGATCGCCAAGCAGACCACCGACGTCGGCGAACACCTCACCAACGCTGTCAGATCCATTGCCAGAGAGAACACCAAGCTCCAGGGCGCCGTCGACATCGTGGACTTCAACGCCACAGCAGCAGGCCAGAGGATCATCACCGATGACAAGCTGAAACTGCTGGTCGACGTCCTCGGCAAGTACAGGCTGGGCCTCAAGGACGTGGACTCTGACATCCTGGGAAGGGCCTACGAGTACCTGCTCCGAAAGTTCGCAGAAGGCTCCGGCCAGAGTGCAGGGGAGTTCTACACTCCCATGGAAGTGGCGGTCCTCATGGCTCATATAATGGACCCAACCCCAGGCAAGGAGATCGAGGATCCGTGCGTCGGTTCTGGTGGGCTTCTCATCAAATGCCATCTTAGGTTCAAGGAGAAGTATGACGGCCAGAACGTGCCTCCCATCAACTTCTACGGCCAGGAGATCCTTCACACCACCTTCGCCATGGCCAAGATGAACACCTTTATTCACGATATGGAAGCTGAGATCGCCCTGGGAGACACCATGATCCGGCCCGCCTTCACCAATTCGGACGGCTCCCTGCGGAAGTTCGATCTGGTCACCTCCAACGTCATGTGGAACCAGGACTTCGTTCAAGAGGTCTATGAGAACGACTCCTATGGCCGGTTCGACTACGGATATCCTCCATCGAGTAGCGCAGATTGGGGCTGGATACAGCACATGTACGCCACCCTCAAGGACGGCGGCAAGATGGCCGTGGTCTTGGACACCGGGGCGGTCTCCAGGGGCAGCGGGAACAAGGGCAGGAACCGAGAGAGAGACATCAGAAAAGAGTTTGTGGACAGAGACATGGTGGAAGCGGTCCTGCTCCTGCCTGAGAACCTCTTCTACAACACCACCGCCCCAGGCATAATCCTCGTCATCAATAAGGGCAAAGAGAGAGACGGTCAGATTCTTCTCATAAATGCATCCCACCTCTTCCAGAAGGGCAGGCCGAAGAACTTCCTCCCGGACGAAAGCATCAAACACATTTCGGATATCTACCTTAACTGGCGAGAGGAAGAGGGCATCAGCAAGATCGTCACACCCGAAGAAGTTGCAAAGAACGACTACAACCTCAGCCCATCCCGATACGTTGTCCTGAACGGCGAGGACGAGACACTACCCCTGGATGAGGCCGTGGTCCTTCTCAAGGAGGCCGAGGAGGAGTGCCAGGAGGCTGACAAGCAACTCCGAGAAGTCCTCTCCCGCCTGGGGGTAGCCCTGTGAACGACGTCCCAGACGGCTTCAAGATGACCGAACTGGGACCGCTTCCCGAAGAGTGGAAGGTGGTGAATCTTGGGGACGTTTTTGAATTTAGCAGAAAACCAAGAGGTATTTTGAAAGACAATGCCGAAGTTCCATTTATACCAATGGAACATATCTCAGATAATTCCAGTAGAATCAATGGATGGCAACTAAAAAATGTCTCCGAAATCTCAAGTGGAACGTTTGTTTTGAGAAACGATTTGGTTATTGCAAAGATAACCCCTTCTTTTGAGAATGGGAAGCAAGCGGTATTGGATAACCTCCCAGAGGCTTATGGATATGCAACAACAGAAATATGGGCTATCCACCCAAAAAATCAGACTGTTATTGTTGAGTATTTATATAATTACCTGAAGATGCCTCCTATAAGAGCAGATTTGGCATCGAAAATGGAAGGTTCTACCGGTAGACAGAGGCTCCCTCGACATGTACTACAGAACCTACAATTTTCCCTTCCCCCACTCCCAGAACAGCACGCCATCGCCAGGATGCTCTCCACAGTCCAGGAGGCGAGGGAGAAGACCGAAGCGGCGATAGATGCCACCAGGGAACTGAAGAAGTCACTGATGAAGCACCTCTATACCTACGGACCTGTACCCCTCCAGGATGCAGACAAGGTACCCCTGAAGGAGACGGAGATCGGGCTGGTGCCCGAGCGGTGGGAAATAGCGTCACTTGAACAACATGCTACAGTTCAAACAGGTATCGCAAAAGGACGTAAGCTTGAAGGTGAAGATACAATCAAGGTTCCATACTTACGAGTTGCAAATGTTCAGGATGGTTACCTAGATTTATCGGAGATGAAATATATAGAAGTAAGACCTTCTGAGATGAATCGATATAGTTTGCAACACAATGATGTTGTAGTAACAGAGGGTGGAGATTTCGATAAACTAGGCAGGGGTTTTATTTGGCATGGTGAAATACCTTGCTGCGTCCATCAGAACCATATCTTTGCAGTAAGAACGAAACACGATGCTCTTATACCTGAATACCTCGCCTACCTCATCCAGAGTGAATATGGGAAATCATTTTTCTTAACAGTTGCGCATCGAACCACGCATTTAGCGTGCATAAACAGCAAGAAGCTCAAAGGATTTCCTGTCCTCCTACCAGATATTAAGGAACAAAAGCGGATAGCACATACCCTTAACTCTGTTGACCATAAGATCCAAGCCCTGGAGAATAAGAAGAACGCTATCGACGCCCTCTTCCAGACCTTACTCCAGAACCTCGTGACGGCAAAGATCCGGGTAAATCATATGGGGGCGGAGACTTGCGGGAATTAACCCACTGTGCCTTTTCTGATGAGTCTGGACACAATATAGGTAGGTTCAGAGCGATAGCAATCGTAAGTCTTCCTATAGAAAATTTGAATCTGATCGAATCCAGGATTAGAGCCATACAACGGGATTCTGATATAACAGAACTTCAGTGGAAGAAACTGAAGAATGCCAAAAGCAGATTCTGTGCTATATCCATGATAGATTATGTGATAGAATTAGTTAGAGGTAATCTAATACGCATAGATGTACTGACTTGGGATACACAAGACAGCCGCCATAATATTACTGGACGAGATGATGCTGCTAATTTTCAGCGAATGTATTACCACTTATTCAAGAACGTTCTAAAAAGAAGGTGGCCAACAGGCTGCATTTGGAAAATGTATCCGGATGAGCAATCAATTATGGATTGGACCACAATTTTAGATATCCTTGATGTTGAGAGTATCTCCGTATCTCAAAGATCAGCGAGTTATGAGTCATTTTCAGACCGTCTTCAAAAGGAATTCCAACTGGAGATTGAAGAATCAAATTCTAAAGAGAAAGTTATAATTCAGATTGCAGACCTGTTTGCCGGTATAAGTGTGTATTTAAGGACAAATTACGAAACGTATGAAGAATGGTTGAGAAAACGAACGGGTCAAACTTATCTAGTACCGTTCGAAAGCTCCATAAAACTTAGTAATAGAGACATTGAGAGATGTAAAGTCATCTATCATTTAAATAAGATCTGCAAAGATTATCGCCTGGGTGTGAGTATCAAAGAAAAAAGATGTCTTTGGACACCAGACCCAAGTAATCGAATCAATTTTTGGCTGTATGAACCACAGACAGAAAAAGACAAAGCACCCACCAAAAGGGGAGAACGAACATGAGCCAGAATCTTGGTGGTGAAAGGATAGCGGTCCAAGACCCTCTCATCGACTACGCCAATGACATGGGCTGGAAACGCCTTACTCTGGAGAAAGCCCTGGAACTGAGAGGTGGCAACCAGAGTTGTAGCATCTTCAAAGACATCTTCGTCGAGCAGATGCTCCGGCTCAACGACTTCATGACCGAAGAGATTGCTGAAGACCTGGCCAAACGGCTGGAGATGGTCCGGCCCAACATCGAAGGCAACCTGGTGGCTTGGGAGCATCTGAAGGGTCTGAAACAGGTCTTCGTCCCCTCGGAGAAGAGAGAGAGGAACGTGACGTTCATCGATACCGAGAATCTCGACAACAACACCTTCCACGTAACAGACGAGTTCTGGTTCACCGGCGGGACCAAGCCCATTAGACAGGACGTCGTCTTCCTCATCAACGGTTTCCCAGTATTGATGGCAGAGACGAAGTCCTCAAAGAAACACGAAGGGATGGCGGCGGCACTGGATCAAGTAGCACGATACCACAACCAGGGACCGGAATTGATGGCCTTGGAGCAGATCTACACCATCACCCACATAATCCAATTCTACTACAGCGGCACCTGGAACACTTCTGCCAAGTGGCTCTTTGATTGGAAGGAAGAGACCGCGGGCAACTTCGAGACTCTGGTCAAGTCATTCTTCGACCGAGAACGTGTGGTCAAGCTCCTCACCGACTTCATCCTCTTCACGAGACAGGACGACGACCTGAAAAAGGTGATCATGAGACCCCACCAGATGAAGGCGGTTGACAAGATCATCCAGCGATCCCTCGACCCCGATAAGAAACGGGCACTCATCTGGCACACCCAGGGCAGCGGCAAGACCTTCACCATGATCGTGGCAGCCCAGAAGATCATCCAAGATCCCAGATTCCACGACCCCACCGTGATAATGCTGGTGGACAGAAACGAGCTTGAGACCCAACTATTCGGAAACATCGAAGCGATGGGAATCGAGAGGGTTGAGGTGGCCCAGAGCAAGAAACACCTACAAGAACTCCTCTCCAGCGATCGGAGGGGCCTGATAGTCAGCATGATCCACAAGTTCGACTACATCCCCGAGAAGATCAACATCCGGCAGAACATCTTCGTCCTGGCAGACGAGGCTCACAGGAGCACAGGCGGCACCCTTGGCAACTACCTGATGGGCGCTCTGCCCAACGCCACCTACCTCGGATTTACAGGTACGCCCATCGACAAGACCGTCTATGGTACGGGAACCTTCGTAGTCTTCGGCAGGGACGATCCACCCCAGGGATACCTGGACAAGTACTCCATATCCGAATCCATCCGGGACAGGACCACGGTACCTTTGCACTACACCCTCGCCCCCAACGAACTTCGAGTTGACAGGGAGACCCTGGAGGAGGAGTTCCTCGACCTGAAGGAAGCGCAAGGTATCAGCGACATCAGCGACCTGAACAAGATCCTGAAGAAGGCAGTCAACCTCAAGAACATGCTCAAGAGCCGTGAGAGGGTGGACGAGGTTGCTCGATACGTGGCAGACCACTACAAAGCGAACGTCGAACCCCTGGGCTACAAAGCCTTCATGGTGGCCGTAGACAGGCACGCCTGCGCCCTTTACAAAGAAGCTCTCGACAAGTACCTCCCCCCAGAGTACTCCCAGGTGGTCTACAGCGCTGGCCCCGACGATAGCTCAGAAATGGCCAGGTACCATCTATCAGGCAAGGACGAGAAGGCAGTCAGGAAAGCCTTCAGGAAACCCGACCAGCTACCCAAGATCCTGATAGTGACCGAGAAGCTCCTCACAGGTTTCGATGCTCCCGTCCTCTACTGCATGTACCTGGACAAGCCCATGAGAGACCACGTCCTACTCCAGGCCATAGCCAGGGTTAACCGGCCTTACGAAGACGATGACGGCAGGAAGAAGCCCTCAGGGTTCGTCCTAGACTTCGTGGGCATATTCGAGAACCTGGAAAAGGCGCTGGCTTTCGACTCCCAGGACATCGAAGGCGTCATCAGCGACATCGAGCTTCTCAAGGTACAGTTTGCCCAACTGATGCAGAAGGCGAAAGGGGAACACCTCTCCATCCTGGAGGGCAAAAGGAGAGACAAGGCAGTCGAAGCGGTGCTGGACCACTTCAACGACGACGAGAGGAGGCACCTGTTCTACGCCTTCTTCGAGGGTCTTGCAGACTTCTACGACATCATATCGCCTGACGCCTTCCTCCGCCCCTACATCCGCGACTTCGAGACTCTGGGTAAAATGTACAGCATTCTGAAAGAGGCGTATGAACCCAGCTCCCCCGTGGACAGGGAATTCTCCAAGAAGACTGCAGAACTGGTCCAGAAGAACACCACAAGCGGCCCCATAATGCCTGCCCTCGAAGTCTACGAGATCAACGAGGACACCCTCAGACTGATCGACGAAAGCAACGTCTCAGAAACCGAGAAGGTCTACAACCTGGGCAAGAGCATCTACACCAAGGTTGAAGCGGGCGCCGGGGACTCACCGTACCTCATATCTATTGGCGAGAAAGCCGAGGCCGTGGTCCAGAGGTTCAGGGAACGTCAGGCCAAGACTTCAGACACCCTGGAGAAGCAGTTGATCAGCCAGGATGCCATCAACGAACTGAAGAGGATCATCAGCGAGATGGTGGCGGCCATGAAGGAGCAGGTCGAATCCGGCATGTCCCCTGACGTCTTCTCCATATTTTGGCAGCTAAAGGAAGAGGGTATGGATGACCCCAAGAGCAACGCCGCCCTGATGGCCGATGTCCTGGACAGGTACCCGTACTGGAGGACGAGCGAGGCCCATGAGAGAGAGGTCAAGCAGGAGCTTTACAAGGTGCTTTTCCAGTCAGGCATCAGGGACGTACCCAGAGTTACCGTGCTGGTCCAGAAGATGATAGGGAACCTGAAGGGCGGTGCGTAATGGTCACCAAGAAGGAGTTCAAAGAGGAGGTCATGGGGCTGGCAAAAGAGCTGCGGCTGGAGCCCAAGGAGATCCACATCAGGAAGATGAACAAGAAATGGGCGAGTTGCTCATCCAAGGGCAGGCTGACCTTCGACCCCTCGATTCTGGACTTATCCGATAGAGAGCGTGCAGAGATAGTATTGCACGAACTGATCCACCTCCGATACCCAAACCACGGGAAGATGTTCAATCTGATGCTCAGTACCCATCTCAGCAAGACTCAGAAAGGGCAAGCATAAAGGGCGCCTTCTCCACCGGCCAAGAAAACACCGTCCTCCAGCACTTAATTGAACCACCGATAAGCAGATCGACGCCCTCGTCTCCGAGCTTTACGGGCTGACTGAAGAGGAGATCAGGATCATCGAAGAGGCGACGGCCTAAGCCCGAAACATGAGATGAGTCTCATTAGCCACTTTAATAATAATAGATTTGAAAGAGGATCGAAAGGCTAATGATATAGAAGAATTAATTGCCGTCTTAGGAGCGTATAAAATGAGCAAAGTAACTATCCATGGTGAATCATATCCCATCAGCAAAATATTCAGTGATGAATTTGTCTTTACCATACCTCTTTATCAACGTCCTTATGCTTGGACGACTGAGCATGCTGGTGAATTATTAGATGATCTACTCACCTTCATGGAAGACAATGCTGAAGATGAAGATAACATAAATCCTTACTTCCTTGGAAGCATTGTTCTGATCAAGGATTATGCTCCTGAAGCTCTAGTGGTTGACGGGCAGCAACGCTTGGCTACACTTACAATATTGTTATCATCCCTTCGGTCATTAACATCAAGATACGCTAAGGATATAACGCCGTTTATATACGAAAAGGGAAGTGAGATAAAGGGCACGCCTAACCGTTATCGATTGACACTTAGGGAGAAAGATGCAGAGTTCTTTAAGGAGTATATCCAAGACGAAAATGGTCTAGAAAAAATACAAAACTTAGATATAAATAGACTTACTGATAGTCAGCGTAATATAGTGGAAAATGCACTTTACTTCCGTGAACATTTAAAGAGTCGTTCTGAGGAGGACTTGTTGAGTCTTACCCAATTTGTGATAAAACATTGCGTCATTGTTGGAGTATCAACCCCAGATTTTGATTCTGCCTATCGCATATTCTCAATACTCAACGACCGCGGATTGGATCTCTCAATAACGGATATTATAAAAGCAGATGTTGTAGGTAAAATACCGTTGAACGAGCAGGATTCGTATACTGAAAAGTGGGAAGATTTAGAAGAAGATCTGGGTAGAGACACTTTTCGAGATCTTTTTGCACATATCAGAATGATTCATCGAAAAACTAAACCCAAAGATACTATACTGAAAGAGTTTCGTCAGTATGTCGATCCGGCCAGCGATCCTAGGAATTTTGTAGATAATATATTAATTCCATATGCTAATGCTTTCGACGTAGTTAAGAAATCGTCCTATCAGAGCTATAAACATGCTGAAGATGTGAATTCTCTATTAGCGTGGCTAAATCGAATAGATAACGTTGATTGGATACCGCCTGCAGTACTATATTTATCAAAGAATAAAGATAAACCGAATATGTTATTTGATTTCTTTACAGACTTAGAACGTCTTGCAGCATGTTTAATGATTTTGCGTGCAAACATCAACCAGCGCCTAGACCGGTATGGTAAGCTGTTGACATTTATCGATGATGGTGGAGATGATCTTTATCAATTAAGTTCTCCTTTACAACTCACATCTCAGGAAAGAAGCGAGATCTTAAATATACTTAATGGTAATATTTATTTATCCAAGAATGTTCCTCGATATGTTCTTCTCAGATTAGACGCCGCTCTCTCTGACGGCAGCGCATCTTACGAATACCCACTTATAACCATTGAACATGTATTGCCACAAAACCCCAGTGATGGAAGTTATTGGACCAAACATTTCCCAGAAAAGGAAATACGAGAAGAATTTGTTCACAAACTAGGCAACTTGGTGTTATTATCACGAAAGAAAAATAGCCAAGCACGTAATTATGATTTCGACAAGAAGAAAAATCAATACTTCGCCACCGACAAAGGAATATCTCCATTCGTTTTAACCACACAGGTTCTGCAAGAGCAAGAGTGGACACCAGAAGTAATTGAAAAACGACAAGAAGACTTAATAAAGACATTAGGTGAGATATGGAAACTCTAGTTATCGGGCACCTCGCTACCTTCGCCCCGACCTACTAGGGGATCATACATACCTCCGTTATAAACCGAGGATTGAAATGGGGTGGACGTAGCCCCTCATTAAAAGAGGACTATCTGCACTCCTAAGAGAAATGCATTGGTCATCGGTTAAGAGAAAAATCGCGATGCAATAGCATTCCGGGTAGCAAGCCCTCCGAGTCTGGCGGGATCGAAATGGGTGCAGCAATCCGTTCTCAAATTCTGACCTCATTCTTGCAACGCATAAAGCGTAATATGAACTTCAAGATAAAGGCATTTTATTTCCTTAACCGATGACCGATGAAGAGAAATGTATCGGTGTCATCCCCCCAAAATGAACCCCACCAGCCCCGGCGAGACCCCCGCCTCCTCAGCCACCTTCGCCACGATCTCCCTGGAGTCCAGCCCCTCGGCGCGAAGTTCCCCCGCCCTCTGGAGGATGGCGCCGTCATCGACGGTGATGTATTCGGCACGGTCCGTTCTATGCCCCTGAATTAAGGCTGGGAAGACCTTCACCCCCTGGACATCCAGAAGACACCGTGAAGACTTGAACATGGTTCGATATCGATATGGTGGAGCCTCAATAGCCTCCAGTCGGGGGCATCTCTGTATCAGCTCCAGGAGGGCGACGGTGGTGAGAGGGAAGGTTAGATGGACGACCCTCTCTCTCGGATCAAGTTTCGCTATCTTTTCTCTGGAGTTGACGATACGGATCATCATGGGGGTCTGCACGCTCCACAGGGGACGTATCCCGCCGCCCTAGCCTCCTCGGAGCTGGAGAACCAGATCTCATTATGGGAGGCTATCGTCTCCCCCCACTTGCAAGACGGATAATGATACTTATCCGACCTCACAGAGCCCACGAATTGCCCGCCCTTCGCGGTTGTGGCGGTATCCGGGGCGGGGGATAATTCGGGCTGAGGTATCTCCTCCTCCCACCACGTCGCCGGGTCGAATTCGTTGTTGGTGAAGTCCTTAACTATGGCATGGCCGGCATCCACCAGAAGCCGGTTGAAGGGGTGGGTGGTGTTGATCGTCCCGTTGAGGTCCTCCAGGTAGACCACGGCGATAAGACGGCCGTAGGGGTCCCGCCCGTCCTTTGACTTATCATCGATATCCAGCCAGACCCTTTGGCCCAACAGGGTATCGGTGGCGAAGACCTTTGCCGGCTCCCCCTCTGGCGTGCTCATCTCCGGGGAGTCAACATCCTCTCCGACGCCAGCTCCAACGTCGTCACCATCGGCGTCGCCGCCGGGCGCATAGCTGGGCCATCGACGCCCCCATCTTCGCGTCGGAGCTCCTGCATGGACCCCTGACGTTGCCGAGTTCCGGAGAGTAGACGCTGACGAAATGACCGCCAACGAGGCCTTCACCCGGAGCGGTATCCTCAAAAAGCGCGGCCTCACCCTCAAGGGCTGCACCGATGAAGAGAAGGAGGCTACCTTCGAGGTGCTCTCCCTATACGCCGCCATGGAGATCGCGGCGATGGCCGCCCTCCTCCGGGACCTCGGAGCCTCACATCCGGCGCTGTACCTGGCGGGCGACCCCGCCTCCCGGATCGCTGGCAGGGTCTCGCAGCTTCTGGGGCGGGAGGTTCTGCCGCTTAAAAGCTGCGATGCTGCTCTGCGGTGCGCCCTGATCGCGGAGGATGTGTATAAGGGGGCGAGGGAGATTTTAGGGATCGGGGTGGATGGGAGGTTAGGGAGGGAAAAGTGGTAACTCTCCACAATAAGTGTTTTAATTATTTCAAGTCAGTCTGCTGATTGTCTAAAGTACTCAACAACGACTGTGTCTGATCTATGGCCAACCCAGGCATTAACGATATCACTGCGTGGTATGGTCAGAACCGAGCTGAGCTTACCAAGCATCACCAGATCTGCAGTTAGGATAAGCCCAGCTCCCGGCTCAATAACAACACTAGCCTCTACGTGTGGCGCCTCACCAAACCACCTTACTTCGACCTCTTGGGTATGGCGCGTCAATTTTTGATGGTCGCCTTCCTTCTTTAAATTAAAAAACTGAATCCATGAATGGTGACTTTGTGAGGTCGGCCAATTGCTTTTGTTAGACAATATCTGAATTTCCTCAGATAATATCCATTCTAGCATTCCAGCATGATCAATGAAATCCGCTTTTGTTGAAGCAACTGCAGTGATAGCAGCTTCGCGTGAGTTCAATCCAGAATGCAGTAATTTAATGACCGTGCGATTTGCGCTCCCAACTTCAACTGCCATGGCTGCATGCCCACCAATCTGCTCTGCGCCTTCTTGTCCTACCGCCATTCCATGAACTCGAACAGCTTCCATTGCCCAAGGAAGCCGATAAGAAAAAGCGTCCTGCAATAGATCGACCTTGCTATTAGCACTGATGCTAACCACTTCTAAGGTCGATCGGCCCTCGATCCATCCTCGTAACGCATTTTCCCAATTATTGGGCATATTACTAGATGGGCGAAAAGGTTCCGTTAGAAATGCAAGTTTGGCAAACTCAACCGTGGCATCAGCTACAGCTACTGGATCTCCCCCTATCAAAGCTGCTTCTGATCGAAGGAGGAGTGAGACCAAATTCGCAATGTTGGCATCCAAGAACTTGCCAGCCCGCAGCCCAACGCCAGCTACATGATATCCTCTTCGCTGGGATGCACTGGTTTGTTTCCAGATACAATGAGCTCGGGCCACAACAAAACGACGCAACAGCAATTGTAAACTTTGTTCTTTCTGTGCCAACAGCCTAGTAAAGAGAGATCCTTCTAGTACGGAGTCAAACTCTATGTCGAGATCCTCCTCTTCAATGCTGACATCCAACAATGCCAAAATTGCTGCATCCAAGGAAGCTAACTCACGTTCCCAGTTCACCTGCTTCATTCCCACATGTTCTAATTGGGAATCAGTTAAATCCCAAGCATCTCCATATCCTGTGACATACTCAATGACTTCATCCTTCGACGCGCCGGATGCATTTGATATTTGGTTGAATAGCGTATCAGTGAGCTGCAAAAGCCCGCTAGAAATCGCTGGTGCTTTTGCTCTGGAGACGAGATAGGACCAATTCTTCTGTGCCATATTTTCCTTTGATTGTTCCTCCTCCCAAATGATATGCAAAACGATGCCTTCCAGATCGACGAAAGCGCGGCCAGCGCGCCCGGATATATTAGAAAATTCATCAGCAGGGATTATCTCTCCATTTCGCCAGATATGAGGGACTAGGAGCACGCTGGCTGATAGGTTCAGACCCTGAGCAAGCGTCGGCGAAGCAATCGTAAGCGGAATATTGCCCAAACGTAGAAGCTTTTCAACCTCATTCAAGAATTGGCGAGGCAAACGACCGTGGTGTAAAGCAATTCCGTACTCTAGACATCGAACTGCAGGATGATCAGCACCTAGCCATTCCGTACCAGTTGTAATCACATCCTGGACCTCTTGGCCCAATGGACGAAGCGGCTCAAGCATTCCATGCTTAATACAACCAATGATTCTTTTTCCCAGCGTTTCGACCGACTTTCTCTGCGTGCAGTAGATGAGGACGTTCTTGCCTTGATCAACGAATTGCCAGGCTGCAGCTAGGGTTAGTTCATTTTTATCGTGTGGAAATTGGTTGCGCCTTCTAGAACCTGCAGGCGGTTCTTTGGGTTTGACAAAATGAGGCACAAAGGGCCCCTCCCCTTTCACCCAGATTTCTAGACGGCCAGTGCCTGCCGTCCATCGTATGACACCGAATCTCTGGCGAGTGGGCCGCCAGTTGGAATATACAGCTTCACCGGGCTCATCCTTCCGAAGCCAAGCTACAAAATCTCTCATCTCTTCAGGTGGCGGAAACAATGCTGATAGACAGACAATTCGTCGGCATTCTGCATCAGACCGACGAAGCAAGCGTTGCACAAGAGCTTCGTATCTTACCTCTCGTTCGCTTGGTCCTAGCATATGTCCCTCATCCAATACTATGAGGCCGACATCATCAATTATTTTTGAATCATTGCGGAGGGCAAAATCTAACTTTTCAGGTGTGGATACAACGACATTACCTTCACGAAGAGTCTCTGTGTCACTGCTCTGAATTCCAGCCGATCCATATAAAGATGATACAGAGATCCCGAGGGGCAGAAACGTTTCAGCGAGGTCCCGTTCAACTTGTGCAGACAAGGCTCTAAGCGGTGTTATATAGATAACTCGCTGGCTGGATGCTAATGCACGAAGGATGCAAAGCTCTGCGATTCGTGTCTTTCCGGCACTTGTAGGCAATGCTACAACAAGATCATCCTTAAGGTCTACAGCGCGTTGTGCTGCTTCAACTTGGGACGGCCAAAGCTCGATTGTCGATCTTTTTGCCACTCGCAGTTTCTGGATATAGTTCTGTCGCAGGATGGTCCACTGTCCACCACTATCGTCATTTAGGAGGGTCACCGGGATTTGTCGATGAAGGCTCATTTGCCAGAGATCATCTATCAGGTGGAACGCCATCATAGAAGTCCACCAATGGCTTACATAATTCAAGTCCCTTGATGCTTTAGCCGTCAACAGTATCCTGTGCTTTGCTTCCTCGGCCGATGCCGCTTCTCCAGTTGTGATAGCATGATCAAAGAGCGCGAGTCCGCGCATGAAAGACGTGGTGATAACAGTGTGGATTGCGTCGGTCTCATCGTACTCTATGTCATCTCTAAGACGGTTTGCGATTCGCTCATCCTGATGCTCGTCGTCAAGTAACCAAGCCACCACAGCAGCATTCATTTCGTCAAGGGATCTACGCAGGAGCTGGACCAGAACCCTCTCGGTTGGAGAAAGATTCCCACCATTCACGCCAGTTGGTAGCATCGAATAAGCACGAGCAGCATACCCTGCAAGGTGAAATGCGACGGCTGCGCTGACCTGATCAAGACCACGATCGACGCGCTTCGGATCTCCATGATGCACGGCTGCTTCGATCGACTCGCCTGCTGAGAGGAACGCTTTCGTCAGCACCTCCGCGCCCCCATCGGCCGCGCGCAAGCGCAGCGCCATAGCTAAAACAGCATAGGCATAATCGAGAAGATCTTCTGTAAGACTGTCCTTGAAAAATGGCGCTCCAGACGGTAGAACCCCTCTGCGCCAGATAAGACCGCGGGCTAAACCCCGGTCTAACAAACGCTCACGAAATCCAGGGACAACAGCTTTTTCCAGGCGAATTTGAAGATCTCTATTAGACTCGGCCATTTATAGCTCCGAAAACAAGCGCTCTATAAACTTACCGTGGTTAATGATGCGAACTCCTACTGCATGCCGACGCACCTTAATCGTACAACTGCTAAGATGGTCCGATAGATGCTTATTGGGATCATTACCACACACTGTGAAGAGCAAATGATCAACATAATTCTTACGGAAACTATCTAAAAGCGCATTTTCAATACCAATAGCTAGATCGTCATCACCTGCCTCCCTGAGACGTTCTGCTACAAAAATTGCTGAATGTCGAGATGGACGCCCAAATCTCTGTCAAGGGCTTCTGCAGCCTCTTTAACCACCGTTGAAGTCAATTTTACACGACTCTTCGATTCACCTTTCAGAAACTTCAAACGACCTTCGCGATCCCGAATGACGGCAACAATGTCATCCCCACGAAGCGCCATATTACGTCCGTCCTTATAGCGAAGCCGCCTAACTGGAACGTTAAATCCAAGTTTGCGCTCAGTAAGCTCCGTGGCGAGGATTTCACCGAAATCGCCCGAACGTGCCTTTTTTAAAGCACTCTGCGCTTTGAGAACATCCACAGGATCAGCAGAATGAGCCTTCGTTGTTGGTAAATGCTCCTTTAACAATTCTGCAGTTTTCGATGCGCCCAATTCTGCAACTCGTTTGGCAGTAATCTCTGGTGCTACGTAGTGGCTGCGCATAACATTTCGAAACTCTTCAATTATGTCATCGATTGAGTCACGATTCTCTTTGCAAATCATTAGTGTATGTTCGCCTACATTAACCACATTGATTGACATCCAAATATCAAAGAAGTCGACACTAGTTGCAGCATGAGTCATAGCTGTTACCAAACATATCATCAATCACTTGTTTTCGAAGGTTCAAAGCTATAGCAATCTGTGCTGATGCCTTCCTGCTATTGTATCGTGTTTCCCGCATTATCATACCGGATTTTCTCCATCGTGTCTTATACTCACTTGATGATTTCGTCCTTGTCCATCTAACTCTCGGGATAATACTTATGTATGGTATAGAATTTTGGCGGTTAAAAGGTTTGTCCAAGGTGTATAATCTGCCATTATCATCTCCTATCACCGTAATAGTAGATCGCAGATTATGTATATCGGTCGCGTACTCGCTTTACTGAAAATCGCCACTCGAATCGAATTCAAGGGACTTATTTTCCGCCAAACAGCCATTACGTCACCCGTTAGCGCTATTCAGTAATCTGGGTACGCGACCTGTATATCAACGAGCCTGAAACCCCCTATTGCATGACCCGGAGAGTAATCCCCTTACCTGGAAGAAAATCGTCTCCGACCTGGAGCGGCAGTTCTCCTCCATCCACGGCGACTGGATGCGGTCCGTCGAGCTGAGAGACCGAATCGGCGAGATCGTCCCCGGCCCCGAATTCTCCGACCTAGCCCCCGACCTCCAGGAGCGGCTCGACCTCCTACACCTCGATCTCGTCGCCCTAACCCGCGAGAACGTCTGCACCAACGAGAAGTGCTCCCACTACAAGAAGAGCTGCAAGATACGATGATGATGGCGATGGATAAGTGCGGCTGCCTCGATCTGTGACGAAAGATGATAATCTCCGCGAGCTACAGGACGGGCATCCCTGCCTTCTACGGCGAGTTGTTCGATAAGAGGCTCGACGCCGGACCTTGTTTCGTCGCCAACCCCTATAACCGCCGCCAGTTCCGCCGCGTCAGCCTCCTTCCGGAGGACGTCGACAGCCTGGAGATAGTCCAGGACAACCAGGGAGAGCCCATCCAGGATCGCAGGAGAGCTTAAACAATCAAGGCAAAATAAAATTAGCTGAAGGTGGAGGGGGCGTGAGGATAACCGCCTATATCCCCAGCTGAGGTATGTGAGCGAGGTAGCTTTCGCGAAGCTCTTTGCGGTCTATGTGATCGTAGATATCGATGGCCTCCTTTCTCACGTCCCCCCGAAGCTCCTGGATGAATTCGCGTGGCATCCCCGCCCGTCGGAGGTGGGTGGTGAACCAGTGGCGGCAACAGTGAGGCGAGAAATGATTCTCCATCCGATCCGAGTTGGGATCATGCAGACCAACTTGGGTGGCTACCTTTTCGACCAGCCGGCTGACTCCGCTACGCTGGATTCTCTCGCCGCCGTTGTTGATGAAGAGGGCCTTCGATCCATCCCTATTTCGCGACTCTCTCACCCTCAGCCACTGAAAACCTTAAAAAATGAAAATGGGTTCTTCTCTATATTACCCGATCAAACCACGCGCATCAGCGCAGGCTTATCGGGTAGGTCGGTCCTGAGGACGGATATCCGCTTTCCGATCAGTTCGTCAGTGAGATGGTTCTTTATAGCACTCGCTTCCTCAGCGGCGAGGATCACCCGGAACTTGCCGAAATCGAGCGTAAGATAGGGGAAATCTTCGACTACGCTCCGCAACGTCCCGCAGGCCTCCTCCCACGGCTTTAATCTTATGGCGTTATTCATCGGACTATTGATAATAGGGTGTGTTTTATATAAAAATTAATTCTCAATCGATTGGTATCGAATTCAGCAATAAAGCTTTTATCATAATACCGTTATACGGGTCTAAAAAATAGGTCGGGACCCTATAATGACTAATATAGATAAGAGACGCGGACATCACGAGACTGCTCGCATGATCATCAACCGGCTGGAAGAGAAGGGGCCAGCAACCCCAAAACAGCTCAGAGACGAGCTTGGTGTCCATAAGAACACCGTCAACCGCAACCTGAGAGAAATATTGTTCAAGAAGCTCGGTATCGTCGAGCGATTAGAAAACGATAGGTATGGGCTGAGATGGCACCTTCCAGAAGAGGACAGGGTCAAACTCCATTACTCCAGGTCGAAACGAAAGCTCAGGAGAAACCCGACCCCCGAGGAGATGGCAGGTCTCATAAAAGAAGCACCTGATGAGGCGAGACGTCTACTGTTCAAGTACATACCTTTCTACCGCGATCCTGACAAAAACGAGATAACTTCGGCCGCATCTGAGGTTTGGGAGATGGTCGTCTGGGGAGGCCTTTCCGGGCAGCTGAAGACCAAGAAAAAGCTATTCGATTTGGGGGTTTCGAAGGCGGCTATCGACGGGATAGCGATCGAGACCTTTGATATGGTCATTAGCAAAGACCCTGCCATCCCTTTGGAGGAGGCCCGCCGCTATATCGAAGAGTTCCCTGAGATGAAGCCCAGAATCTCCGAGACGAGAGATGGAGGGCGATTATCGTCCAGGATCGAATGGCCCGAAGACGTCAAGAGGATACTCCATTCGTCCTATCAGTGGCGCGGGCGGCTTGAAGTCCAGGTCCCAAGAAGGCTGGACGAGAAGCTCTATCGCAGGTACCGAGAGTTCATAGACAAAAACACCGACTACGCCCTTGCGAGGATCGGCGAGATGGCGAAGACATCGGCACCAACCCAGGAGGCTGTAGATGACCTCCTCGGATGGATCGACCCTCCGGAAACAAGGTCCCGCGCCCTGGAGGCGTTGAGCTCCTTCTGCAAGAACGGCCTTGAAGTAGGCCAGCTCGACGAAGATGCCCGAAAGAAGATCTCCCATTCGCTCCTCGAAACCTTCTTCCGCGAGATGTCTGACGATACCATGTACGAGGACGCTTTGAAGATCATCGAGATGGTGGACGTAAGAGACGAAGTGACCGTTGCGAAGTGTCAGAGGTTCATCGGCTCATCCCTGAGGAAGGGAGGCCACGATCTCAGGCTCATGAAGCTGGGCGGATGGCACGCGAAAGATCCGAAGTTGAGAGACTGGTTGATCGAGATCTCGGAGGACGTCATGTCCGGTGCCGAGGACGATACCGTCGCCGATTTATGCAAACGGTTCATAAAGAGCATTTAGAGTCGATGGGCCTCACCCTCTTCCGATGAGGCCAGGCTCATCGAGGATCATACCCCCAGCTGAGGTATGTGGGCGAGGTAGCTTTCGCGAAGCTCCTTTTTGTCGATGTGGTTATAGATATCGATAGCTTCTCCTCGCACATCACCCCGCAACTCCTTCACGAAGTCTCGGGGCATACCGCTTCTGATAAGGTGAGTAACAAACCAGTGGCGACAGCAGTGAGGAGTGAACCTGTCTTCCAGCTTGGCAGAATTCGCATCATATAATCCTACCCTCTCAGCGTGCTTCCGTGTCATTCTTTCTACACTAGCTTTCGAAATTCTATCACCATTCTTGTTAATGAATAGCGCACGGCCATCAGATCCTGGGCGGTTTTTTCTGGCAGCTAACCATCTACTCAGAACAGTAACTGCCTCATTATCAAGATATAAAACTCGGTTTGATCGCTTTTTTGTGTGCTTGAGCGTAATCTCGCCTCGTCCCAAATCAACATCAACAATGTCAAGACTTAGAAGCTCCCCAAGTCTCATACCAGTTTTAAAAAACAAGACTAAAATGCATTTGTCCCTGCTATCGAGGATCGAGTTAACAAGTCTCGCCGCATCTTCGACTTCAACCAGCTTTCTAATTTCTGAGTCGTTATTTTTCTTGTATTTGCGAAAATAATATTTTCGAAAAGGGAGTATGGGGTTGAACTCAACGAGTTCTTCCACTATCAGGAATTCGTAGAAAGCACTCAGACATGTAAAAATTCGATCTATGCTTGTGGATTTAAGATTTCTATCCTTTAATTGGACCAAAAATGATCTGAGATCCTCCTTTGTTACCTCAAGCGGGCTACTCTCTCTAGCCTCTAAAAAAGCGCAGAATTCTGTTGTCCTGTTAATGTAATCTGGGCTTGAGACGATATCGCTGAGCTTTAGATCTTCCTCGAACTTCTGTATAAGACCGCGTGATGTGGGATTGAGATCCGCAGATTGAGTGATCATCTGATCCACCTCCATCCCAACGCTGTTTCTTCGACCAAACCAAAGCGCCGAAGAGATTCAAGTTGGTTGTTCACGAGCTTCACGGCTTCAGTTTCCCGAGGGTTGATACCAAGCTCTTTGAGGAGAGAATAACCGTCTACAGGCTTTCCACGCTTAAGAATGGTGATAATCTCTTCATCATGACCTCTGGTTCCGTCAGCAGGATCGGCTTCTCCGAAGTCAGCGTGACGAGACTTATAGACCTCTATTTCGAGCTTCTCAATCAACAAATTTTTCATCTTAAGGTCGTTGCGAAGCCTTTGAGCCTCATCCCTGACCTCAGCGAGTTCCTTTACAAAATCGTATCGCTGAAGTTCATTATCCGATTCACGGAATTTTTCTACAGCTTCAAAAACGAACTTCGATAGCGCAATTCCGGCCTTCTTAGCATCTTCTTCCCATAGCTCTTTCACCTTCGCGGAGGGTAGATAGACGTTGATATATCGTGCTTTGAGATGAGGTACTACCATGCTTCTTAGTACGCTCTTAATGTATTAAATCTTACCGGTACTAAGTTTAACGCCTACAACGGAGGGCTATTCGATCCCGAGAGGCACCCGGACCTCTCGGAGTGGACGGTCGGCGATTCCTATCTGGCCGAGGCGATCGACCTTCTCTCCCGGTCGGAGGCGGGGTCTGGGTCTGGGTCGGGCTCATCCGGTGGAGGGAGGGGCGGGGGCAGAAAGAAGGACGAAGACGGAGGGGCGGGCGGCGACGGGGGCGGCGCCGATGGCGCAGGGAAGGGGTTTGTCGACTACTCGACCCTGGAGATAAGACACCTCGGATCGATCTACGAGGGGCTTTTAGAGTACAGCCTCGCGATCGCCGGGGAGGATCTCGTCGTCTCCGGCGGC
>Ga0334887_1000936_pt1 | contig 41839 bp, 34 predicted proteins | sample GraSluR1_MG_10_FD_207217 | JGI IMG/M metagenome (GOLD analysis project Ga0334887, IMG submission 207217) | Sludge microbial communities from methane-producing bioreactor in Wageningen University, Netherlands - Granular Sludge_18_07-R1 | ecosystem: Engineered > Bioreactor > Anaerobic >...
AAGAAGCAGGTCAATATAGGTCTCCTCTGTAGCCGGAGCCTCCATCAGCAGAATAACGCGCACCATATCGTTGATCTGGTTGCGGTACGGATCAGGAATTGGAATCATCCCGTCCGCCACTCTGGCCGTGAATTCGACGGCATACATCGCGCTTTTCCCCTCTCTGCGTGACTCGAATCATCCGAACGATGCGGATGATTCAACTTATTCGATAATTATACCACTTGCCGATGGCGCGGCATAAAATATAAGGTGGAGGGTTGTTTACGTGCTCTTCATATCCTCCGTTCCACATCCATTACACACGCTCACTAAACAAAGATTCTTTCCCAACCCGATACAAGCAATGCAGCCGCAGCCCGCTCTCCTCCGGAACGCTCGGATGCTCGAAGAGGCCGGATTCGGTCATTCCGAGGCGCTCCATGACGGCTCGGGATCGTCTGTTGTTCACGGCGGTGAATGAAACGATCTCCGCTAAGCCCAAGCGCTGAAATCCTATTCGGAGCGCCTCTTTCGCCGCTTCCGTCGCCAGGCCTTTTCGCCAATGTTCGAAGGCGAGGCGCCATAGGATTTCGACGCACGGCGAGAAGGGGAACTGCTCTTCGGGCGCGTGCAGGCCGACAACGCCGATAAACTCGCCGTTTTCCTTCAGTTCGGTCGCCCAAGGCCCCCACCCCCGCTCGCGGATGAGCGATTCGCAGCAATCGGCCATGGTGTCGCTCTCGGCGCGGGAGAGGCGGGACGGGAAGTACTCCATTACTCTTGGGTCGTCGTTGAGGGCGGCGAAGGGGGCGCGGTCGGCGGACTTCCACTGCCGCAAACGAAGACGTTCCGTTTCAAATTCTATAAGCTCGGTCATATTCCAAGGACCTTTCCGAATGATTGCGGGGCATAAGTATTCTCCGCAAGTAATTATTAGCACATTCGTTCAGTTTTTGCAACATTCATTTGAATTGAGCATCCGAAATCTTTCGATTGTCTGTCATTTCTTCTCCTTGCGATCCTTTATCCTGTTTTCCAGCGCTTTGAGTTCGGCCTCGTCCTGCGCGTCGGCAGCCTGGGCTTCTTCGGTGTTTCGGCGTTGTTCGTAGTCCAGAAACAGCGGGGCGATGCGCTGTTCCATGCGGGCATGGCTGACCGATCCTGCTCCCGCCAACAGGGGGAATCCGTTGGCGGCTATGATCTGCACAACGTTCTCGCGCCAGAAGGCCATGGTGGTGACAACCTGTCGCTTGGCGCGCAGTTCGGCGGTTTCAAGAAAGATCACCACAAGACGGTTCAGCGTGTCGAGTTCATCTTCGGTCAGGTAGTTTTTGGCCACCAGAATGTCGTGCTTGCGCACCCGATCACCCTTCCAGGCCAGCAAGCCGAAATGCGCATCTTCAGGATCGGCGCGGTCGAGGACGATTTCGGCGGCGGTCCGCTGCGTGACAGCGTACAGCAAGATGTTTTGCACGGCGGCGAAAAACTGCTGGGTGGCCTGATCGGTCTTGTCGTAATCGGCAGCCAACGCGAAGAGATCGCGTACCTTTTGATAGAAGCGCTTCTCCGAGGCGCGAATATCGCGGATGCGCGCCAACATCTCGTCGAAATAGTCCGGGCGGCCGTCGGGGTTCTTCAATCGTTCATCGTCCATGGCGAAGCCTTTGCGCAGATACTCCGCCAGCACGGTGCTGGCCCAGCGTCGGAACTGCGCGCCGCGCGGCGAGCGCACGCGGTACCCCACGGCGAGAATGGCGTCGAGGTTGTAGAGCGTGACAATGCGGCGCACCTCGCGCCCGCCCTCGGTTTGAACTACCGAGGATTCCTCGGCAGTTGCCACGCGTTGCAGCTCGCCGTCGGCGTAGATGTTTTTCAAATGCAGGCCGATATTGTCCGGCGAGACATCGAACAGTTCGGCCATTTGCCGCTGGCTGAGCCACACCGTGCCCCGGTCGGCCCGCAGTTTCACCCGGCTTTGCCCATCTTCGCTGGTGTAGAGAATGAGCTGCGTCATTTCCGCACCTCGTCCGACACCGGGAAAAGCTGCTGCTTCAGCCCTTTTTTATGGGCCTTGAGTGCGTCCTGTTTTTGTGTCTGCAAGGCGATGAGGCCGTCGATGGAAGAGAAGTGGTCGGCGGACTTCCACTGGCGCAAACGAAGACGTTCCGTTTCAAATTCGATACGCTCGGTCATATTCCAAGGACCTTTCCGAATGATTGAGGGGAAAAGGGGAAACATAGACGGGCTCCTAGGAGCTTTCTTTTTTCATGTCGAGCACCACGCAGAGCACTTCCTCCAAACACGTTTCTGCAGACGGCTGGAGCGAAGTCTGGGTGTTAACATGCTTGATGAAGAAACCAAGCGATCGACTCGACTCGTACCTCGTCGGTCGCCTGCTTGTATGGTGCGGGAACGTTTCCACGTGCTTATGATGAGGAACGTTGTCCCAGCCTATCTTCAGCGAGTTGTCCGGAGCGAGCCAATAGTAACTGTATTTCTCGAGTCGAGCATTCTTCCACTGCTCGACTACTCTCAGGGTGCCGCCGTCCTTTAGATGGAGAACGATCTTGAGCGCATCGCCGTCAAGCTCCAGCGGAACGATCTTCACGACGGCTCCGGCAAATCGCGCCTCAATCTCCAACAGTCGATCGATGGCCGTCATCTATCCGAGAACTCCAAACTCAAGCAGAGGTCGGAGCGCTTCCATCTGTTGTTCCGTCTTTTCGATCACATCGCTCCAGTGACAGCACATGATATAGTCCTCGTGCATTTCAAAGCCAGCATCATCGGGCAGGCCGCTTTCTTGAAGCTCCGACAGCTTCACGGCGTACTTCTCCTCGAAGGAACGTACCTTTTCTCCGGCTAGAAAGTGACGTTTGCTCAGCTCGGAGAAACGTATCGCCGCTCCGTGACTGATCACCGCCGTTTTATCTTCGGACGGTAACGACATGAATGCGTTCTCTATCTTCTCATCGACCTCGACAATGCCGCCCATCTTTCTTTCCTCCCTCGGTTGGAGCATAAAGATCTCTGTACTTGACGCGTTAATTATAGCAGGCTTTTCCGACTGCTTCTCCTCTCGCCAGCCATGAGACTGCTCCCAAAAACCGAGGCGGCATGATAGTGTTTTTCCAGCATTCTCACGAAACACCTACCGCTAATTCCCCGCCAGGCTGGTCTTCGAACTTGGTTACGGATATCGCCATTTCCTTACTTACCGATCGATCCTCTCTCGTTTGCGCTTCAGGTGCTTGGCAAGATTCTGCTTCGCGAGTACCTGAAAATTCCATTCAGAGTATAATAATGGGCGGACAAACGTGGACAACGAGGCGTTGCCGCTTTCGGAGGAATCGATCTCATGACTTGTTTTGAGTATGATCGGGCAAAAAGTGAACGTAACCTCGAAAAACATGGTATCGATTTCCAAGATGCCAGACAGCTTTGGAGCGATCCCGATCTGCTCGAAATTCCGGCAAAGGTCGAGGACGAACCTCGCTTTCTTGTTATCGGTCGTATTGCCGGAAAACACTGGTCCGCCGTGATCACGTACCGGCAGGAACGAGTCCGGATAATTTCGGTGCGAAGATCCCGCAAGGAGGAGGTACGGTTTTATGAAAGCAAAACAATTTGACGAAGCCTTCGACAAGGGCGAGGATATTACCCTTCATCTTGATCTTGACGGAGCGAGGCGATCCTCAAGGAAGCAGAAACGGATAAATGTTTCTTTTCCAGAATGGATGCTGGAGTCGCTGGACTTGGAAGCGAGCCGCCTGGGCATCCCCCGGCAGGCGATCATCAAACTCTGGCTGTCGGAACGGCTGAAATCCGCTTCGGACGAAAACGGAACCGATCAGCACCCCGTGGCATAGGCGAAAGAACGACGATCACGCAGCAGAGCGAGTCTGTGGCGTTTCCGCAGACCGCACATTCCCGGATGTTCTTGATATCCTACGCCCTCTTCCTTCTCTTCCCGCCGTTATGCAAAAGTGCTATCATTATTCCAGCAAAAAGAAGGAGGAGTACCGATGACCAGCCTTATCAAAGAGCGCAACGAAGTACGACGCGTTCTTCGGCGGCTTTCCCCCCAAGGGGTGGAACGTCTGCGGACGTATGCCCTCCATGTCGAAATGGAGGAGATGGAGGACAGAGAGCCTCCTCTGACGCCGGAGGAGGAGGAATGTCTGGCGATTTCGCGGGCTGAGTTCGCCGAGGGGAAGGATATTCCGCTGAAGGATGTCCTGAATGAACTTTAGCGGGTTTCACGGTTCACTCTTCGCATCCGCACCGCTGAGGAACGACACGATGTCGCGCTCGAAAGCGGCGACATCTTCGGCTATTCGGGCGGCGAGGCCGTCTTCATCTTCCGTAAAGCAGTCCGCTACGAGCGCGGCCGTCGCGATGGCGTCGACGCCGACTGCGGGCTCGACGAGCCGGTGCTTCTTGTAGCCGGCGTTACGAAACAGCTCCCAATATTCCCTCTGTATCTTTCGATTTCTCGCGGCAAGCCAGACTTCGAATGCGAATGAAGTGTAATTAAAGACAACCGCGAGTTTGAGGTTGCGCTCCTTCAACTCGTCGGAAAAAAGCGCGAAGTAGGTCATATCGAAAGAGCCTTGGTAGACCCCGCTTACCGCATGTTCACCCCGCTGTTCGGCAAAGGTCGTTCGCAATCGGGACATGTACGAGAGAATTCTTCTATAGGCCCTCGCTGTCACCCCGTCGCTTAAGCGCTCCCGCAGCTCTTGAATATCCTTTTCGAGCGTGTTCATCGTACACTGTCTTACAACGGCTCCGCGCCTTCGCTCAGGATAGCGAGATGCTGTCTGTAAGCAAATATCCGGTTACGACGATTTCCGGTGAGTTCATGAACAATACCCAGCGTCTCCAAAGCCTGCATACCCTTAGCCGTAGACGGGAAAGAAAGGCCGGTCCGCTCGCAAACATCGTTCAACGTTACTACAGGGCGCTCGCGAAGAACTCGGAAAACTCGCAGCACCATCGAGGCGGTTCTCCCGAGCAACTGGATTTTCTGTAAATCCTCTTCGAAAAGACTCACAAGTCTTCTGGCGGTCTCGACAGCGTTCGAAGCGGTATGCTCCACTCCTTCCAGAAAGAAATCCACCCACGCTTCCCAATCTCCCTCGGCGCGCACTTGATCGAGCAATCGATAGTACTCGGCCCGATGCTGTTTGAAGTATAAACTCAAATAGAGCAAAGGCTGCGCAAGAACTGCGTCGCAGTGGAGAATAAACGCGATCAGCAACCGGCCGATGCGTCCGTTTCCATCCAGAAAAGGGTGGATCGTCTCGAATTGATAATGTGCGAGCGCCGCCTTGATAATGGAGGGATACGGGTTCCCTTCGTTATGGAGAAAACGTTCGAGAGCCGACATGCATTCCTCTACGGAGTGCGGCGGCGGCGGGACGAAGTGAGCGTTGCTCGGACGGGTACCGCCGATCCAATTCTGCGAACGTCGAAATTCCCCGGGGCTTCTTTCACTGCCTCTGCCTCGCGAAAGCAGGACCGCATGCATTTCCCGAATCAGGCGATTGGAAAGCGGAAACCCCTCTTTCAGTCGTTTGAGCCCGTGGTTCAGTGCAGCCACGTAATTCGACACTTCCATAACATCATCCAAGGGCACGCCCGGAGCTTCATCCAGCTCAAAAAGCATCAACTGGGCCAGCGAGGATTGCGTACCTTCGATTTGTGAAGAAAGCACTGCCTCCCGGCGAACATAGACATAAAGAAAAAGCTCGGGATTCGGCAGAAGGAGAGTAATGCTATCCAGCCGCCCTAAAGCTAGCGTTGCGCGCTCCAAGAGCTGCTGCCGCCGTTCGCTCATTTCGAGAGACGGCGCAGGGGGCAAGGGATGCGGGAGAAACGCATGGATCCGCTCTCCTACGACAGTTGTTGTTTCATGGCGTCCAGTCATGCCGCGTTTCATATTCCGACAGCTCCTTATTCAATGATCGTTGAATAAGGGGACCCCTTATTCAACGAAGAGGCGGTTTCGTTTAATAAGGATTTTCCTCTCATGTCACCTGCACCAAAAGCCTGGAACAGACTTTTACACCGATACCGATGCGAAGAAAACCTTACGTACTTTCCAACTGATTATTACGCAACCTTACGATACCATGCACGGCGCTTTTTACAAGCGAGAGACTCCGATGGTGTCCATATCATCTAAAGAGGAGCCTGCCAATAACGCATGGCGGGCTCCTCTTCGGACGTGGTTTTCGCATCGCTACTTCCCGGCGAAGCGTTCGTAGGCGATGGTGTGGTACGGGGTCGGCACGCCTGTCTGCCGTCCCATTTCCACCATTCTTCCGATGATGTGGTCGAGTTCGGTTTCGCGCGCCGGTTTGCCGCCGCTGAGGTCCCGGTAGAGGGAGGACATGGCGTCCGGGGGGAAATTGGAAAACGCCGCCGCGACCTTGTCCGCCGTATCCCCGGGCAGCGCGACCCCCTTGGCGGCGGCCACCGCGATCAGTTCGCCCGTTACGGCGTCGAACACTTTTCGATACTGCGGGTCCTCGCGCACCTTGCCCGCCGGGCCGTCGTAGTAGCAGAACACCGCGCTGTTGCCGCACATCATGACGTACTTGGACCAGCTGTCCACCAGTATATTTTCCGATACCGTCGTCTTCAAGCCCGCCTTGTCGAGCACGGCCGCGAGTTCGTCCAATACGGCGGGTCTGCTTCCGTCCTTCATGCCGAAGACGATGCTGCACATTTCCGCGGTTTGGACGATATGCCCCGGCTTCTCCAGACGGCTGAAGACGCGGATCGTGCCGTCGGCGAGGATGCAGGGGGGCAGCAGCGGCTCCATCAGGTCGGAGACGACGACTCCGTTGAGCAGAGGGATGACGACGGTATCCGGCCGTACCATCGGGGAGATTGCTTCGCAGGCCGCTTTCAGACCGTGGCCCTTGCAGGAGACGAAAATAGCGTCCATGGCGCCGAGTTCCGCCGCCTTGTCGGAGGCGAGTTTCGGTCGGGCCGTAAAATCGCCTAATACGAAGGACTGCACTTTCAGTCCGTTCCGGCGAATGGCGTCGAGGTTGTCTCCGCGAACATAGAAGTAGGTGTCGGGGTGGTCTTTGGCCAGCGCGCCGCCGACGATTCCGCCGACCCCGCCGATTCCGAACACTGCGATTTTCATGAATGTACCTCCTTTGATTCTGCGAGTAAGCGCGTGGAGCGCGCTTTTCCGCTTTCAGTATATGCCGTTTTCTTCCGTGGATCAAATCGGGTCCGTACCCTATCAGGTTCCGTACGGGAGCAACACGCCGCGCGGAGCCGGGAAAAGCGGGCGGGAGCGGCGCCGCGGACGGCGACGAAAGGTCCTCCGTTGCATCAATACTGCGGCAACGGTAGAAAACGGCGCGCGTGAATGTTACAATTCTGTAACAGGGCGGCGCGCGCATGCGGAAAAGTGGTTGGAAATCGCATCGCCGCCGCGCGCATACTTCACACAAAGAGGAGGTACCACAATGAAAAAGCGCGTTTTCGGTCTTCTGGCGGTTCTTGTACTTGTTGCGCTGATGGTTCCCGCGTTCGCTTCGGCGAAAGAGGTCATGCTGTACTCTTCGATGAAGGACTCGCAGCTGGCGGCGTTGAAGACCGCCTTCACGGCGAAGCACCCGGACATCAAAATGGACTACTACACGGCGGGCACCGGCAACGTGATGACGAAGCTGGCCACCGAGCAGCAGGCGGGCGGCATCCGGGCCGACATCATCTGGGTCGGCGATCCGACGAACTACATCTCCTTCAAGGAGCAGGGCCTTCTGTTCCCGTACGACTCGCCCGAGGCCGCGAGCATTCCCGCGAACTTCAAGGACCCGGACAACCACTATATTTCCGCCCGCGTGGTGATGCTGGGCTTCGTCTACAACACGACAACGCTCAAGGTCGACGACGTGCCCAAGACGTGGGAGGAGCTGGCGACGTTCAAGGGGTACACCGCGATGACGGACCCGACCTTCTCGGGCACCACGCTCTACACGGTCGCGGGACTGGTGCAGAGCCCCGAGTACGGGTGGGACTATCTGCAGAAGCTGAAGAACAACGGAATGCTGCTGGAGAGAGGCTCCAGCGCGGTGGTGACGAAGGTGGGTTCCGGAGAGTACGACGTGACCGTGGGCGTAGACTACATCGCCCGGACGCTGATCGCGCAGGGGTCTCCGATCGGGTTCGCGTACCCGGAGAAGGGCATTCCCATCATCTTGAGCCCCATCGCGATCATCAAGAACAGCGCGAATCTGGAGGAAGCGAAGCTCCTTTTCGACTTCATTCTCTCGCTTGAGGGGCAGAAAATCCTGATGGAGGAGTACACGGCCCCCGTGCGTCCCGAGCTGAGCCTCGAAGGCGCGCTCTCGGTGGACGAAGCGGCGAAGCGGATTCTTCCCGTGGACGACAATCGCCTGGTAGCGGAGAAGGACGAACTGCTCAAGAAGTTCGACGGCATTTTCAAGTAGAGGGAGCAACTCCCGGGGGAGGGGCCGAGAACGCCCCTCCCCCGCTGTGCGAGGTGACGACAATGGCCGGAGTAACGTTTGAAAACATCACCATCAGCTACGATTCCAAAGTGATCATCGACAACTTATCGTTGAAGGTCGAGGACGGAGAGTGCTTCGCCATCCTCGGCCCGTCGGCGTGCGGCAAGACCACGCTGATGCGGGCCCTGTGCGGTTTCAAGAGTCTGGATTCCGGACAGATCCATATCGGCGGCAAGCTGGTCGGGAGCAAGGACAAGTGGAAGTCCGTCGCCCCGGAGAAGCGCAACGTCGGGGTGGTCTTCCAGGACTATGCGGTGTGGCCTCATTACAGCGTCTTCGAGAACGTCTACTACCCGCTGAAGAAGCGGAAGGTTCCGAAGGAGGAGGCGAAAAAGAGGGCGCTCCACGCGATCGAGCAGGTGCGCATGAAGGGGTACGAGGAGCGCATGCCCGCGCAGCTTTCCGGAGGGCAGCAGCAGCGCGTGGCGCTGGCGAGGGCGCTTGTGTCGTCCGACCAGCTGATGGTGCTCGACGAGCCCATCTCCAACCTGGACGCGAATCTGCGGGAGGAGATGCGCTTCGAGATCAAGGAGCTGCAACGACGTACGGGCATCACGGTGATCTACATCACCCACGACCAGGAGGTGGCCCTGGCCATCGCCGACCGGATGGCCATTCTGGATCAAAAGGGGTACGTCCGCCAGGTCGGCGTCCCGGAGGATGTCTACAGGAACCCGAAGGACAGCTCCATCTACAAGTTCCTCGGCGTCTCCAACTTCATCCCGCTCGAACGGCGGGGGGAGGGGTACGCGCTCGCGGGCGAAGGGTCCGACGAACCGTTCCCCTGCAACGTTCCGCAGGAGCTGCGGGGGGCGGACAGGCTTTTCGCCGCGTGCCGCCCGGTGGATATTTCGGTGGGCGACGCGGGACCGGTGAAGGGCTTCGTCAAGCATGTGGTGTACCTGGGCAATCTCTTCGAGTACCGGGTGCTTCTGGGAGGCCGGGAGATCCGCGTACAGCAAGACTCGCACGAGGCCTTCAAGACGGGCGTGCCTCGGGAAGAGCGCCCGTGCGCGCTTTCGTTCCGGAATCTGCGGTTCTATGGAGACGAGGAAGGGGGGACGCCCTCATGAGGCTGCTGCGACGCCGGGACGGCCGCATGTCCACGAGGATGTTCGGCGGCGGGTTCGATCTGAACCGGATCCTCATGCTCGTCTGCCTGCTCATCCTTATCGTGACCGTGGCCATGCCCATGGTCATGATCATCTACAACACCTTCTTCTACGGTTTTTCGTTCGACTGGAGCATGTTTTCGAAGGTCGTTTTCGACCCGGCGAACGTGGACGCCATGTGGAACACCGTGGTGATCGCCTTCTGGGTGACGCTGGTGGGGACGTTCGTCGGCGTGTTCTACGCCTGGCTGATCGGGCGGACGAATATTCCGCTGAAGGGGCTGATGAAGACGCTCTTCGTCATTCCGTACATGTTTCCCCCCTTCATCGGGGCCGTTGCGTGGGGGCTGCTGCTCTCGCCGCGCGCGGGGTACATCAACAAACTGTGGATGCAGATGATGGGCACGAGAGAGGCCCTCTTCAACATCAACAGCATCGCGGGGATCGTCTTCGTGGAGGTCTGCTACTACTTTCCGTTCGTCTTTTTACAGGTGGTGAGCGCGCTCGAGCGCATGGACCCGACGCTTGAGGAGTCGGCCCGCATCTCCGGCGCGAACCAGTTCTACGTGATCCGCAAGATCACGCTGCCGCTGGTGGTGCCCGCCGTCGCGGCGGGAGCGATGCTCATCCTGATCTCGTCGCTGTCGCACTTCGGCGTTCCGGCGATGCTCGGCTTCTCGCGGGGCATCTTCACCCTCCCCACGAAGATCTACGAGCTGATCAACCGGTCGGCGGGGAGCTTCGAGGGAATCCGGCAGGGAGCGGCGCTCTCCGTCCTGCTGGTGCTCGTGGTGGTGGTCGCCCTCTGGCTGCAACGCAAGATCCTGAAGGCGGGGCACTACGACATCATCCGGGGCAAGAGCATGCGACCGATGCTGATCACTCTGAGGGCGTCCAAGTTTCCGCTGCTGGGCGTCTGCCTCGGCAGCCTGTTCGTGATCGTCCTCCTGCCGCTCTTCATCATCTTCGCGGTGGGCGGGCTGAAGGCGTACGGCCTGCCGCTCCAGCTCTCGAACATGACGTTCGACAACTACTACTACGTGCTCTTCTCCTCGCAGATGGCGCGCGACGCCATCAAGAACACCTTCATTCTGTCCATCTCGTCGGCGGTCGTCGCGATGTTCACGGGCACCATGATCGCCTACGTGGTGGTGAAGGTGAAGGTGCGCGGGAAGGCGATTCTCGAAATGCTCGCGCTGCTGCCCTACTCCGTTCCCGGCATCGTGCTCGCCATCGGCGTCATCCTGATGTGGAGCGGCACGTTCTACGTGAACCTCTACAACACGATCTGGATCATTCTGGTCGCCTATATCGCGCGGTACGTGGCGTTCGCGATGAAGAGCTCGTCGGCCTCGCTGGAGCAGGTGCACTACTCGCTTGAGGAGGCGGCCCGCTCCTGCGGCGCGACGCACCTCGAATCGCTCCGCGACATCACGCTCGCCCTCATCAGGCCCGGCATGATCGCGGGATTCTTCCTCATCTTCCTGCCGGCGATGCGGGAGCTGACCACGTCCATCCTTCTCTACGGGCCGTATACGCGCACCCTGGGCGTGGCGATCTACGCGATCAACGCCGAGGGGAACATCACCCAGTCGGCGGCGCTGTCCGCCGTCACGATTCTGATCATCATGCTCGGTAACCTGGCGCTCCGCTTCGTTACCAGAGACAGGAGGAGCGTCTCATGAGCGGGGTCGCGCTGAAGAACGTCACGAAGAAATTCTCCACGAGAACGTTGGGTGAGGTGACCGCGGTCGACGACTTCAACCTCGAGATCAAGGAGGGCGAGTGCTTCTCCCTTCTGGGGCCGTCGGGCTGCGGAAAGACGACCACGCTCCGCATGATCGCGGGGTTCGAGGATCTCAGCGGCGGCGAGATCTGGATCGGCGACAAGCCCGTGTCCGTCAAAAAGCGGAATCTCTACGTGCAGCCGGAGGACCGGGGGCTGGGAATGGTCTTCCAGGCGTTCGCCGTCTGGCCGCATCTGAACGTCTTCGAAAACGTGGCCTTCCCTCTGCGGGTGCGGAACGTCGGGAAGAGCGAGATGGATTCCAGAGTCGCGGAGGCCCTCAGGAACACGGGGCTGAGCGGGCTGGAGCGGACGTTTCCTTCGGACCTGTCGGGAGGGCAGCTGCAGCGGATCGCCCTCGCCCGGGCCATCGTGATGAATCCGAAGGTGCTGCTGCTCGACGAGCCGCTGTCGAACCTGGACCCGAAGCTGCGCGAGTCCATGCGCTTCGAGATCAAGGCGCTGCAGCGGCGCTTCAACTTCACCATCATCTACGTGACGCACGACCAGGCGGAGGCGATGGCGCTCTCCGACCGGATGCTGGTGATGGATATGGGCGTGATCCAGCAGATCGACACGCCGACGAATATGTACAACAACCCGGCGAACAAGTTCGTCTACGGCTTCCTGGGGCTCTCCAACTTCGTCGACGTGAACATCAGCGACGGGAAGGCGTACCCCGAGGGGAGTACGGGGCAGGCGCTTCCGTGCGCCATCCCCGCCGATTTTTCGGAGCCCTCCGGGACGGTGGCGTCGCGCCCCAACGAGATCGACCTGACGGCCGAGGGCGGCTACCGCACGGAGGTCAAAGCGCGCATCTTCCTGGGGGACTATACCGAGTACCGGGTGGACGTGGGAAACCGCGAGGTGCGCATTCAGAGCACCGGCGACCGGGGCTTCAAGGTGGGGGACGGTGTCGGGCTGGATTTCACCCGCGTGCAGTGGTACTCCCGCGACTACGGCGTCAGCGACGCGGAACGGGAACGACGAAAGGTTATTTAACGAAGAACGCTCGATGAAGAAGACCGCCCCCGGGAACTCTCTCCGGGGGCTTTTTCGTACGTTGCGCGGGGCGCCGGTCGATCCGTCGGACCTTCCGCACCGATCTCCCCGGCCGGGTTACGCTTCGGGAAACTCCCGTATCATGGCCTCGGCCGCGTCCCACGCCACCGGGCGCGAGAAGTAGAACCCCTGCGCCTTCGGGCATCCCGCCGCCCTCAGCCAGGAGAGCTGCTCCGCCGTCTCGACGCCCTCGGCGACAATCTCCATCCGAAGATCGCGCGCCAGGCCGATGATCGTGCGCATCATGTGTTCGGTCTTCTCCGAGCTGAAAAGCTGGCTGACGAACGCCCTGTCCAGCTTCAGATAGTCGAACGGCAGATGGTTGATGTACTGGAGGGAGGAGTAGCCCGTCCCGAAGTCGTCGAGGGCGATCTTGACGCCGCAGCTCTTCAGGTAGTCCAGTTTTCTGTGCACGTCGTCGAGGTTGTCGATCAGCGCGCTCTCGGTCACCTCGATGGTGAAGAGCTTCGGATCCGCGCCGGTCGTTTCGATGAGAAACTCCACCGTCTCCATCGAGGCGAGCCCGCGGAAGAAGAGCGGCGATCCGTTCGCCGAGAAGAAGAGCCGCGAGGTGCGCGCCAGATCCCGTGTGCGGACGATCGCGCGGAGCGCGTGCTCCATCATGCAGATATCGATGTTCGGGATGAAGCCGGTGTGCTCCGCCTGCGGGACGAAGTCGCAGGGAGCGAGCATTCCTCCGTCTTGGCGCATCCAGCGGGCAAGTGTCTCGAAGCCGCATATTTTCTCGGAAACGAGGTCGTGGACGGGTTGGAAGTAGGGGACGAACTCATGACGCTCCATTGCGACCTGCAATTCCGCCTGGAGCGTAAGGAGGTTGGGGCCTCGCGTGTACTCTCTGACCTCCGGTGCAACGTACCGGGCGATCCGGCCGATACCGTTCTTCCTTGCCTGCGTCACGGCGTGCAGCGCGGCGTCGATCGCCCCGGAGGCGTTCTTCCCCTCCGCGATATCGACGAGCACGCCGATGCTCGCCGACGGGAAGACGGTCTCGTCCCCCACCTCGCACGGCGTCGCTATGCCTTTGCGGATACGGTCCATCAGGAGCATTTCCTCGCTTTCGCCGCCCTCCGGAAGGGGGAAGAGCAGCGCGAATTCGTCGCCGCTCGTTCTGAAGAGCTGCGCATCGGGCTCCTGAAGCTCCTTGATCTTCTCCGCGATCAGCAGAAGAATCCGGTCCCCGTTCAGGTTGCCGACTTGGGCGTTGACCAGTTTGAAGTGGTCCATATTGAAGACGGCGAGCGAAAACGTGCGCGTCCGGGCACCGTCGTTCAGAAGACGGTTGATCGCCTTGAGGAGCGAGTGGCGGTTCGGGAGCCCGGTGAGATCGTCGAAATACGCTTTCCGCGCGAGGCGCTCTTCGAACTGCTTGCGCTCCTTCAGGTCGCGCGCCAGAAGAAGCGACAGGGGACGCGCGCCGAACGTGAAGCTCCGGCGGTGCACCTCGACGGGAAGCAACGAACCGTCGGCCCGGACGAACGACGCCTCGAAGACGCCGTGCCCGTCCTTCGCATCCGTATTCTTTTCCGCGGTGTTCTTTCCGGCGGCGGGGCCGTCCTCCTTCTTGACGAGAACGGAAGAGAGCGGGGTTCCTTTAAGGTCGGTCCCGTAGCTCAGGACGCTGTGCGCCGCGTCGTTGGCCAGCGTAATGACGCCGTCGGCGTCGGCGAGGATGAAAGGATCGGGGATATTCATCACGAGGTCGTGCAGCGTCCGCAACAGCACATTGAACGAGCGCGAGAGCGCGAAGATCTCTTCGGGCCCCTCTTCGTCCACCCGGAGCGTGAGCGACTCTCCGGCGACGATTCGCTCGGAGACTTCGCGAAGCTTCCGCAGACGGCGCAGAATCACCCTGTCGAGAAGCAGCAACAACAGACCGAGAGTCCCCGCGCAGGTGAGCGGAATCCAGAGACGCGACGCCTCGACGGCTTCCAGTCCCCGCTGGCGGATGAGCCCGGGGGCGTCGATGCGGACGGAGAACTCGTTCCCTCTTCCCTGCCATACGGCCGCGCCGTCCCCGTCTCCGGAGAGGATCAGGACATCTCCCGCCGAGCGGTCGGGAACATCCGCGGGTCGTCCCGGAAGAACGTCGAACTCCGTGCCGAGACTCTTCCGCATCTCGGGCAGAAGTTTCCCCAGCGACCTCCCGATAAGAAGCATTCCTTGCGGCGGCCCCGTCCTGTCCGTCCTCGACACCGGACCGACGCCGAACATGTAGGCTGCGCCGCCGAGCGGCAACATCTCCGCGAACGCTCCGTCGCGTGAGCGTTCCATCAGAGACGGAATAACGTTTTCCACTCCATTCGCCAGGCTATCGGGGAGCCGCTGCTCCGCAAAGAACTCCCCCTCGAAGAAGGAGAGAAGGGGGCGGCGCTCGGGATCGAAAATCAAGAGCACCTCCATACCGGAAGCAAGCATCGTCGGCCCGTCGAACAGCTCGTCGAACCGGTGTCCGCGTCCTTCCTCCACGGAGGCGCGGAGACTGTCCCGGGCGCCCCAATCCGCCGCAGAGTTCCGCAACACGCGGAGTTCCTCGTCCAGGCGGTTCTGAACTCTTGCCATGTCCTGAATGAAGAAACGCCGCTCCACGTCGTCGAACGCTTTGAGCGTCGTCCGTTGCGACGTGAAAGAGGTCAGCACGAGTACAAGGGCCGGCAACAGCATCATCAGAAACAAGAACAGTCGGCGCAAAGGCATGGGCGATCTCCTCGCAAAGAATCTTCCGCTGAGAGAGTGCGATCACAGCAGCCTGAAAGAATATGAAGCATCGCTTTGCTTATTATCTCCTTGAATAGCGCGCTCCGCAACAAGAACTTTACTCATCGCAAATAACTAATTTTTCCCAACGAAGCGATCACAATTACTCCGCATACTCCATTGAATACTTCCTTTTCCGCCGCGAGACCGCAATAAAAGAGTACGATAGGGCTGATCTTTATTGACCTTTTTCGAAAAAAAAAGAATGCGTTCCGCGTGGGGCCGGAACGCACGGATCTTCACCGCAAAAACATACTCTTTTTCCGCTTAGAGCGCGACTCCTTCAAGGCGGCGTTGCAGAACGCATCTGAGACTCCATGCGTCCACAGGCTTGGTAATGAAATCGTCCATCCCGTTTTCGAGGCAGAACGTTCGCGTTTCTTTCTGGACATCGGCGGTGACTGCAATAATCGGAACTCCGGCCTTCGCCGCGGCCCCGGAGGAAGCCCGTTCAAGCGCACGGATTTCCGCTGCCGCCTCGCACCCGTCCTTCAGCGGCATCTGGAGATCCATAAAGATGATATCGGGCGCCTCGCTTTTGAAATAGCGGACGGCTTCTTCCCCGTCGGAAGCTTCAAGAATGCGGGACCCGGGGACGAGCTTGGAGATGAGGATTCGCAGCAATCGTCGATTGAGCCGCTGGTCCTCGGCGATGAGGACGACGGCGGGACGGCCGGTCCGCAGCGGAAGAGGAGCTCCGCTGGGCGGGAGAAGGCCCTTCCGCTCTTCGTCCGTCTTTTCTTCCGGTTCGACGTCGCATCGTGCGCACAGGGTGAAGAAGAATCGACTTCCCTCCCCCGGTGCGCTTTCCAGCTGCAAGCGGCTGTCCATCTTTTGCAGCAGCGCTTCGCAGATCGTGATGCCGAGCCCGACGCCGCCGTATTTTCTGGTGTTGGAGGCGTCGGCCTGATAAAACGGCTCGAAGACCTTGTGATGGACCTCCGGATCGATGCCTATGCCGGTGTCTCTGACGGAGAACGTATAGACGCACCGCCCGGTTTCGAGCGAAGCGAACTGAAGCGCAAGTTCGACGAACCCCTTTTCAGTGAACTTGACGGCGTTGCCCAGCAGGTTCACCAGCACCTGCTTCAGACGGAGAGGATCGACGACCGCGTATCGCGGCGTCCCCTCCTCGATGCGAAGTCCGAGGCGAAGCTCCTTCTGCAGGGCGTTGCCGCGGACGGCGTCCACGGCCTTCCGCATAACCTCGAACACGTCGCTCTGGACGTATTCGAGGTCGAACCGGTCGGACTCGATCTTCGAGATGTCCAGCACCTCGCTGATGACCTCAAGAAGCGTGTAGGCGGACGTCCTGATATAGCCGACGTACTCCCGCTGCAGGTCGTCGAGGGGCGTGTCCGCGAGCAGTTCGAGAAAGCCGATCGCGCCGTTGAGCGGCGTGCGGAGCTCGTGACTGGTATTCGCCAGGAATGCGGTCTTCGCCTTGCTGGCGGCTTCGGCCTGTTGCCCGAGCCATTCCGCGTTCTCCTTGGCCGCCCGGAGCGCGTCCTCGGCCCGTTTGCGCTCGGTGATGTCCTCCGCCGAGCAGACGACGTACTCCACGCCGCCGTCGGCGCGGAGCTTCGGGGATTTGTAAATCGAGAGGAGACGCTGTTCGCCGGAGGCGGACGGCAGCCACTCTTCGACGGTGAGCGGTTCACCCGAGGCGAAGACCCTCCTCGTACTCTCTCGACGTCGCTCGACAATCTCTTTCGGGTAGACGTCGTACATATCCCTGAAGGAGAGCTCTTCCTGCTTGAACCCGTGGAACGCCGCGTGCGCCTTGTTGACGGCGCCGTAGGTATGGTCGTCGGTCAGATACCACACCTGCGTCCGGATGTTGTCGAGCAGGATGCTCCGGTCTTCGAGAATGCGCCGCTCGGTTTCCAGCTCTCCGAAGAGCCGTCCCAGCGTCTCCGGCAGCTTGTCCAACAGCTCGGAGTTCTTCACCAGATAGTCGAAGGCCCCCAGCTTCATCATCCGCACCGCGAGCTGCTCGTCTCCTTGCCCGGTCATGATGATGAACGGGGCAGCCCCACCTCGCCCCTTCAGCATCGAGATCAGCTCCTGCCCGGACATGTCGGGCAGATTATGATCGATCAGGAGCGCCGTTCCGGGCCGCTCGAAGGCTTTTTCAGCGGCCTCGCTTCCCAGGGACGCATCTTGAACGTCGTACCCCGCTCTCTGAAGCCTCCTGACGATCAGGCTTCGCAAGTCTTCGTTGTCCTCTACGACGAGAACGTTTCGTGCCGGGGCGTCCCCGCGCTCGGTGCGTCCATCCATCCTTCGGGTCTCCGCCGATCTCAGTGCACGCCGTTCACCTGAGGCACCTGCACGACCGCAAGGTAGAGCCCCAGCTGACGAACGGCGTTGACGAATGCGTCGTACTCCACGGGTTTGGTGATGTAGCTGCTGCACCCCAGTTCGTGACAGCGTTCCACTTCGCGCGGGTCGTCGGTGGTGGTGATCATGATCACCGGCATCTTGCGGAGCTCGTGGTCCTCCTTAATGCGCTTGAGCACCTCCGTGCCGTCCAGCTTGGGCATCCGGATGTCGAGCAACAGGATGTACGGCGTGTGCGAACTGCGGTGCGGCCCGTCTCCGAGGCGGAAGAGGAAATCGATGATCGCCTGCCCGTCCTTGAAGTGTTCCACATGGTTGGAGATTCCCGCGCGCGCCAAATTTTTCCGTATCAGCCCGGCGTGCCCCTCGTCGTCCTCGGCTATGAGTATGACGACTTCCTTGTGCATGCGTTCTTCCTCCTCCATAATCAATCATTCTCCCTTTTTCGACGCTGCAGGCAGCGTGATCGTAAACGTGCTTCCCGTTCCGAGCGCCGATTCCACGGCGACCTCGCCGTCCAGCCTTCCGAGGATCTGCCTGACGATCGTCAGGCCGAGCCCCTCGCCTTCGCTCTCCGACGGATTCAGCCTGTGGAAGAGCTGGAAGATCTTCTCCTGATGCTGCGGAGCGATCCCGATGCCGTTGTCCCGAACCTGGTAGACGGCGCGATCCTGCTCGATCCGCCCCTCGACGGCGATCTCTCCAGGACGTTGGGGATCAAGATACTTCAGCGCGTTGCCCAGAAGGTTCGAGAAGACCTGAATGAGCTGTACGGCGTCCCCTCTGCACGAGGGCAACCTGCCGACGCGAAGCGTCGCCCCTGCCTCTCTGACCTGAAATTGCAGAGAGGAGCTCAGTTCGGCCATCAGCTCGTTCATATCGACGGAACCGACGCTGAGCGCCGCCCGCCCGAGGCGCGAAAGCTTCAGCAGGCCTCCAAGGAGCGCGTCCATCTGCTTCGCGCTTCCCCTGATGCGCCGCAGAGAGTCCGTTATGTCGGGGAGCAGAGCGCGTATCGCGCCCTCCCGTTCCGGGGGAGCGAGAGATTCATCGTCCAGCGCGCGGAGAAGATCCTCCACGGAGTACTCCAGTTCGCGACTGTATCCGTCCACGTTGACCAGCGGCGAACGCAGGTCGTGCGACGCCACGTAGACGACCTGCTCCAGTTCCTTGTTCTTCGCTTCGATGAGCTGCTCCGCCTTTTTGATCGAGGTGATGTCGGTGGTGACGGTGGCGAAGCTGTGTTCGCCCGGAGAGACGACGGAGATGAAGAAGTGTTTGTCCATGGGGGCGAAGTACGTTTCGAAGGTATGGGGCTCTCCGGTGAGGGCGACCGTGCCGTACTCCTGCAAGTACGGGGCCGTCGCCGTACCGTAGACCTCGGTCGCCAGGCGTCCGACGGCCGCTTCCTTCGGGATTCCGGTCGACTTTGTGAACGCGGCGTTGCACCCTGTAATCCGGTAGTTCACAGGGCGGCCCTCGGCGTCGCAGACAAGGTCGTGGAGCGCGACGACTTCCGTCATCGAGGAGAAGAGCGCGCCGAGCTTGCGTTCGCTCTCGCGAAGCGCTTTTTCCGCCTTTTTTCTATGCGCGGCGCTCCGCAGCAGCATGAGAAGAGCTCCCGATTGAAGCAGCAGCGCGACGGCGACAAGAACGGCGATCCAAAGGTTCCGTTGCCGCAGCGTTTCTTGTGCGACGACTCTCTCGGTCTCGTCGATGATCAACGAAAGCAGCGCATCCTTGCCCTCGATGGAGACCGGAGAAGCATGCACGGCGACGTGCCGCACGGTTCCGTCGGCCAGGCGGTGCTGGAAGTCGAAGAAGCGGATATTCCGTCTGCGGGCCTTCTCCATCTCACTCGCGATCTCCTCCGGGGAGAGCGTGTTGATGTTCGCGATGTTCATTCCCCGAAGCTCCGGGTAGCCGTAGAACCCGATCGCCGCATGGTTGCCGTCCAGGATGACGCCCGTGTCCGGATCGATGAGCATCATCGGGGTAACATTCTCCGCGAAGAGGTCGTACCCGAAAAAGAACTTTCGGGAAAGCGCCTCCCAGTTTGAAAGAAGGCTTGCGGCGGTCCGGTTGACAAGCAGCGAATCCTTCGGGAGCAGCGCTTCGGGAATGGAGAACTTCCGGAGCATGGCGGCGTTGAAGACGTAGCGGTTCGGGCTTTCGAGCTCTACCGGTATGGCGTCCGCGCGCTCTCCGGCGAGAATGCGAAGCGCCAGCGACGCGGCGGCCTCTCCCTGGGAGCGTCCGTGCACGACCTTGCCTCCGACCGCGCCGTGGGGAAGCAAGAAATCCCAGCATCCGAAGATCGGAGCCGAGGTCGCCTCGGAGATGAGCTCCATGTTTTCGCGAACGGTGAAGGTCCTTCCGGAAGGGACAAGCAGATACGTCAGCATGAGCACTACGGAGGACTCCGGGTTCAATTCGCCGAGGCGTTTTCGGAGCGCTTCCGGTTCCAGCTCGTCCAGCCAGATGAACTGCACTGCGTCGCCGAAGGAGGGGGCGATTTGCCGCACCAGCTCCAGATTGCGTTTCTCGGTGCGCCGCGAGCCCGAGACGACGGCTATGGTCCTCGTCGAACGGCGCAGATTCAAGGCGGCTTCGATCGTCTCCCCGACGGAAATGGCCTCGTTGACGCCCGTGACGTTCGTCATTCCCTCGATGTGCTCCGGGGTAAAATCGTTGATGCCGCAAAAGACCTTGGGCACGTCCCCGAAGAGGGCTTCTCCCCTCTTCCGCAGAAAGACGAGGGCGTCGTCGTCCGTGCAGACGATCGCGTCGAAGACGACGCCGCGCTCCGTATACCTGCGCCGGAACAGCTCCGCCATCATCTCTTCGTGGGATTTTCCGGAGTTGCGTATGCAGTCGAGGTACTCGGTGTAGAGCGTGATCTCCTTGCCCCCGGAGTTGAGAAGCTCCTCGACGACGCCCTGATGGAGCGAATCGGTCCATTCGTACCCCTGGTGGAAGGAGTGCAGAAGGAGAACGCGCTTCTCCGCTCCGGCGGCTGCGATGGCGGAGGATGCCAGAAGAGCGACCGCGACGATGAATGCATGCAGGGGAGGAAGGTTTAGGAAAGGGCGGCCTCTTCGGGACATCTCATGCACCATCTTTCGTTGAAAGTATGCTTCGAACCTGCGATCCTTCGGAAGAAAAAACAAGGCTGCGCCATGTTTCCTGTATTGTATCATTTCTTCGCCGTCGGGAGGTTGCTCGTCGGGCATCGCCCGCCCGATTGAATACCGGCTACGCCACGGAATCGCTCTCGTCCGCGACGGTCCCGAAATCGTGCGAGCGGAACGGGAGCATTGCAACATTGAGATATTCAGAATAAATCTCCGGATTGTCAACTGTAAAGGTTTCCAGTTCAAGAACTGTAGGTCTTTTCGATGTTTCTTTCTCTCTTCGAGTGCATAATCATTCGTAACAACACTTTGAACCCGCTTTGAAGCGAATGTCGCCGGCTTCCGAAGCAACGGAGTCTGCGCAGAGGGGGACGCCTTCGCAAAATGTTCTTTCAAAAAAAGTTCCTAAAAAGGAGGAATAGGGTATGAATACGCTTCGGGGCAGATTAATCGCGATATTTCTTCTGGTTTCACTTTCGGCGGTCGCCGTCGTGGGCCTGATCGCCATGAACAGGTCGCAGACGGCGATCATCGGCGCGGCATGGAAGGAGGGGGACGCGCTTGCCTCCGGCCTTTCCGAGAAGGTCAACGCCTATCTTCGGGAGAGGGCGATGATTATCTCGACGCAGGCTGAACGGCATGTCGTCCGGTCGATGAACTGGGCGGACCAGCAGCCGTCGCTTCTTCCGCTGTACGATCAGTACAATTTCGCCAATATCTTCATCGCAAGCCTTGAAGGAACCATCAACGACGTTCGGGACGGCCCTCAGCAAACGAATATCAAAGATAGGGAATACTTCATCCGCGCGGTCAAAGAGAAAAAGTCGACGATCTCCGAACCGGTCGTTCACAGGGTTACAGGGGCGATGACGATTTTCTACGCCTCGCCCATCATCGTCGACCAAAAAGTCGTCGGCGTTCTTGTGGCATCGGAGTCCTTGGAATCGATCTCCAAGGAGGTAACCGCTCTCGCCTGGGGAGAGAGCGGATACGCCTACCTCATCGACAGGTCCGGCGTGCTTGTCGCCCACCCGGTGGCCGATCTGCTGGGCAAACTCAGCTTGACGGTCGAGAGCGACCGGGTCGCTCCGGAGCTTGCGAACGGAATGCGCGACGGTCTGACGGGAAAATCCGGAAGAGTGGAGTACTTCTTCAACGGCAGAGACCAGATGAACGCCTATGCCCCCGTTCCCTTTACGGGGTGGCTCGCCGCCGTGACGACGCCGACGCAGGAGTTCCTCGCGCCGGTGCGGGCCATCCGGAATGCGATCTGGATCGCGGTTGTGGTGATCGCGCTCCTCGTCGTGGCGATCTCTCTCTGGGTGGCGAACAGCATCGCCAAGCCGGTGAAGATAGTGGCCGAGAAGATGGACGCCGTTTCCAAGGGCGATCTGACCTCGACGATCGAACTGAAAAGCGGCATGAAGGAGATCAATCTTCTGGTGGGATCGGTCAATTCGATGATCACGCTCGTCTCGGGCTCCATCCGCGAGATTCTGGAGACGGCGCAGCATGTGCTGGCGAAGGCGGAGGATCTGAGCGCGGCGGCGGAGGAATCGACGGCAGCCATAGAGGAAGTGCTGGCCATCACCGAGAAGACGAGCGCGCAGACGGAAAACGCCGCGGCAGCGGTGGAGGAGACCAACGCGGGCGTCGAAGAAGTCGCCTCCGGAGCGCAGGCGGCGGCGAAGGCCGCTTCCGAAGCCGGCGAAGGCGCCGCGGTGATCGCGGAAGCCGCGCAGAAGGGCGGCGACTCCGTGGAGCAGATGGCCGCCATGATTACGCAGACCGCGAAGGCGGGCGAACAGGTCGGGAGCGCGGTGGAAAACCTCGCCGGAACGGTGAAGAACATCTCCGGCTTCGTGACCACCATCACGCAGATCGCCGACCAGACGAACCTGCTGGCGCTGAACGCCGCCATCGAGGCCGCGCGCGCCGGGGAAGCCGGACGGGGCTTCGCAGTCGTCGCCGAGGAGGTCCGCAAACTCGCGGAGGAGTCGAACCGGGCCGCCGGCGAGGTCGGGAAGCTGATCGGGGAGATCACCTCGCGGACGGAGAGCGCGCTGAGAGATTCCGCCGGGTCGTCGAAAATCCTGAAGGAGCTTGTCGAGAAAGCCTCCGATACGAGAGACGTGATCAACGACGTCGTGCAACGGATGAACGACGTGACGGAGAATATCCAGACGATAGCGGCGACGGTGGAGGAGCAGTCGGCGAGCGCCCAGGAGATGACGGCGGGTATGGACAGCGTGTCGAAGTCGAGCATCGAGATCGCGGAGCAGGTGGGCGGCGTGAACCGCTCGATGCAGGAGCAGAGCAAGGTCGTCGAGGCGATCGCGGCGGCTTCGGAGGAGCTCGTGAACATGGGCGAGGTGCTGCAGCAAGCGGTCGCGCGCTTCAAAGTGGCGCAGGAGAGCAAAGGGTTGGCGCTGAAGAAACACTGAGAGAACCCGGGGATGACGATGATCGAAGCGCGGCGTGCAACACGCCGCGCTTCGATCGTTTCTGAACAAGAGGCAGTGCATGCTCACCCCATTCTCCCGGATTGCGGCACTGCTGGCGTTCGCCGTCGAAGGGCGGGATATGAAGGGAGCGACGTAACGATTTCGTCCATCTTTTTTCGTAAAACCGAGTCGAGCAGTTGGAGTCTTTTTAAGCGTAGGAAGAAAAATTCCTCTTCCACTTTGCAAATTTTTACGTATTTTATCTTAGGTAAAATTACCCTTGACCACCCCCCCCCATAAAATAAATTAGTTCTTTAAAATAACAAGAGTGGTCTCTGCGGTAAGAGCTTCCTCGTTTTTGGCCCTGCATTACAAAGGCTGGCGAAGGACATTGTTCGGTCTTCCGATATGCCGTGTGCGCCCTTGGAAAAGTGTGCGCACACGGCATATTGTTGTGTTAAAAAATGAATTCCCTTCACCGCCGAAAGCCAACGGGCATGACGAGATTTTCATTTTCAAGCTGTTAAGTAAGGAGTGATGCGGAGTCAGGGAATTTTTCATGCTTGAGAACGAGGTGGTTCGAGAGAGTGTTTTTTTCGACGGGGCGGGGTCTTTCGTCCGCCGCCCGGATCGTGCGACCGAGGCATATCGGAGAAGGAGGAGAGAGCAATGGCGGAGCAGCAACTGGTCGTCTTCGGACTTGGCAAGGAAGAGTTCGGCATCGACATCTCGCGTGTGCGCGAGATCGTCCGATTGCAGAACATCACCACCATTCCGCAGTCGATGGATTTCGTGGAGGGAATCGTGAACCTGCGGGGGCAGATCGTCCCCATCGTGGACCTGGGCAAGAGGTTTTTAGTTGTCGAACGCGATGAGGAGAAGGAAGCGGACCGCAAGATCATCGTGGTTCATATGGAGGGGCAGAACATCGGCATCCTGGTGGACGGCGTCTCGGAGATACTGCGCGTCCCCGACGAGTCGGTCGAACCGACGCCGCCGATGGTGACCAGCGGAATGAGCGCCGAGTTCATCCGCGGCGTGGCCAAGGTGAAGGAGCGCCTGATCATCGTTCTCGACCTCGACCGTATCTTCTCGTCGGAGGAGCGGGAAATGCTGAGTCAGTCCGCGGTGTAGCGGCGCAGACATCTATTTTTCGAAGCGCTTTCCGCGTATAGGCATAACGATTGAAATCGCTTAGGGGCCGCACTCCAAGACCCGCTACGCGAGCAGGAGGTATATCCCATAACTTGAAGGAGGCTTTTTCATGAACTGGTTCAACAATATGAAAGTCCGCAGCAAGATTCTGCTTCTGGTAACGATGATGGCGATCCTTCTGGGGTGCGTCGGCTACACAGGGTACTATTTCAATACCAATGCGGCGCGGGACATGGCGAGTATGTACAACGACCGGATGGTTCCATCGGAACTGCTCTTCGACAGTCTCGTCCACGGGCGGGCGATGCAGGCCAATCTCTTCGCCCTCATGATAACCGAGGATGAGAAGGAAAATCAACATTTGCGGAGCGATATTCAACGCCGTGCCGACCAGGTCGACGCGAATCTGGAGTCATTCTCCAAGAACGATTTGTCGCAGACCGAACAGGAACGCTTCAGGAACGTGCGGAAAGAACTCGGCGCCTATCGTCCCATCCTGGCGAGGACGCTGGAGCTTGCGATGGCGAACAAGAATCAGGAAGCGTACGACTACTTCGCACGCGAAGGTCTTCCTGTATTCGAGCGCTATCAGGCCGCCGTGCGTTCTCTCAGCGACTACAGCCGCGACGCGGCTCGGATGGTGAACGAACAGAACGACCGCGCCGCCGCCTTCGCAACCCTCGTCATTCTCGCGCTCTCCCTGAGCGCGGTGACGCTTGCCCTGCTGCTGGGGCTCTTCATCGCCCGCCGGATCGCGACGCCTCTGCGCACCGTTGTAACGCTTGCCGGAAGGGCACGCGACGGCGACCTCACCATAGGGCGCGAGGAGTTCGGCGCGGCTACCCGCGACGAGCTGGGAATGATGGCCGACGCGCTCGCCGAGATGGTGGCCAAGCAGCGCGAGGCGATGCGTTCCATCGCCTCCGCCGCCGAAAAGGTCGGCACGACCGCCGAGGAGTTCTCCGCAGTCGCCGAGGAGTCGAACGCCGGAGTCGAGGAGTCGCGCACCGGGGTGGACGACGTCTCCTCGCAGATGGAAAGCCTGTCGGCTGCCGCCGAGGAGATCAACGCCTCCGTCGAGGAGGTTGCAAGCGGCGCGCAGTCCGCTGCCCGGAAGGGAACCGACATGGCGGGCGAGGTCGAACAGGCCCGCGTCGCGGGCGAAGAGGGAACGAAGGCCGTCGAGAAGGTCGTGAAGAGCATCGACGGCGTGGCGAGCGAAGCCGTGCGCTCCGCGCAGGAGGTCAAGAGCCTCGGCGACCGCGCGAGAGAGATACAGAGTTTCGTCGTCCAGATCGGCGGCATCGCCGACCAGACGAACCTGCTGGCGCTGAACGCAGCCATAGAGGCCGCGCGCGCCGGCGAGGCGGGGCGCGGATTCGCCGTCGTCGCCGAGGAGGTTCGCAAGCTCGCCGAGGACAGCAACGTCGCAGCCAAGGAGATAGCGACGCTCGCGGCCGGAATCACCAAGGATCTGGACAGGGTGGTCTCGTCGTCGGAGAAGAGCGCGAAGGAGTCGCAGGAGTCGAGCACGCTCGCCGGAGAGACGCGCGCGACCATAGGCAAGATGATGGAGGGCCTGTCGCGCATCGCCTCGGCGACGCAGGATTTGGCCGCCGTTTCGGAAGAACAGGCGGCGTCGAGCGAGGAGATCGCCTCCGCCGTGCAGAACATCGCCTCGCGCGTGAGCGGAGCGGCAGCGTCCTCGGACATGGTGCGCGGACAGATGAAGGAGGTCGCCTCCGCCGCAGAGCGAGTGGCGCAGGGTTCCGAGGAGCTTTCCGCTCTCTCGGTGGAGCTTCGCAAGCTGACGGGCGCCTTCAAGTTCGAGGGCGGAAAACAGACCGGACTCGTCCCGGTGAAAAGCGCGGAGAAGGTCGGCTTCGCCAAGGGGAAAATACGCTAAGTTGCGATGCTGAACGTGACGTTCCTCTCGTTCGTTTCGATTGATTCAAAGGTGCGACGATGAATTGAACAGCGTTTTTCGATGCGGAGGGAGATTCCCTCTTCCTCCGCTGACCGTAGTGCGGAACGCATCTCGATGAAGGAGGTTTGCATGGAACTGGAAATACGCAGAAACAGAAACGCCGTCGAGGTTTCTCTCAAGAAAGGAATGCGGGACGCGGATGCCGTTTCGGCGCGAAAAAAACTCCTTACGCTCGTGGAGGAAGGAGCGATCTCGTTAACCGTCGACATTTCAAATCTTGAATATCTCGACGGAGAGAATCTTGCGACTCTCGTTTCCATCCGCAAGCGCTGTCTGCAGAAGGGTGGAGAAATGACTGTCGCGGGTATGCGGGACTCTGTCAAGGAATTATTCGAGATTTCGCGCCTTGATCTTGTATTTAAAACGCAGAAATAAACACGATTATAGAGGAGGATTTTCGAGTGTTCAAGAGAATGAAGATAGGCGGAAAGCTTTCTTTGGCGTTCGCCGCATTGCTGCTGCTATTCGCCGCAGTCGGCGCGACAAGCTGGATGAACATGAGCGGAGTGCGGAGAGAGGTCGGAGCGCTCGCCGAGCGGTACGTTCCCGAGCTGATCGTGGCAGGAGAAGTGCAAAAGCAGATTCAGGACATGATGTACGAGGTGCGCGGCTATAACTTCACCTACGACAAAGCCTTCCTCGACGCAGGACGCAAGGCGACGGAGCGGGCGAGAGATGCGCTGAAGAAAGCCTCCGATCTAGCGGCGAAACATTCCGTCCTCGTCGGGCTCCGGGAGGGTGCGGCGCAGGGAACGGTCGCTTTTAACGAGTACGCAGAGCTGATTGATCGGACCGAGCGCGCGGTGAACGCGATCAACGACGCGCGAGAAAAAGGGTACGAGGCGGCGCGTGTTTTTCTGGAGAACGCCGACGCTTATTTGGAGTCGCAGAACGAGGCCATGCGCAGGGCGATAACGAGCAAGGCCGAAGAGGCCGAGTACGAGGACAGACTAAATAAAATCACGCTGATCAACAACGTTATCGCTGCGAGAAACGCCGTGAGAATCGACAACTTCGTCGGCCAGGCGACGCGCAACCTCACGCGCCTCGAAAGCGGCATGCAAAACTTCGACAAGATCGAGCAGAACGTCAAGGCGATACGCGCGGGCACCGTCCAACAGGTGAACCTCGACCAGCTCGACGGTATCCGGCGATCGGCGAACGATTATAAGAGTACGATGGAGGCAACCGTCGCCGCGTGGCGTGAACTGGAGCAGATCAACCAGCGACGGGTCGACGTCGGGCGGAACATCCTCGGAATCGCCGAGAGATTGGTCGTCGCTGCGGAGGCGGCGGCCGCCGAGATCGCAGACCGTTCCGCAGCAAGTCTTGCAAGCACTATCCTCGTTATTCTGATCGCCACGGGCGCGGCGATTTCTTTCGGCGTCCTCGTCGCTTTCGCAATGACGCGCAGTCTGACGGTTCCTCTGAAACGCGTCGCCGAACTGGCCGGAATCGCCCGCGACGGCGATCTCACCATAGAACGGGAGGACTTCCATATCGTCAACCGCGACGAACTCGGCATCATGGCCGACGCACTCGCCGAAATGGTCGTCGTGCAGCGGGAAACTATTCGGAATCTGAAAACGAAGGCAGTTCACCTCGCGGCGCTCTCCGAAGAGTCCGCCGCCTCCACGGAGGAAGTCACCAGCACCGCCAACGAAATGGCCGAGAGCAACGCGAAACTCGCCGAGCAGACGCGGGAGGGTAGGACCAACGCGACCGAATCGTCGCAGGTGATGCTGGAGATGAGCAGTCTCATCCAGATTGCCCAGAGCCTCGCCTCGAACGCCGACAAGAACTCCAAGGACATGGCGCAAGCCGCCGCGGAGGGAAGCGAGACCGTCGTCAAGACCGTGGAGCACATGGAGAGTATCAAGACTTCCGTTCAGGAGACAGAAGAGCTGCTGACGCAGCTCGACACCTTCTCTCAGCGCATCGGCGTGGTGGGCGATACCATCACGAGCCTCGCCGACCAGACGAACCTGCTGGCGCTGAACGCGGCCATAGAGGCCGCGCGCGCGAGCGAGGCGGGCCGAGGCTTCGCTGTCGTGGCCGAAGAGGTGCGCAAGCTTGCGGAACAGTCGCAGCATGGAGCGCACGAGGTCGCCGAACTTGTGGCGAAGATCCTTGAAGGAACCAAATCCGCCGTGTCGTCCATGCGGAAGAGTCGTGAGGGGGTCGAAGAGGGCGTCACCATCGCGCACGTCGCCGGAGGCGCACTCGGGCGGATACGCAAAGCGGTGGAAAGCACGATAGAGGACGTCCGAAAGATCATCGCCACCACGGACGAGGAGGTCGCGAAGTCGGAGAAGGTGATCTCTCTGATCGACGCCACGTCGAGCTTGATGGAGACGGCCGACGACCATGTGCAGAACCTCGCCGCTTCGATGGAGGAGACGGCCGCCGCGATGGAGAACGTAGCCACCAGCGCCCAGGAGGTCAGCGAAACCTCGGAGGATCTGAAGCACATCGCCGAGAGATTCCGGGTGGAGCGCGAAGAGAGAATCGTGCCGGTTTAAACTACAGGGGAAGGCAGGTTCTCCGGCACACGTTCGACGAAGTAAAGGAGGTTTTTTGCGAATGCTTCCGATGCCGAACGATACACCTTTCTGAAAGCTGGTGAATTCGATGCACGGTGCTTTGTTCCGTTCGGTCGCCTTTCGCCTCCTCCTCGCGGCGCTGTTTATGGCGCTTGCGCGGGAAGTGCGGGCCGACCCTCTGCACGAAGATATTCAATGGGAAGGTTTTCCGACGCAAATGCTCTTCGAAGAGCACGGCGCACCTATGTTGCTGATCGATCCGGCCACTGGAACCATTCTTCGCGCCAACAGCGCGGCCAGAAGATTCTACGGCTATCCCGACCTCCGCAGCATGAATATTCATCGGATCAACACACTCTCGCCGGAGGAGATAGAGGCGGAAATGCGGCGCGCACGAACGATGCAGGAGAACCTCTTTCGTTTCCGGCATCGTTTGGCGGACGGCTCCGTCCGGGATGTCGCTGTCTACTCTTTCCCCTTCTCGGTCAACGGAAGGGAGCTGCTCCATTCGGTTATCATCGACGCGACGAAGTGGTTCACCGCCCGCCGGGAATTGGATCGCCGGAACGCATTGATCGGCGCTCTGTTGATAGCGGGCCTGCTGGCTCAGTTCGTCGTGCTGCTGTTGTTGGCACGGGCCGTCGGGCAACGCAAGCACGCGGAGGAAAAGCTGCGAAAATCGCTGGAGAACGCGCACGTCCTCCAGCTTGAGGCCGAGGCTGCCAACAGCGCCAAGTCGGCCTTTCTGGCGAATATGAGCCACGAGATTCGCACTCCCATGAACGGCGTGCTGGGGATGACCGAACTGTTGCTGGAGACTTCGCTCGACGCGGAGCAGCGTACCTGCGCCGAGACGGTCCGTACGAGCGCCGAATCGCTGCTGCATATTCTGAACGACATTCTCGATTTCTCCAAGGTGGAGGCGGGAAAACTCGAGCTAAAGATGACCGACTTCGCTCTCCCCGCACTGCTCGAAGGCTTCGAAGTCGCTATGAACGCCGTCGCCGTGCGAAAGGGGCTGCTGTTTTCCAGTCTTCTTTCACCAGACGTCCCCCTCTTCCTCCGGGGGGACCCGTGGCGTCTGCGCCAGATTTTAACCAATCTGACCGGCAACGCGATCAAGTTCACCGAAAAGGGGGAGGTGCGCGTCTCCATCTCGCTCGAGGGCGAGAGCGCGCACTACGTCCTGCTCCGCTTCACTGTACGCGACACCGGCATAGGCATTCCCGCGAACAAACTGGGCGCCCTTTTCGAGATGTTCAGCCAGGTGGACGCCTCCAGTATTCGCGCCCACGAAGGCACAGGGCTGGGATTGGCCATCAGCAGACAGCTCGCGGAGCTGATGGGCGGTACCGTCGGCGTGACGAGCGAAGTGGGGAAAGGTTCGGAATTCCGTTTCTCGGTCCCCATGCAAAAACAGCCGGAGGGGGCGTGTCGGAACGAGCTTCTCAGCATCGAGCCCACCTCTGCGAGCCGCTTCGAGAGACGGGGCGCGCGTCTTCTGCTGGTGGAAGACAACGCCGTGAACAGGAGCGTGGCGTTGGGAATGCTCGCGAAACTGGGGCTTGCCGCAGATATCGCGGAGAACGGAGCGCAAGCTCTCGCCGCCTTGGAGAAACGCGGATACGACCTCGTCTTCATGGACTGCCAGATGCCGGTGATGGACGGGTACGAAGCGACGAAGCGCATTCGCGGGCTGGAGGGCGAGAGAAGCAGGGTCCCGATCATCGCCATGACGGCGCATGCGATGAGCGGCGATCGGGAGAAGTGCATCGCCGCGGGAATGGACGACTATCTGTCCAAGCCGATATCGTTCGACGCGCTGACCGCTCTTCTGGAAGCGCGTTTCCCGGACGTCGAAACGAAGACGATGTTCGGGGACAGCGATGCGGAAGACGCCGCATGCTCCTCCGAAGAGGCGGAGGGGGACCTCTGGAAAAGAGCGTCGTTTCTGCAGCGAATGCTCGGCGACGAAACGATGGCCGCGGAGATTGCAAGAGAATTTTTAGAAGATATTCCCAAGCTGCTCGACGCATTGAAGCGTGCAATGGAGGACGGCGACGTCCGAGGCGCGGAGCGCTGCGCTCATTCGATCAAAGGCGCAGCCGGAAACATCGGCGCGGAGAGACTTCGCTCTGCGGCCCAGGAGATGGAGACCGTGGTGCGCGGGGATGATCTTGAAAGGGCGGCGTCCTTGCAAGATCATTTGCGACGCGAGTTCGAGCGACTGCGAAACTTCATGGCCGACCATTTATAAACCAGGGGCGATCCGCCCGACAAAGCGGAAGGTAGAGCAATCTTAGACGCAGGATGAGAGCAAGAGGGCGGCCTGATAAAATCCGAGAGAATACGGCGCGTTACGCACCGCATACGATTCTTCCGAAAAAAAGGAGACAGATCATGTCTGTCGATACGGGTAAAATTATCGAATCAAGTTCTGATTTTTTCTGCACATTCCTTTCAGACTCCACGCTGACATTCGTCAACGATACCTTCTGCCGTGCGATCGAAATGGATCGAGACGCGCTTCTGGGTCGCCCTTTCATCGAAAAAATTTCAGCGAAAGAAGCGACTCCCTTCATGGAGAAAATCGCCTCTCTCTCTCCGGAAGCGCCCTCCGGATCCTATCGGCTCGCCTTCCCTCTTTCCAACGGAGAGAGATGTGGTGTCCGCTGGAATATCCAGGGGCGTTTCTCTCCTCAAGGCGAGTTGATCGAGGTGCACGCCTTCGGACGGGACGATTCGGAACGGGAGAGGGCCAACGAGCTGCTCGCCAAGGGAGCGAGAAGAGAGAAACTCGCCGCGCAGATCATCTCCGACTACACCTTCTGCAAGAGCCGGAGGGAATTCGACGAGATCACGGAGAGCACGCTTGAACTGCTCGGAAAGGAAAACCAAGCGGACAGGGCGAATCTTTTCCAGTTCTCCGCCGACAGGGTCAGCAAAACTCATGAATGGTGCGCTCCAGGAGTTTCTTCTCTGAAAGAGCGTCTGCAAAACCTGCCTGCAGCGAAGGGATCTTGGTGGGTCGACGATATACGAAACAACGGGACCTTCTATTTTCCCGATCCCGAATCGCTGGCTCGAAGGTCCGGTGAGACCTGGCAGCAGCTTGAAGCCTTGAAAATCCATTCGTTGGCGGGTTTCCCGGTGGTGGCGGAGGGACGACTGATGGGGGCCATCTCCTTGGACAACACTCCCAAGGGGGTGCTTTCGCCGGAGACAGATTTCCCCCTCATCGCAAGCATCTCCAGGGTGATCGGGAAGACCTTGGCTCTGCTCGAAACCGAAGAGGATCTCCAAGCCGCGAAAAACATGTACCGGGATATCTTGGAAAAGCAATCGGAACTCATCGTCCGCTTCACGCCCGATTTAACGATTACTTTCTGCAACCACGCCTACGCCAGGTATTTCGGAGGAGAACCGGAGTATTTCATAGGGAAGAACCTCCGGACTCTCTTTCCCGAGAACTTCGATCACCTATCGAAGATCTCCCTCGAATCGCCGAACAGTACTACCGAAAAACGAATCGTCATGCCCGACGGCACCGAGCGATGGCATGCGTGGCACGACACGGGGCTTTTCGACGCGAAAGGAGTGCTGAAGGAGATACAGGCGGTGGGGTGGGACATGACGGAGCTGATGACGGCAAAACAGGCCCACGCGAACGAACGCAAGCGCTCGCTCGCCCTCTTCGAAAACTCGCCGGAGGCCATTCTTGCCAGTTGGGACGGCGTCCGCATCGACGAAGCCAATCGCGCCTTCTATCGGATGACAGGTTTGTCGGAAATAGACGTTATCGGAAGACCCTTGCGCGAAATACTCTTCCCTGGAACGCCTGAAAACTCTTTGAATATCGAACGTCTTCTCAACAGGGCGAACTCTGGTGAACCCGTATTGGAAGAAGGAACTCTCGAAGCGCGGTCTGGAAAACTTTTTCTCTCTCTTCTTTTGCTTCCCGTCCGCAGTTCAGCGAAGAACGGAAGAGGTGTTTACCTGTTCTTCCGCAATCTGACGGCGTTGAATGAAAAAGAAAACCAGTTGCTGACAAGCATGAAGAAACTGCGCGCCGCATTCTCCCAGACCGTGGAGGTACTCGCACTCGCAGTCGAGGGGCGAGATCCGTATACGGCGGGGCACCAGAAAAGAACAGCGTTGCTCTCTCTTGCTATCGCTCGCCGTATGGGATTGGACGAGGAGATCTGCGAGGGAATCTATCTCGCGGCGGCGATCCACGACGTGGGGAAGATCACCGTACCGACGGAGATTCTCAGCAGGCCGGGCAAGTTGCACGATATAGAGTTCGCCCTCGTCAAGACCCACGCAGAGGAAGGCTATAGAATTCTCAAAAAAGTTGATTTCCCTTGGAGGATCGCCGAGACCGTGCGCCAGCATCACGAGCGGCTGGACGGATCGGGGTATCCGCAAGGGTTGAAAGGCGACGACATCCTTCTCGAAGCGAAGATCGTCGGTTTGGCCGACACGGTTGAAGCGATGGGGTCGCATCGGCCGTACCGGCCGTCCTTGGGTATCGAGGCAGCACTTCGCTTCGTCGAAGAGGGGAAAGGAACGATCTTCGACGAGGAAGCCGTCGATGTATGTCGAATACTGTTCGCGGAAGGGTTCTCGTTCGAGGAGGAGACGGTGATATGACGCGCCGTATGCGAAACGAGGACATGCGTTTATCGGAGCCGAAAGCGTCGCGGCTCCAAGCGTCCCGACGCTACACGAACGTCAGCTCGACCTCCTTCAGGTAGCGCTCCTCCAGCGTGCGGGCGATGGTGCGGACGATGTTCCGGCGCATCTCCAGCTCCACCGGAAGCGTGGGGTCCTGGTGCGCCTCGTTCACCCGCGTCCCCACGACGAAGCGGATCCGGTCGCTCTCCTCCAGAAGCGCGGCGAGGCGCGATGCCGAAGTCTTCTCGCGGGTGATCTTTTTTCCTTCGAGAATCCTGGAGACCTCCGTCAGCGTGAGAATGCCCTCGGTGATCAGGTCGGCCCCCTCCATGGTCGAGATCGGCGGCAGCCCTCCCCGCGCGGTCGCCAGGTCGGTGACGAGCGGACGGCCCAGCTCGCGGGCGACGATCTCCGCTGTCGTGCCGCCGCAGACGGCTCGACGTCCGTCGAAGGTGTCCAGCATCCGGGCGAACTCGGCGTCCCGCTTCTTCTCGAACGGCGGCCCTGAGAGCACGAGCAGCTTCCTCGGCGAGCGGAAGTACATCACGGCGCAGGTGACGTCGTCCCCGGCGCGCTCGTGCGGCTCCCTGACGAGCGCCTCGGAAACGACGCGCCTCGACAGCTCCCGCGACGAGATGCCGGGCCGCTCCTTGAGCGTGTCGAGGATGAAGGCGGCGCACTTCTCCTGCCCCCATCCGGTCGGGTTGGCCCACGATCCCATTCCGGCCTGCGTCACCCCGTCGGAGAAGAGGATGATCCGGTCTTCGGGGCGGGCGAAGAACTCGTTCACCGTGATCTTCCGGTCCTTCCAGCGGGAGGAGGCCATCTCCCGCTTTCCGGGGGCGAGAAGCCGTCCGTTCCGCACCAGCATGAAGGAGGGGTTGTCCATCTCGATCACCCTCGTCCAGCCGTGGAGCACCGCGTCGACGATCGTGAAGGTGGCGTAGCTGATGCCGCGCTTCCGGCAGACGGGGAGCGCGTCCATCATCACCTCCGCCGAGCGGAGGATCTCCATGTCCCCCTCCATGAAGCGAAGCGCCATCGTCCCCGTCATCGACGAGAGGATACTGGCCTTCACCCCGCTGCCGAGACCGTCGGAGAGCACCGAAACCACCCTGTTCCGCCCCGGCAGCTTGCGGGAGAAAAAGCTGTCGCCGCAGACGTACTGCCCGGCCTTCTTCCGCTGGTCGAAATCGACGTCGAGAAAAAGAGGCTCTTCCTGTTTCATCGCGCGTCCTCCTGCGAAACGTCCTCGTCCGATTCGGAATACCCCTCGGCGATGGATCGGAGCAGCATCTCCGTGTCGGCCATGTGCTCCCCCAGCCTGCACGCGATCTCCTGGACCGTGAGGATGTTCCGCTCGATGACCTCCGCGGCGCGCTGGGCGATCTTGTCGCGCTTCAGCTCTTTGTGGGTGACGTCGAGCATCACCGCGCCGACTGTTTCCCCCGGTTCTATGGGGAAGAGCGTGATGTCCAGCAGCGTTTCGCCGGTGCGGTAGTGGTCGAGGTGGATGTCCTGCCCCTTTTCGAGCACGAGTTCGAAGAGGTGGGTGAAGGGCAGGATTCTGCCGAGGATGCACCCTTTCAGCCCCGGCTCGGCCCGGTAGACGAGCATCGCGCTCTCGCCGAAAAGACGGGCGAAGCGTTCGTTGCACTCGACGATGTGCAGGCTTTTATCCACGATCACGACGCCGGAGGGCATGGTCCGCAGCAGCGCGTTCGCCTTCTTCTGCGCCTGATTCCGCATGTGGATGACGCACATCTCCGGTTCCGCCCGTCCGAGCGCCAGGGCGGCGGCGAGCTCCCGGCAGGAGGCGTACCCGCATCCTCCGCAGTTCACCTCGTCCTCCGGGCGCGTTTTCCCGATGCGGCGAAGGGCTTCTTTCATCTCGTCCTCCCGCATCGCGGACCCCTCCTCCTCAAGAAAGATGGTGTGCCTGGGGGCGTTCGAGAGGTTGGCGTAGGCTTCGACGCGGTTGCGCCGGAGAAGCCCCGGCTCGTCCCATGTGCCGCCCGGCCCGTTGATGCACCCCCCCAGGCAGGCGAAGCACTCCAGGAAGACGGGCGCGCCCAGCCCTTCGGGGGAGAGCCCCCGAAGATAGCGGCGCAGGTTCTGCAGCCCGGAGACCGTGACGAAGCGCACCTTCTTGTCCACTCCGTTCTCGCGGATCATGTCGCACATGCCTCCCTCGACCGGGTAGAGAAAGCCGTCGCCGGTGGGCTCGGGGAAGAAGTGGTCCTCCGCCCCCGGAACGCACTTCTCCGGCGCGACCGATTCGTCGTGCAGCCAGCGGCGCAGTTCGCGGAAGGTCAGCGCGGCGTCGATGGTCTTCACCGACCTGTCGGACTCGTCCTTGCGGGCGATGCAGGGGCCGATGAAGACGACGGCCCCTTCGGGGTCCACGCGCTCCTTGAAGATGCGGCAGTGGGCTTCGACCGGGGAGGGAACCGTGGAGAGGCTTCCCAGCAGCTCGGGGAGGTACCGCTCCACGTACGACACCACGCTGGGACAGGTGGTGGAGAGAAAGAGCCCCGGCTCCGCCTCCGAGAGCGTCTTCGCAAGCGATTCGCAGACCTCCCGCGCGCCGAGCGCGGTCTCCCCCACTCCGGCGAAGCCGAGTTTCTTCAGCGCCGCCACAAGCGAGGCGGAGTCGAGACCGGGAAACTCGCAGGCCCACGTCGGGGCCATGGAGGCGTACACCCTGCGCCCCGAGGCGATCATCCGCTTCACGAAGGGGAGATCGAGCCTCGGCTTCACAGCCTGGAAGGGGCACACCTCCACGCATCGCCCGCAGGCGACGCAGAGTTCGGGAATCACGGCCGCCTGCCCCCGCTCCACCCTGATCGCCTTCACCGGACACTCTCGGATACAGCGGTAGCACCCTTGGCACTCTTCACCGAACGAAATGACGTCGGAACGGACAGTCGGCTCGTTCATTCTCCGTCGCCCCCTTCCGGAAACTCGCTTCGGAGGATCTCCACGACGCTCTCGGGGGTCACCCGTTCGTAACTATTGGACCCCACCTGCACGACGGGACCGCGCGAACACTTTTCCTCGCAGCGGCTCCCCTTCAGAAAGACCCTGGCGTGCAGCTTCCGCTCCTCTATGTACCTCCGCACGATCTCAAGCGTCTTCGCATTTCCCCTGGCGAAGCACGAACTCCCCATACAGAGGACTATTTCCTTCCTCTCTCCCGCACCGTTCATGACGGTCGCCTCCTCCAACTGATCATCGCCCCTATCATACAATAAAGTTATCAAATTCACAAATAGAGCGCGCAAAAAAGCCGGGAATCTTCCCGGCTTCGGAAAGCTGCATTGTTCCGGCGGTTCTTCCGCGCAGAAAGGTTAGAGGTTCTTCCAGTGCTTGAACCCCTCGCCCACCACTTCGGCGACGTCGGCCATGATGATGAACGCGTTCGGGTCCACGGAGACGGTGAAGAGCTTCAGCTCCATCGCCTGCCGCCGGTTGAGCACCACCATGATCATCGGGCGCTCCGCAGCCGTGTAGGCGCCTTCGCCCCTGATGATCGTGGCTCCCTTCTCCATGTCCTCGACGATAAAGCGTTTGACCTCTTCCATCTTCGAAGTGATGACGGTAACCTGCTTCCTTCGGTCGAACGACTTGAGCACGCTGTCGATGGTGACGCTCTCCACATAGAGCAGCACGCCGCCCATGAGGAGCTGCTCGAGGTCCACGGCGAACCACGACAGAAAGAGGATCGCCGTGTTTATATAAAAGGAGAACATCCCCATGTCCACGCCCCAGCGTTTCTTCGCGGCGGCGACGATGACGTCCGTACCGCCCGTCGAGCCGCCGACGCGGAAGACGAGTCCCATCCCGATCCCGCTGCACAGGCCTCCCAGCAGCGCAGCAAGGAAGGTGTTTCCGAGCACGGGATAGTGGAAGAGTTCGAAGAAGGCGACCGCGCCCGAGGAGAGCATCGAGACGTAGAGCGTCCAGAGGACGAAGCGCGGAGAGAGCGCCCGCCACCCCCAGCTCAGCAGCAGCAAATTGCCTGCGGCGATCACCCATGCCGGCGAGATGTCGAAAACGTACCGGGCGAGCAGCGCGACTCCGGCCAGTCCGGCGCCCGCGAAGCGGTAGGGGACGACGAGCGCGATGATCGAGAAGCTCATCAACACGGCTCCGAACGTCGCGTACCAGAAGGTGCTCCACTCCGCCCTGACAAGCTCGCCGAACTGCGTCAAGAGTTTTCGTATGTTCAAACGCTCCATGATTCATTCCTTTCAACCGAGAGAAATCGAGGGTACGAAAGCAGGTTCATCGTGCGTCGCGCCCTTTTTCCGCGGAGGGACTCCGAAACTCTCTCACAATGCGGCGATCAATCCATCGCTTCAAAAGGAGCGGAAAGCGTCCTCCGGCGACGAACGGCTTCCGGACGAGAACTCCTGTCTTCCCAAGGTTCAAGATTGTGAGCGGCTCCTTCTTCGGAATAAACGGGCGCATACGCCCCTCCGAGAGGCAGGCCGAAAGATTCGCAAAGAGCACCGGGCCCTGGCGGAGGGCATGTGCGGCGGAACGCTCCAGCTCCATGGGCTGAAAGGCGACGCAGTCTCCGCCGCCGAACACGCCCTTCGCCGAGAGCGACTGCAGGTACTCGTCAACGATCACGGCGCCTTCTTCGTCAACCTCAAGTCCGGATTCCGTCAGCACTTTCGACGGGCGCGCGCCGGTTGCGACCACAAGAAAATCCGCGTCTCCCGTCGAACCGTCGGAGTAGACGAGCGTATCGCCCGATACGAGCGTTGTGCGTCGTTCAGACACTTCGACTTTCATTCTCCGAAGTTCGGCCGCCACGAGTTGACGCGCTTTCAGGGGAAAGTACGGCAGAAGTCCGGCAGCTCCGGTCGTGAGCGTGATCCGGAGAGAGCGGCCGTGCCGCTTGACCAGTTCGTACGCATTTGCGGCCGCCTCGCAGCCCGAGGGACCTCCTCCGGCCACCGCCAGATGGGGTTGCGCATCGGGAGGCATGGCGAGTATCCGTCTTCGCAGCTCAAGGAGGGAGGATATGGACCTGACGGCAAAAACGCGCCCCTGCGAGTTCCCGAGGAGAGCGGCCGGGATCTCGCTGCCGATATTTAAAGAAAGCGCGTCGAAAAAAAACTCTTCCCCGCTCTCCGTCCGAACACAATGCTCCTGCGGGTGTACGGAAGCGACCTTCCCCTCCAGGAACCGCCCTCCTCCGCTCTCGACAAGTGCGCGTACATCCACGGTCAACTCCTTCATTCCGTCGGAGTCGCCGAGTACATCCGGCCCCGTCCCGAAATATCGGAGGGGGGCCGAAGAGATTACGGTTACATCGATTCCGTTGCGGAGAAAGTGTCCGATGCGCGCCAGGCTGAACAGGTGCGCGTGTCCGGCACCTACGAGGAGCAGGCGCTTCCTTCTCCCCGGATCATTTTTCATGATGCGCAACCTCCCTTCCTGAACAACTGGTTTCAAACCATGAAAAGCATTATAAACCATGGGAGCAGGCGGTATCTTCAGACTTCTCGAATACCGCCGACGACCTTCCTCCCGGGCGCAGGCACGTTTTTCGATCTCCATGGGCACTTACTGAACATCCTGCTTCTGCTGGAAGTGGCGGGAAGTGTTTGGAGAGTAAGAAACGGAAGCGGCGAACGAGGCGTCTTTCTCGCAACGTCGCCGAACGGAAGAGTGTGCACGGAGAGCAAGGAGGCGCACCGGACGGATCGTCTCCGACCATCTCCGGTGCGCCTCCTCACGCGATCAGCCCGCGATCAGAAGCGCGAGCCAGGGGACAAACCCGAAGACCAGAATCAGAATCTTATAGAGCCCCAAGAAAAAATAAACGACGGTGTAAAAAGCCTCCCTGTCCAGAGCGAACCACTTTCGATGAAAGTGATAAATCCGGTCGCCGGCAAGAGCGATCCCCAGAGTGCAACCTCCCAGAATAAGAGCGTTCAAAATGGCGCACCAGAAAAAAAACCACCGCAAAGTACTGATATCCATTGCACAACCTCCTTTTTATTTGTGTCTCTTCTTACCCGAATACCCCCGGCTGCGACGAAGGCGCCGATGAAAAAACTGAATCACTCACTCTCTTCGGTAATCGCTCCGTCTCTCATAGTACCCTTGCCCGGCGTTTTCTTCAAGTGCTCTTCCGATGCGCCCCCACGCTTCCCTCTTCTCCTCGAAGGTCATTCCCGCATGCGCCGGGCTGGTGGAGGGAAGCCGAACGAGCGTCAAGGAGCGCGCCGGTTCAGAGAGGGCCGGCAGAACCTCTCTGCGGTAGACCGACTCAGCCTTTGCACCGTTGAAGAAAATCGTTCCTATAAATGGATGCATGGAGAAAAAAGCCGCAAAATCGTTGGGGACGATACTGGACGGTTCGATACGCGAATCAAGGCTCCCTTCGCGAGCGCACGTTCCCAAGACGTCCCAGAGCGCGGCGCCCCGTTCTTTCAGCAACTCCAGCCTCCGAGGATATGGAAGAGAGCGCGGAATCCCCAGCACGGACTCGAGAAGAGGCCAAAAGGAATTTCGAGGGTGCGCATAGTACTGGGCCGCATCAAGCGACGCTCTTCCGGGCATGCTGCCGAGGATGCAGATCACGGCATCCTTCCGGGCGACCGGAGGAAAACTCGACACAAGAGGCACGGAAAGATCACCCTTTCTTGAAGCGTGCCGCGCGCTACTGCGCGTCGGCATTCTCCCGAAGCAGCATCTCCTGCAACAAAGGGATATCCACGAAGACCGGATCCCCGTCTTCGATCAGGGGCAACCCTCCGGCCACGCGCCCCCACGCGTTCAGCAACTCGAAGGACGGCTCCGGTGCAATGGAAAGAGCGCCGCAGACAGCAAGGACATCCGCTCGGGGCCAGAGCATTTTCGTCGCCAGGCGCGCCATGAACTCGCTGTGGACGTCGTCCAGAGATTCAAGGGGATCGATGTCGTCGCTGTCGAACACCCGCCCCTTGAATTCGAGAGTTCCATCGCTCTCCATCGCCGTAATGCACTCTTCTGCAAGAACGGTGAGTTTTTTAATGGGCGTCGCCAGCAGAAAGGGGTCGGGGAGCGCTTGGACAGGCAACTTTACGCCGTTCCCCAGCGAAGGATTCGCTCCTTTATAAATGAGATTCAAGGGTGATCGGTTCTTATGTATAAGGATGCCGTCGCCGAATTTCTCCTTGTACCCTGCGAGGAAAAGACGTTCAAACTTCTCCGGTTCGCGGCGCGAAAGCGTACCGGGAATGAGTTCAGGGTGTAGAAAAAGCCACTGAAGAGCCACTTCGCCCGGGATCGGTTGATCCCGGGAAACATAGAGCGAGATGATCGCGTTGAACGTCTCGGCGCAGAAGCGATCGGTGAAGTCCACCCATTCGGGGATTTCGGCGTAATCGCCCTTGAGGACCCATTCTGTTGCAAGGAGATTTTTGCAGTACCCGCGGAATGAACGATGTTCGCCGTAGACATGCAGCAAACGCCGCACTTCCGAGACAAGCTCGTTGCGCTCCTGGTGGGAGACGTACCCTCTCGGTCCGTCCACAAAGAGCCGGCGCTCGATACCGAAAAGGAAGAGAAACGGCCATGCGGGGTCCGCACGACCGAAACGCCCCTCTCCGAGCCAACGCAGATAGGCTCCGCGCTGCTCCGGGCTCATCGTCTCGTAGCGGGGCTGAATCTCCTTCACCGGCGACGAGGGCGTCCCCTCCGGAGCAACCTCCAGATCCGGATTGATGAGGCAGCCTTCGTTCGCGCCGGTGAAATCACGCATTCTTTCGCCTACGTACACCATCCCGTCCTCGACCGAATAGCCTCTGCAGATAAATGATTGCCCGGGCTCGAGCCACTGATACGATGCGGTTTTCGAGCCGCTTCGGTAATTCTCCGCGTCGCCCGAAAGGACCAGAGTCTCGGTGCGTTTCGGAACTCCGAAGTAGGATTTGATAAAGCGAACCAGAAGTGCGGCGATCACAAGAAAGACAATAAACTCCACGTTTTTCCCTCTTTTCAACAGGACCTCTTCGATTAAGGTCCTTCTCTGGATATTTACGGATCTCTTCGCGGACGACGCATCTCCGAATGGTCAGTCGCCGGGATGGGAGTCAATCATTCCTCTCAAGGAAATTCCGCAGTTCGGGGGAGAGAAAGGAGCGCAAAAACGCCGTAATCTGTTTTTCCTTCTTCTGCCAGCGTATTCCGAGCCAGATGACAAAAAAACCGGCAAACGAAAGAACAAACGGAAAGACTGTGCTGTCGCTGAACACTCTCCATGTTAAATGTC
>Ga0334887_1000939_pt1 | contig 41712 bp, 38 predicted proteins | sample GraSluR1_MG_10_FD_207217 | JGI IMG/M metagenome (GOLD analysis project Ga0334887, IMG submission 207217) | Sludge microbial communities from methane-producing bioreactor in Wageningen University, Netherlands - Granular Sludge_18_07-R1 | ecosystem: Engineered > Bioreactor > Anaerobic >...
ACGGCCAGGGCCGAGGCCTCGTCCTGGGGCGCTCCGAAGTAGACGGGCTTGAGGATCCCGAAGTAGTAATACAGCGAGATCACCGAGTTGACGATGCCGATCAGGACCATCCACCACCAGGCGGGTTGGGCCTCCCACAGAGCGCGGAAAAGGTAGAACTTGCCCAGGAATCCGGCCAGGGGCGGGGCCCCCGCCAGCGACAGCAGCGAGATCAACAAGGCGAAGGCCAGGAACGGGCTGCGCCGGGCCAGGCCGGAATAGTCCTCGATCCGGTCGCTGCCGGTGCGCCACCCGACCAGGACGATCACGCCCCACGCCGCCAGGTTTGCGAAGCTGTAGACCACCACGTAGTAGATGGCTGCCGCGGCGCCCTCCAGCTCGGCTCCGGCTCGAGAGGCGGCCAGGACGCCCAGCAGGGTGTAGCCGATGTGGGCGATGCCCGAGCAGGCCATCAGGCGTCGGATGTCGGTCTGGGCCAGGGCGACCAGGTTCCCCCAGAACATCGAGAGGATGGCCATGACCGCCAGGAGCACCATCCAGGTTTCGGCCAGGCGGAAGTCGCGGCCCTGTAAAGCCAGGGAGCCCCAGAACAGGCGCAGCATGACGGCTACCATGGCGGCCTTGGGAGCGGTGGAGATGAACATCGCCGAGGGTCGCGGGGCACCCTGGTAGACGTCCGGGGCCCAGATGTGGAAAGGAGCGGCGGCGATCTTGAAGCCCAGGGCGGCCAGGATCATCAGGCTTCCCAGGACGAAGGCCTGGGGCGGGTCGGCCAGGGCCTCATAGCGCGTGGCGATCTGGCTGAAGAAGGTGGTGCCCATGGTCCCGAAGACCAGGCTGATGCCGTACAGCATCACCGCCGACGAGACCGAACCGGTGACGAAATACTTCATGCCGGCCTCCGCCGAGGCCCGTTCGTTCCTGTTCCAGGCGGCCATCAGATAGAGGGGCAGCGAGACGATCTCGAAGGCCACGAAGAAGGTCAGGAGTTCGCCGGTCGAGACCGACAGCATCAGCCCCAGGACCACGAAGGGGACAAGGGTGACGAAGTCTCCGGGATTCCGCCGTTCGGCGTCCACCGGATCGATCGAGAAGAGCAGGACCAGTGCCCCGGTGACGCAGGCCAGGGCCCGGAAGACCACCGACAGGGGGTCGGCCAGGAAGATGCCACCCCACAGGGTCAAGGCGGAGTTGCTGGCGGCGGTGTCCAGCCAGTCCGGGATGGTGGCCAGGGCTCCGGCCAGAAGGCCCCAGATGGCAACCGTGGCCTGGGCGCGGGGGCTCGGATTGCGGCGCAGGTCCAGGCCCATCACCAGGAAGGCCGTGGCGGCCACCACCACCTCCGGGGCCAGGGCCTGCAGCATCGTCAGCGCGTTTGTCACGACGGTCTCTCTTTTCGGTCGATGTCGGTTCGGAGCGCAGCCGGCGTCAGGAAGCCAGCCGCTCGAGGAGGGCCCGCAGGGCCGGCGTCGTGACGTCGGTCAGCAGGCGGGGCGCCAGGCCCAGGACCAGGGTGGTCAAGGCCAGCAGGCCCAGAGGCAGCTTCTCGGTGGGGAGGGCGTCGCGGACCTCGGCGAGCCGGGGATTCAGCGGCCCATAGAAGGCAAACTGCACCGAGCGCAGCAGGTAGGTGGCGGTGATCACCAGCCCACAGATGGCCAGGACCGCCAGGAACGGGCGTTGCTGCCAGGTCCCCAGGAAGACCATCAACTCCGCCGCGAAGCCTGACATCCCGGGCAGACCCAGCGAGCCCAGGGCGCCCAGGGTGTAGACCGTGGCCAGCCAGGGCATCCGGCTGGCCAGTCCGCCCCAGCGCGTCATGTCGCGGGAGTGGGTGATCAGGTAGACCGTTCCGGCCAGGCCGAAGAGGAGCGCGGTGATCACGCCGTGCGAGAACATCTGGAAGACGGCTCCGGTGGCGCCGAAGAGGGCCCCCGTGCCGACCCCGGGCAGGGCCATGCCGGAGGTGCCCAGGAAGACGATGCCCATGTGGCTGACCGAGGAGTAGGCGATCATCAGCTTGATGTCGGTCTGTCTCAGGGCGCACAGGGCCCCATACAGGATGTTCACGATCGCCAGGACCCCGATCAGCGGAAGCCAGATCCGGGCTCCCTCGGGCAGCAGGCCCACGGCCACGCGCAGGATGCCGTAGCCGCCCATCTTCAGCAGCACCCCGGCCAGCAGCATGGACAACGCCGTGGGGGCCGAGGAGTGGCCGTCGGGAAGCCAGGTGTGGAAGGGGACCAGCCCCGCCTCGATGGCAAAACCCAGGAAGATCAGCAGGAAGAGCCAGGACTGGTGCTCGCGGGCCAGGGTGGCGCGCAGCAGCTCGGGATAGTCGAAGGTCTTCAGGTCGGACAGGAAGTACAGCCCGAAGATGCCCAGCAGGACCAGGCCACCGCCCAACTGCAGATAGAGCAGGAGCTTCATGGCCGCGTCCTGGCGGCGGATGGGCCTGCCCACCCCGGTCTTGTCCGACCCCCAGATCCCGACCAGGAAGAACATCGGGATGCTGGCCATCTCGTAGAACAGGATCAACAAGAAGAGATCCAGCGAGGTGAAGACCCCGAAGACCCCGGTCATCGCCGTCAGGGCCAGGGCGAAGTACTCCTTGTGGCGGAAATCGATCTGCAGCGAGATGAAGGCTGCGGTGAAGCAGATGATGCCGGAGAGCAGGACCATCGGCATCGACAACCCGTCCACTCCCAGGTGGTACTGCATGCCGAACTCCGGCAGCCAGGGATGGAGCTCCTGCCAGAGGAAGCCGGTGGCGTCGGGGAAGGCGCTCATCCGGGCGTAGAGCCAGCCGGCCAGGGCCAGCGAGAAGCCCGTGGCCAGGAGCGCCACGGTCTGGATGGCGCGCACCGAGCGCTCGGGAAGGCACAGGATGATCAGGGCCCCGGCCAGGGGCGCCAGGGTGACCAGGCTCAGCAAGGGGAGCCGGTCGAGTTGGGTTACGAGCGTGTCCATGGATGCGAAGTCCCTTGTCGAACGGGGTCGGACGGAGTCGTCGAGGTTGGCTGGGGTCGACTCACCGGCCGCCCTCCAGCAGGTTGAGGACGAAGTGGCGGCTGGTGAAGAAGCCGGGTTCGACCATGCCGATCCCCACGGCCAGCAGGATCAGGGCCAGCAGGATCATCAGGGCATAGTGCTGCACCTTGCCGGTGTGTTCCGCGCGCAGCCAGTCCCCCCAAGTGCGGAAGCTGGCGGCCACACCGAAGACCGCGCGGTCCACCAGGTTGGATTCGACCCAGGCCATCGCCCGGGCTCCGGCGTACATGGTCCCGGCCAGCGCTCGGGCCCAGAGATGGTCCAGGTACCACTTCTGCTGCAGGAAGGGCCAGACCCGCCCCAGTCCGGAACGCAGGCGGCGCTCGCCGCGCTCGGGGTCGCCGGCAAAGAGCCCGGCCCCCAGGGCGATGCCGGCCAGGGCCACGACCACGCTGAGAAGCATCGGGGTCCAGTGGAACTCGTGAGGGTGGCCCTCACCGGACAGGTGGATGAAACCCTCGAAGAAGTTGGGAAGACCCAGGCCGACGCCCGTCGGGACCCCGGTGAAGCCCAGGAAGACGGCAAAGAAGGCCAGGACCAGCAGGGGAGCCCACATCCAGGGACTGACCTCGTGGGGGAGGTGCCCGCCGTGGGGGGCCTGCTCCATCCCGGCTCCCCGGCAGGCCGCCGGCAGGTCGGCCTGACTGGAATCGGCCATCTCCTCGGTCCATTCCGGCGCCACGCCCAGGGCCTGGGAGGTGGGGAAGGGGGCCGGAAGCGAGGGGGGAGGGACGGGGCCCGACAGGTCGGCGGGGGCCTTTTCGACTCCCCGGTAGGGACCCTCAAAGGCCAGGAAGTACATCCGGGTGACGTAGAAGGCCGTCAGGAAGGCGGAGAAGGTCAGGAGCAGGTACAGGGCCATCCCTCCCGGGGCGGCGTGCACGTATCCCAGGATCTCGTCCTTGGACCAGAAGCCGGCCAGCGGGGGCACCCCGGCCAGGGCCAGGCAGCCCATCAAGAAGGCGAACCAGGTGAAGGGCATCTGCCGGCGCAGGCCGCCCATCCGCCACAGGTCGTTGGAGTGGCAGGCCACGATCACGGCGCCCGAGCCCAGGAAGAGCAGCGACTTGAAGAAGGCGTGGGTGATCAGGTGGAAGCTGCCGGCGGTGTAGGCGCCCATGCCCAATCCGGCCATCATGAACCCCAACTGCGAGATGGTCGAGTAGGCCAGCACGCGCTTGATGTCGTTCTGGACCACCGCGATGGTGGCGGCCAGGAAGGCCGTGACCCCGCCGATCCAGGCGACGATGAGGGCGGCCTCTCCGGCGTGGCCGGCCGGGTGGAAGACGGGGAAGAGCCGGGCGACCAGGTACACGCCGGCCGCCACCATCGTGGCGGCGTGGATCAGCGCGGAAACCGGGGTGGGGCCCTCCATGGCGTCCGGCAGCCAGATCTGCAGGGGGAACTGCGCACTCTTGCCGATGGCGCCGCAGAAGATCAGGACGGCGGCCAGGGCCACGAAGCCTGCGGTCAGGCCCTGTGGGATCCCCTGGGCGAACCTCTCGGTCAGGCCCAGGAAATCAAAACCCTTCAGGGCGACGCCCAGCATCAGGATGCCCATCAGGAAGCCCAGATCACCGAAGCGGGTGACCACGAAGGCCTTCTTGCACGCCTCGGCGGCGCTGTGCTTGAAGTACCAGAAGCCGATCAGCAGGTAGGAACACAGGCCGACCAGCTCCCAGAAGATGTAGATCTCCAGCAGGTTGTGCGACAGGACCAGGCCCAGCATCGAGAACGTGAACAGGGACATCCAGCCGAAGAAGCGGGACATCGAGGCCGAGCCCTGGGTCGGGAAGTGAGCGATCTCGGTCTGGATGTAGGCCGTCGAGTAGATCTGGATGCACAGGCCCACGAAGCAGACCATCAAGAGCATCATGGCCGAGAGGTTGTCGACCAGAAGCCCGAGCTCGATGGTGCCCAGCGGGTGATCCGGGGCCAGCGTGATCCAGGGCAGGGCCACCTGCATGGGCGGACCGTCCTGGGTGAAGCGCTGCCAGAAGACCTGGGCCGAGACCCCCAGGGAACCGGTCAGGGCCAGGATCGAGACGGCGGCCGAAACCCGTCCCCAGGGCCGGGTCAGGAACGAGATGATCAGGAAGGCCAGGAAGGGGAGCAGCGGGACCAGCCAGACGTTGGCGGCGGCCCCCTCCAGGGCAGCAGCGGCGACCTGTTCGTGCACGGGGCTAGCCTTTCATCGTATCGACCTGGTCCAGGTCGATGTGGCGGAAGTTGCGGTAGATCGAGAGGACCAGGGCCACCCCGACGGTGGCCTCGGCGGCGGCCACGGCGATCACGAAGACCGCCAGGACCACCCCGTCGAGGTTGGGCATGAAGCGGGCGAAGGCCACCAGGTTCAGGTTGACCGCGTTGAACATCAACTCCAGGCTCAACAGGACGGCGATGGCGTTGCGCCGGGTCAGCACCCCGTAGGTGCCCAGGCAGAACAGGACGGCACCCAGGGCCAGGAAGTGGTTCAGTCCGATGGCGCTCATGGGGCCTTCTCCTCGCGTCCTTCAGGGGCTTCCGGCAGGGCCGGGTTCCTGCGGGCCACCACCAGGGCTCCGATCAGCGACACCAGGATCAGCACCGAGACCATCTCGAAGGGGAGCGTGAAGGGGTCCAGCAGGCGGAAGCCCAGGGCCTGGACGCTTGGTATGGCCTCGGCGACCTGGAACCCGCACTTCGGGGTCCAGGTGGGGCTCAGCGTGGTGTCCGGAGCGGTCTGCCAGGTGGAACTCAGCGTGCCTCCCAGCAGGATGGCCAGCAGCATCAGGCACAAGGCCGCAGCGGTCCAGGGTTGGGTGGTCAGGCTCTTCAGATCGGGGTTCATCATGTTGTGGGTCAGCATGATCGCGAACAAGAGCATGATCGCGATGGCCCCCGCATACACCAGGACCTGCACGGCTGCCAGGAACCAGGCCTGCAGAAGCCCGTACAGGCCGGCCACGGCGAAGAGCGTGCCCACCAGGGCCAGGCCGGCGTGGAAGAGCTTTCGGGCCCGGACCACGGCCAGGGCGCAGCCGGCCACCATGGCCGCCAGCAACCAGAAGGCCACAGGGTTGGGGTCGTAGATCATCCGGGGTTGCCTCCAAAGTAGATCTGCTGGATCGCCGCCAGGACGATGCAGACCAAGAGGTTTACGAAGGAGAGCGGCAGCAGGAACTTCCAGCCGAAGGTCATGAGGTGGTCGGGGCGCAGCCGCGGGAAGGTCCAGCGGATCCACATCAGCAACAGCACCACGGCATAGGCCTTGGCGAAGAAGATGGCCATCCCGGCCAGAAGGTCGAAATAGGGCAGGGTGAAGAAGCCCAGGTTCAGGGACGAGGGGGGAATGAATCCGGGCAGGGTCCACCCCCCCAGGAAGACGGCCGTGAAGATCATGCACACCACGAAGGTGTTCGAGAATTCCGCCAGGTAGAACATGGCGAAGCGCATGGCCGTGTACTCGGTGCTGAAGCCGGCCACCAGCTCCTGTTCGGCCTCGGGCATGTCGAAGGGCGGGCGGTTGGTCTCAGCCACCGCGCAGATCAGGTAGACCACGGCCCCCAGGAAGCTGGGCACCAGGAACCATCCCAGGAGGGGCACCCCGAAGAGCCCCGCGTGCTGGACCAGGACCAGATCACCCAAGGACAGCGAACCGGCCAGCACCATCGGTCCCATCAGGGCGAAGAGCATGGGGATCTCGTACGAGAGGATCTGGACCCCGGCCCGCATCCCGCCCAGGAGGCTGTATTTGTTGTTGGAGGCCCATCCGGCCGTGAGGATCGCCAGGATCGTCAAGGTGGTGATGGCCACGACGTACAGCAGGCCGATGTCCAGATCGGCCACGGCCACCACGATGGGAGCCGACTGGGCATAGGAGGTGCTGGAGATCGGCAGCGGCACGTACACGGCCAGGGCAGCCATGAAGACCAGGACCGGCGCCAGCATGAAGCCGAAGCGGTCGACCTGGGCCGGGATGATGTCTTCCTTGAGCAGGAGCTTGACCGAGTCGCAGGGCGTCTGGAACCAGCCCCCGGTCCACATCGAGAAGCGGGCCCAGGCCTTGGGTCCGGTCAGCATCGGCCCCATGCGCCGCTGGATCCGGCCGCAGATCTTCCGCTCCAGCCAGATCATGAACATCGCGTTCAAGGCGATGAAGGCCAGGACCAGACCCAGGCTGACCAGCATCGGGGCCCAGAAAGGCACCTGGAAGCCTCCGGTCAGGTCCCGGACGAACTGTTCAAATATCGGCTCCACGCTTGTCCCTGCAGTTCCCGGCCGCCAGGGGCGGCCCGTAATCTCTTGAAGCTAACGGTCGGTCTCCGGCAGCACCACGTCGAAGCTGGCACAGATGGCCATGATGTCGGGGATCAGGCAGTCGCGGACCAGGTGCTGGAAGACCGCGATGTGGCAGAATGAAGGGGTCCGGAACTTGCACCGGTAGGGTTTGTCGGTGCCCTGCGAGACCAGATAGCAGCCGATGTCTCCCCGAGGAGACTCCAGATGCACGTAGGTCTCGCCTTCGGGAAGCACCACGCGCAACGGTTGGGGCTCCAGGTAGGGTCCTCCGGGCAGCTTCTCGGCGCATTGCCGCAGGATCCGGGCGCTCTGGCGCAGCTCCTCCATGCGGATCCGATAGCGCGCGAAGACGTCCCCCTCGGTGCGCACGGGGACGTCGAACTCCAACTCGGGATAGACCGCGTAGGGGTGTTCGCGGCGGACGTCCCGAGCCATTCCCGAGGCGCGCAGGTTGGGCCCGCTCACCCCGTAGGCCAGGGCCTTTTCGGCAGAGAGGAAGCCCACCTTCTTGGTCCGGTTGTAGAAGATGGGGTTCTCGTCCAGCAGGTCCTCGTATTCCCGGATCAGGGGCTCCCACTCGTCCAGGAAGGCCAGCATCCGCTCGCAGAAGTCCTCGGGAAGATCCCTGGAAACCCCGCCAATCCGGAGGTAGTTGTACAGCAACCGGGCCCCGCAGGTGGACTCGAAGAGGTCCAGCACCTTCTCGCGGTCCCGGAACCCGTAGATGAAGGGGGTCGTGGCCCCGACCTCCAGGGCAAAGGTGCCATACCACAGCAGGTGGGAGGCGATGCGGTTGAGCTCGCTCATGATCACCCGGATATACTCTGCTCGGGGGGGCACCGTGATGTCGGCCAGATCCTCGACCGCCATGACATACACGTAGTTGGAGGTCATCGAGGTGCAGTAGTCCAGGCGGTCGGTGACCGGGATGACCTGGGTGTAGGTGCGGTTCTCGGCCATCTTCTCGATCGAACGGTGCAGGTAGCCGACCACGGGTTTGCAGCGGACCACCCTCTCGCCATCCATGGTCAGCACCAGGCGCAGCACGCCGTGGGTGGAGGGGTGCTGGGGGCCCATGTTCAGCTCGAACTCTTCGACCGTCAGGTCGGGATTGGCTGGAAACTGTCTCATCATCGCATCATCCTGTCAATCAGGGCGGGGGGTCAGGTTCGGGTGGCTGTAGTCCTTGCGCAGCGGATGACCTTCCCAGTCCTCCGGCATCATCAACCGGCGCAGATCCTCGTGCCCGCTGAAGAAGACCCCGAACAGGTCGTAGATCTCCCGTTCATTCCAGTCGGCGTTCTCCCACAGATGGGAGAGCGTGGGGACGGTGGGGGCGTGCCGGGGCAGATCCACCTTCAACGCCAGGCGGTGGCGGTGGGTGTAGGAATACAGGGAATAAACCACGCACAGGCAGTCCGGGGGACGGTCTACGGCCGTGCTGAACTCCAGGTATTGCATGGCCGCCTCGGGGGCGTCCCGCAACCAGCCGAAGACCTCCGGGACCCCCGAAGCCGACATGATCAGGGCCTGGGGGTTGAGCGGGTCCAGTCGGAACTCGACCTGGGGAAAACGGGCCTGGAGGATGGGGAGGAACTCGTCGGGGCTCATCGCCGCTCCTTGTCTCAACCGGGGATCTGCGGGTCGCGTTCGGTTTCGGCCGTTCCCGTGGGGAGCGAGAACCGGCCTGCCGTGGGCGGGATGTGGATGGCCGGACCGCGAGGCTGTCCCAGCTTGTTCCTGCGGATCTTCTCCTGCATGGCCAGGCAGCCGTTGAGCAGGGCCTCGGGTCGGGGAGGGCAGCCGGCGATGAAGACGTCCACCGGGATGATCTTGTCCACACCCTTCAGCACCGAGTACCCGTCGTGATAGAAGGGGCCTCCGTAGGTGGTGCATCCGCCCATGGCGATCACGTAGCGGGGTTCCGCCATCTGTTCGTGCAGGAGCTTCACTCGCGGGGCCATCTTCAGGGTCAGGGTTCCCGCCACGATCATCAGGTCGGACTGACGTGGGGTGGCCCGGAAGATCATCCCCAGGCGGTCGAAGTCATAGCGGGCTGCCCCCGTGGCCATCAACTCGATGGCGCAGCAGGCCAGTCCGAAAAGCATGTACCACATCGACGAGGCCTGGACCTCGTTGATGGCCCAGTCCACCGGGGCCATCACCACGCTGCCTCCGGGCAGTCGGTCGACGTAGGCCGGGATCCGATCCATCAGACCCATTTCAGGGCCCCCTTTCTCCAGGCGTAGGCCAGGGCCGAGCCCAGCACTCCGAGGAAGACCACGATGTCTGCCACGGCCAGCAGCAGGTTCCCGTCCACAATCATCGTGCGGAAGGCCACCGCCCAGGGGATCAGGAAGGCGGCCTCCACGTCGAAGAGGACGAAGACCATTGCGAACAGGTAGTAGCGGACGTTGTACTGGACCCAGGCGCCGGAGGTCGGGACCTCGCCGCACTCGTAGGGCCGCAGCTTGGTCACTCCGGGGCGCGACGGTGCCAGCAGCCGGGACAGGGTGACCACGCTCAGGACGAAGATCGCTCCCGCCACCAGGAAGAGGGCGATGTATGCGCCGTTGCCGTTGTGCATTTCCAGGTCTGCTCCCCGGGGCCTCCGTTCAGTGGCCGACCCCTCGTCTGAAAGATTATTCTCTTTGCCAGCCCGAGCGCGGGGTATGATCTCGCGCAGAGTCCCGGCCCCTGGAAGGCCGTATGTGGGACGATCCGCTTCAGCGATCCCTTCGGGTCAGGACGCCGGGCAACCGGGCAAGGTCCTCGCGGGCCCTCCCCGCCGGCAAGCGGTCCAACGCCTCCAGGGCCTGCCGAGCCTGGTCGCGAGCCATCTCCTGCGAGCGGGTTCGCGAGTCCTTGGCCTCCATGAGGGCCAGGATCTCGGCGAAAGCCTCTCCCCCCAGAACCGGCCCTTCCAGAAGGTGGGCCAGTCGTCCCCTCTGGATGGAGTCGGCTCCCTCCAGAGCCAGCAGGAAGGGAAGCGTGAACTTTCGTTCGGACAGATCCGAACCCACGGGCTTCCCCAGCGTGGCCGGGTCTCCCCAATAGTCCAGGACATCGTCGATGATTTGAAAGGCCAGCCCCACGTGACGTCCATACTTTCCCAGGGCCTGGACCTGGGCCTCATCGGCTCCGGCCAGCACTCCACCCAGCATGCACCCGGCCGCCATCAGCGAGGCCGTCTTGCCGTCGATGATGCGCAGGTAGTCCTCGGTGCGGGTCTGCATGTCGCCCTGGTGCTGAAGCTCCAGGATCTGCCCCAAGGTCATTTCAGCGACGGCATTGGAGACCACCCGGACCAGTTGGACCTGGCCCACCGCGCAGACCGCCTCCAGGGCCTGGGTCAGGAGGAAGTCCCCCAGGAGCACCGTGTAGCGGTTCCCGTGCAGGGCGTTCAGCGTGTCCTGGCCGCGTCGCAGCGTCGTCTGGTCGATCACGTCGTCGTGCAGCAGCGAGGCCCCGTGCACCATCTCGACGGCCGCCGCGATGGGGAGGGCCGCCTGGGGACGGGCTCCCAGGATTTGCGATGACCACAACACCAGCGCCGGACGGATCCTCTTGCCGCCTCCCCGGAACAAGGCTTCCCCGGCCGGGCGAACCGCGCCCCCCTTGTTCTGCAGGATGCCCTCCAGGCAGGTCTCGACCTGTCGCAGGTCCTCCTCCAGGGTTTTGAACAGAGGGTTCAACAAGAACGAATCGCTCACGAGCGGGCCATCTCCGCCAGGGTCCCATCGACGGCCTCGATCAGTTGCTCGACCTCGGCTTCGCCCAGGGCTGCCGACAGGAAGGCGGCCTCGAACTGCGAGGGGGGGAGGTAGACACCGCGAGCCAGCATCCCGTGGAAGAAGCGACCGAAGGCCCGGGTGTCACAGGTCCGGGCTTCGGAGAGGTTGCGGACCGGTCGGTCGGTGAAGAACCAGGTCAACATCGACCCGACCCGCTGCATCCGGACGGGCACGCCGTGCCGCCGGGCACTCTGCTGCAGGCCGGCCTCCAGTCGGGCCCCGGCTTCTTCCAGGCGCCGATAGATTTCGGCGTTCTGGCGCAGGAGGCGCAGGGTGGTCAGGCCAGCGGCCACCGAGAGGGGATTGCCCGAGAGGGTCCCCGCCTGGTACACCGGACCCAACGGAGCCACGTGCTCCATGACGTCCCGACGTCCACCGTAGGCGCCGATCGGCATGCCGCCTCCGACGATCTTGCCCAGGCAGGTCAGGTCTGGCCGGATCCCGTAGAGCTCCTGGGCTCCGCCGAAGGCCAGACGGAACCCGGTCATCACCTCGTCGAAGACCAGCAGGGCTCCGTGTTGGCGGGTCAGTTCACGCACTCGCTGGAGGAATCCCTCGGCCGGGGGAACCAATCCCATGTTCCCGGCCACCGGTTCCAGGATCACCGCGGCGATGTCGGAACCCGGGCTGGCCAGAAGCCGTTCCAGGGCGTCGGCGTCGTTGAAGGGCAGGGTCACCGTGTGTCGGGCCACCTCGGCCGGGACACCGGCGGAGTCGGGGGTCCCGAAGGTGGTCGCGCCCGAGCCGGCCTTGACCAGCAGGCCATCCGAGTGGCCGTGGTAGCAGCCCTCGAATTTCACGAGACGGCTCCGGCCCGTGAATCCCCGCGCCAGGCGCAGGGCGCTCATGGTGGCTTCTGTTCCGGAGGACACCAGGCGGACCAGATCCATGGCCGGAAAGGCTCCGCGAATCTCCCGGGCCAGCTCGATTTCGTCGGGGCAGGTGGCTCCGAAGGAGAGGCCCCGGCGGGCAGCCTGGCAGACCGCCTCGACGACCTGGGGGTGGGCGTGGCCGAGGATCAGCGGTCCCCAGGAACCCACCAGGTCCAGGTAGGTGTGGCCATCCACGTCCGTGATCCACGGTCCGGCGCCGGAGGCGAAGACCAGAGGCTCGCCTCCGACCGCGGCAAAAGCGCGCACCGGGCTGGACACGCCTCCCGGCATGTGCTGTCGGGCCTCGGCGTACAGGGCTGCGGAGAGGGGGCGGGGGGCGGAAATCGGGACAACCTCCAGGATTTTGGAGGCCGTTCCACGGCCCCGGGGGATCTCCTCCGCCTGGGTTCCCACAGGCCCAGGTGGGCGACGCAGGTTCGCAAGACGCTCCGGCGAACGTGCTGGCTTCATCCGAGCGCCTGAGGAATGAGCATGTCCGACAACGGAAGACCCGCACCCCTTCAACCCGGAGAACAGGAGCTGGCCATCACCGGAGTCCTGCACCGCCGACTCCAGGCCGAGGACTGCCTGCGCCCGGAGGACCGCGAGTCGGTCGCCTATCGGCTGGCCGAGATCATGGTCTCCGCCCGAAGCCTCTACACCGAGGTGCTGCCCCGCCTGGTGGAGGAGGACGCGGCCGAGGGGGTGACCCTCTTCGAAGAGCTCGCGGCAGCCCGCATGTCCCTGATGCATGTCAAGGATCTGGTGGAGGACTTCGAGGAGGTCTTCATGCAGGCGATGGCCCATCAACGCGAGGACGACGGCAACCTGGAGCGCCTGTCCCCGCCTGGCGAGGAGGAATGAGGCCTCCGCTCTCACGGGGCGTCCTGGACCCCTGGAGACCGGACCTCGCGCCCACATGCCCATCAAGGTGACCGAAAGCCTGCTGACCCGGCGTTTCCTGCTCTCCCTGAACATGCTCTTGAGCCCTCGCCACCCGGAGGAACCTCCTGTCGACCCCGCCGCTTTCGACCGGCTGCCCCGCGCCCGCCTGGTGGGCGAGTGGCAGGGCCTGGTCTGCGAGTTCGAGTTCCTGGCCGCCGACGAGTTGCGAATCGCCTTGAAGCTCCTGCCGGCGGCCCATCTGCACCTGCGTCGCGAAGGGCGGGCCAGCCGGATCCTGGGGAGACTGGGCCTGTCCCGCGAGGTCCGGATCGGCGAGAAGGAGTTCGACGAGCGCTACCTGATCCAGAACATCACCCAGAAGGACGCCCGGGCCCTCTTCAACCCTCGAGTCCGCCGGCTGGTCGACGCCTTGGAGCCCTTCTTCAACCTGGAGATGCTGGACAAGGAGCTGCGCATCCTGAAGTACGCGCCCCTCCGCGAGGGATATGAGCCCGCCTCGGCCCTGCACGATCTGGAGGCTCTGTTCGAGCTGCACCTGGCCACTCGCGCGGTCGACCTCCCCGATGCGGGATTGAAGCGCTGAGGGGCCGCCTGGAGGACTCCTGAAGCCCTCGGGGAACCCCGCCCCGCCCCCCCGTGGGGTGAGCTCCAAGCCGAAATCGGGGTATTGTCTTGTCCCAAGTCCACGATCTTCTCCGCCGGGTCTTCGGCTTCACCTGTTTCCGCGGGTTGCAGGAGCAGGTGGTGGACCATGTGGTCTCGGGCGGGGACGCCCTGGTCCTGATGCCCACGGGGGGAGGCAAGTCGCTGTGCTACCAGATCCCCGCCATGGCGCGACCGGGGACGGGCCTGGTGGTTTCTCCGCTGATCGCCTTGATGCAGGACCAGGTCGGGGCGTTGCAGCGCATGGGCGTGGCTGCGTCCTGCCTGAACTCGGCCCAGGATGGCGAGGAGTCGCGCCGGACGTGCCGTGCCCTGTGCCGGGGGGAGCTGGACTTGCTCTACGTGTCCCCCGAACGAGCCGTCATGTCCGGTTTCCTGGACATGCTCGAGAGTTGTCGGCTGTCGCTGATCGCCATCGACGAGGCGCACTGCGTCTCGCAGTGGGGCCATGACTTCCGTCCCGAGTACCTCCAACTGGCCGAGCTGCACCGGCGTTTTCCCGACGTTCCGCGGATTGCCCTGACGGCCACGGCCGACGAGCCTACGCGCGCCGACATCCTGCAACGTCTGGAACTCTTCCAGGCCAGGAAGTTCATCAGCGGCTTCGACCGTCCCAACATCCAGTACCTGATCCAACCCAAGCAGGAGGTGCGGCGGCAGTTCCTGGAGTTCTACCGCTCCCATCACCCCGGAGAGGCGGGGATCGTCTACTGCCAGACCCGCGCGCGGGTGGACCGGGCGGCCGGGTGGCTGCGGGAGGAAGGCCTGGAGGCCTTGCCCTACCATGCCGGGATGACCTCGGACGAGCGCCAGCGCAACCAGGAGCGCTTCCTCCACGAGGAGGGGGTGGTCATGGTGGCTACCGTGGCATTCGGGATGGGGATCGACAAACCCAACGTCCGCTTCGTGGCCCACCTGGACATGCCCAAGAGCGTCGAGGCCTACTATCAGGAGACCGGACGCGCCGGGCGGGATGGCCTGAAGGCCACGGCCTGGATGGCTTATGGCCTGGCCGACGTGATGGGTCTTCTCCAGCTCATGAGCCGCTCCCAGGCGCCTCCCGAGCGTCGAGCCCTGGAGCGGCGCAAGCTGGACGCCATGCTGGGCTTCTGCGAGACGGCCGGGTGCCGACGCCAGGTCCTGTTGCGCTACTTCGGGGAGGAACTCCCCGAGCGCTGCGGCAACTGCGACACCTGCCTGCATCCCGTGGCCATCGTCGAAGGCACCATCGCCGCCCAGATGGCCCTCTCGTGCATCAAGCGGACGGGCGAGCGTTATGGGGTGGGCTATCTGGTCGATGTCCTGCTGGGGCGGGCCAACCCCCGGATCCAGAGGGCCGGACACGATCGCCTGCCCACCTTCGGGGTGGGCCGCGAGTCCAGTGCCCGGGAATGGTCCTCGGTGTTCCGCCAACTGGCTGCCGCAGGCCTGGTGGAAGTGGACATGGAGGGCTACGGTGGGCTGCGCCTGACCCCGGCCAGTTGGGACGTGTTGAAGGGGCGGCGGAGCTTTCCACTGCGGCAGGATCCGGTCGCCGCCCGCCAGCGGTCTCGCAGCAAGGCCCTTCCCGTCCGCGTTCCGGCCGTCGAGAGCGACCTCTTCGAGGCCCTGCGCCGCAAGCGTCTGGAACTGGCTCGCCAGGAGAGGATCCCCCCCTACGTCATCTTCCACGACAACACGCTCCTGGCCATGGTCCAGTCTCGTCCCGCGACCCTGGAGGAGATGGCCGAGGTGCCGGGGGTGGGCGAGGTCAAGCTGGCCCGCTACGGCCAGATCTTCTTGGAAGTCCTGCGCTCCGCTTGAGTCCTTCCGGAACCGAATCCTCCGGGCATGGGCGAAGGGCCGGTCCCCTGAGGGGGGCCGGCCCTTCGTGGTCGGACGGCCGTGGGGTCAGGAGGTGGCGTCCTGGGCCATCTCCGTGCGGCAGCGCTGGATCAACTGGGACGGCCGTGGATCCCCCGGCAGAAGCTGGGCAGCCCGCTCGGCGAGGGGCAGGGCTTCGGCGGGGCGTTTGGCGTAGATCAGCATCTCCGCGGTGTTCAGATGGAGCAGACCGTGGTCGGGAAGGGCCTCCAGACCCCTCTTGTAGGCGTGGACGGCGGCTTCGAAGTTCTTGTCGTGGTAGTGCAGCGAGGCCATCAGGTTGTAGGCCTCGTAGTAGCCCGGATAGGCGGCCACGCATTTCTCCAGCTCGATCAGGGCCTCGCGGGGCTTCTCCTGCTCGGCCAGGGCATCGGCCTGCAGCAGGTGCTCGGTGGCCTGTTCGAAGACCCGGTATTCCTGGAAGGAGGAGAGCCCCAGCAGGAGGGCGGCCGGCACCAGGAGCGCCAGGGCCAGGACCTTCAGGCGGTGGAGGCGATCCGGTTGGGGCTCGATGGGCTCCACCTCCGGGGGGCTGTTCTCGAGGGGCGTGCTCTCGGGGGGCATCTCATGGGCCATGGGCTCGGCTCCTTTCAGGTGGCGCGATTATATCTGACCGGGGCCGGTCGCGCCAGGGCCTTCGACGCGTGGGCGCATCAGGGGGAAGAGCAGGACGTCGCGGATGGTCGTCTTCCCGGTCAGCAGCATGATCAGCCGATCGATCCCGATGCCCAGGCCGCCGGTCGGGGGCATCCCGTATTCCAGGGCGGTCAGGAAGTCCTCGTCCAGGGGGTGGGCCTCCTCGTCAACGTCCTTGAGGGCCTGCTGCTGCTCAAAGCGCTCGCGCTGATCGAATGGGTCGTTGAGCTCGGAGAAGGCGTTGGCCAGCTCCGAGCCGCGGACGAAGAGCTCGAAGCGATAGGTCAGGCTGGGGTCCTCCGCCTGGCGCTTGGCCAGGGGGGAGAGTTCGATGGGATAGTCCAGGACGAAGGTCGGTTGGACCAGGTGCTCTTCGCAGGTGGCTTCAAAGATCTTGTCGATCAGATGGGCCAGCGAATGGGCCTTGTCGGCCAGGGGAATCCCCAGCTCACGGGCCAGTTCCCTGGCCCGGTCGCCCTGGCGCAGCTCGTTCAGGCCCACCCCGGCGTGCTGACGCAGGAGCTCGTCCATGGTGCGCCGGGCGAAGGGGGGCTTGAGGTCGATCGTCTGCCCTTCCACCTCGACCTGGTGGGTCCCCAGGACGTGGGTGCAGACGTGGTCCAGGATGCCCTCGGTGATCTCCATCATTCCGTGATAGTCCGACCATGCCTCGTACAGCTCCAGCATGGTGAACTCGGGATTGTGACGGGTGGAGATCCCCTCGTTGCGGAAGATCCGGCCGATCTCGTAGACCTTCTCCAGGCCGCCCACGATGCATCTCTTGAGGTAGAGTTCAGTGGCGATCCGAAGATACAGCTTCATGTCCAGGGCGTTGTGGTGGGTGATGAAGGGACGCGCGGCCGCACCCCCCGCCAGGGCGGACATGGTCGGGGTCTCGACTTCCATGAAGCCCTGGTGATCCAGGTACTGGCGGATGGCCGAGAGGATGCGGCTGCGCAGGACGAAGGTCTGGCGCACCTCGGCGTTGGACAGGAGATCCGCGTAGCGCTGACGATACCGGACCTCGACGTCGCGCAGTCCGTGCCACTTCTCGGGCGGGGGGCGCAGGGCCTTGGCCGCCACGGCCCACTCCCGGACCCGGACCGAGAGTTCTCCCCGGCGGGTCCGGAAGACGGTTCCGGTGACGGTCAGGAGATCGCCCAGGTCGACCAGGTCCAACCGACGGTAGGAGTCTTCGCCCACCTCGTCGATCTTCAGGTAGAGCTGGATCCGCCCGGAGAGGTCCACCAGGTCCATGAAGGTGGCCTTCCCGTGCCCACGACGGCTGGAGATCCGGCCGGCCACGCGGACCAGGCCACCCTCACCGTCGGGGGGCAGGTGTCCGAAGTCCGCCTGGATGCTGGCTGCGGTGGCATTGCGGTCGAACCGCGACCCGAAGGGGTCCTGGCCGGTCCTGGCCAGAGACTCCAGGTGCTCCCGGCGCACTGCCATCTGCTCGGCCAGGCCCGATTCAAGGCCTTCAGCCTGGGTGGGTTCTTCCGCCATGAGGGCTCTCCTTGCAAACGAAATCGACCCCCGGACGGTTCCGGGAGCCGGGTTGGGGAAAAGGTGGGATCAGGCCAGCGCCGACTTGATCTCCAGGACCTTCCAGGTGCTGACCCCGCCGGGGGCCTTCACGTCGACGGTCTGGCCGACCCGCTTGCCCAGCAGCGCGGCGCCGATCGGGGACTCGTTGGAGATGCGTCCGGTCTTGGGGTCGGACTCCTTGCTGCCCACCAGGTCCACCGTCATCTTCTCGCCGCTGGCGGCCTCTTCGATGGTGACCCGGGTCATCAGTCCGACCTCGTCGGTGCGGACTTCGTTCTTCTTGATGATCTGCGCCCGGCGCAGAAGCTTCTCGAGTTCCGAGATCTCGCCTTCGACGAAGGCCTGCTCGGCCTTGGCGCTTTCGTACTCGGCGTTCTCCGAGATGTCGCCGAACTCCTTGGCTGTGCGGATGCGCTCGGCGACCTGACCACGCCGCACGGTCTTGAGATAGTTCAGGCGATCGACGTACTTCCTGTGCCCTTCCTCGGTCAGAAGGGTGGTTTCTTCAGCCATGGGTCTCCTCCAGATGGGTGTCGCGGACGCCGCTCGGGCGCTCGTCATTCGGGGGGGCGGCGGACGGCTCGGCCGCCGGGTTCAGCTCGACGAGTCGAGGTTTGAGGTCCAGCCGATGGATCAGGTCCAGGTAGTCTTCTGGGCGGACCTCCTCCCAGCGCTTGCCCAGGATGGCCAGAAGCACTGCCTCCAGGACGTTGGTCCCAAAGGAACGCCCCTGGAATTCAGGGGTGGTGGTGATGAGCCAGGTCACTCCGCGGCGGCGGAGCTCCTCGAGGTCCTGCCTGGTGACGGTGTTGGTCAGGACCACCTTGCCCGGCAACGAGTCGGGCATCCGGCGGCGGATGAAGTGGAAGTCCCCCGCCAGGATCTCGGCCTCTTCATAGTAGGGCCGGGTCAGTTCGTTGGGCTCGATGAGGGCCTGCGAACGGCCGACCGGGTAGATCATGCTGATCGGCATCCGGGCCACCTCCGGCAGGAGGCGGTTGGCATGGTCGGCCAACTCGTCCAGGCTCTTCAGGGGCTTGTCGACGCCCAATGTGAAGATCAGGTCCCCGTAGACCACCCGGGCGCCAGCCTCTTCCAGGGCCTCGGCCATGCCGAAGCGATCCATCGCGCAGACCATGAGGACCTTGCGCTCTTTGAGGGGAATCCGGCCGTCCTGGAGCAGGTAGCGGATGGTCTCCCGTTCCAGGGTGTTCTTCAGGCCGCTGCCGTCCACCACCGGGGTGGTCTTCACGCAGTCCATCATGCGCTGCCCATCCCGCAGGGTGTAGCGCTGGTCGCGGCTGTACAGATAGACGTCCAGGCCACCCAGGCCGATGGCGTCCACGGTCCCATCCAGGGCGGCCAGGATGTCGCGGGCCTTGCGCATGTCGCCATCCGTCCCCACCCGACGGATCCGGAAGGATTCCCCCAGGAGGACCGCCTCGACCTCGTGGTCCCGGGCCGAGGACCCGATGCTGACGCTGACGATGGTCCTCACGACGAGACCACCCGCAGACCCTTTCGGCGGTCTCGGGCCAGGGCCCGGACCTCTTCGATGCGATCGGTGGTGATCGGTTCGTCGAAGGCGCGGAAGCCTGCCAGCCGGAACCCGTGACGGGTGGCCAGGCGCTGGATCTCCTCGACCTTCTCCATCTCCAGGCCGCGTCCGATGCTGAAGTCCTCGAAGCGGCCTTCCAGGGCCAGCGTCATGGTCTCGGCCATGCAGGCCAGGCAGATCCCTTCGGGAAAGCCGAAGTCGAAGTTGAAGCGCGCCTCCCCCGGGGCCTCGACCACGCCTCCTTCCAGGACCAGCACGTCGGGGCGGAGCTGGGCCACCTCGCGGCAGACGTCGTGGGGAACCGCCACGTCGCAGATCACGCACCCGCTCTTGAGGGCCTCGGGGCGCAGGATGCCGCCACCGGAGGTCGTGCAGGTGACGATCACGTCGGCGTCCCGGATCCCGGCCTCGATGTCGGTGTCCAGGGCCACGGCGGCCCGCGGAGTCTCGCGACGGATGGTCTCGGCCAGGACCTGCAGGCGCGAGGTGCTTCGGGCCACCAGGTTCAATCGTCCCACGCCCTGACGGGCCAGAATTCGCGAGCACACGCTGCCGATGGATCCGGTGGCCCCCACCACGGCCACCGAGGCGCGCGTCATGTCGATGTCCAGGGCCTGCGCCGCGGCCGTGGCTCCCTCGATGGCGGTGGCCACCGTGTAGGAGTTGCCGCTGGTCACCGCGGCCTGGATGGTGTCGGCCACCGTCCGCCCGGCCGAACCGACCACCGAGGTGTAGCCTCCCAGACCGATGATCTGCGCGCCTCGCTCTTCGGCCAGGCGGCAGGCGTCCAGGACCCGGTTCAGCACGAACTGCCGGTCCAGGTTGAGGATTTGATGCGGGAAGAGGGGCACCGTGAAGAAGTCGCCCTCCACCTCCCGGCCGTCCAGGGTGGAACGGATGCCGTGGATGTGGGAGGCGTGGTAGGAAGGGGTCCACTCCAGGACCTTCTCGACCAGGGGAGGGCGCTTCCCCGCCACGTTCGGAAGGTGGCGCACGACGTCCCGCATCCCCAGGGGATGGATCAAGAACCCGAAACGGTTCACGGGGTGCCGGCCTTCCCTTCCACCCGGTCCTTCATGCTCTTCAGCATCATCTCGGAGTTCTCGCCCACCTTCAAGGTCAGGATGTCCCCGATCAGGTTGACCAGTTCGGGGATCCCGAAGTCGAAGTCCACGGTCAGGACGACCCGGGTGCCCTCGTCCACAGGATCGAAGCGCCACTCTCCTTCGAACTTGTCCAGGTCGCCCTCCAGCAGGCGATACTGGATCCGGCGCCGGACATCGTCGAAGCGGTCCTCTTCAGTCCAGAGGATCTCGGTGCCGTCGATCTCGGTCACCCAGTCGGTCAGGGTCATGGAGTCTTCCCGTCGGGTGACGGTCACGCTCTGGACGTCGGGCATGAAGTCGGGAAACTTCTCCATGTCCTTGGCCAGAAGATAGACCTCGTCGGGGTCACCCTGGATGATGATGCTCTTCTCGACGTAGGGCAAAGGTCAGGCCTCCTGCGGGGAGATGGTCGACAGGCTGAATACCTCGCGGGTTCGGAGGATCGAGGCCTCCAGGGCCTCCAGGGCCAGCTCCAGGTCCTGCCTGGAGACGGTCAAGGGAGGCTCGAAGCGGATCACCCGGGGTTGATTCAGAGTATACACGGCGATGACCCGGCGATGGGCCATCTCCGAGATGATGGAGCCGCCGAACCGCTCTTCGGTCAACTCCAACCCCAGCATCAAGCCCAGGCCGCGTGCCTCGGCGCAGATGTCGGGGTTCCGGGCCACGACCTCGCGCAACCGGCCCAGGAACCAGGCTCCCTCGGCGGCGGCTCGTTCGGGCAGGCGATCCCTGCTCAGGACCTGGAGGGTTGCCAGACCCGCGGCGCAGGCCAGGGGACTTCCACCAAAGGTGGAGGTGTGGATCAGGGGGCGTCCCCGGAAGGCCTTCCAGACCTCCGGGGTTCCCAGGATGGCGCCGATGGGCATCACCCCGCCGCCCAGGGCCTTGGCCAGGACCAGCAGGTCGGGTTCCACCTCCCAGTGTTGAACGGCGAACATCCTGCCCGTGCGTCCCAGGCCCGTCTGGACCTCGTCGGCGACCATCAGGGCCCCCTTGCTGGTGCAGATCTCCCGGACTCCCTGCAGGTAGCCGTCAGGAGCCAGATGGATGCCGCCCTCTCCCTGGATCGGTTCCAGGATGACACCAGCCGTCTCTGGTCCCACGACCTGCTCCAGAGCCTCCAGGTCGCCGAAGGGGACGTGCTCCACGCCCGGCATCAGGGGTTGGAAGGGCTCGCGGTAGCCGGGGCGGCCCGAGACGGCCAGTCCCCCCGTGGACTTGCCGTGGAAGGCCCCGTGGGTGGCCACGAAGTTCGTTCGCCCGGTGGCCAGCCGAGCCAGCTTCAGGGCGCCTTCCACGGCCTCGGTGCCGCTGTTGCAGAAGAACGCGTATTGCAGGTCCCCTGGAGCGATCTCGGCCAGGGCCGCGGCCAGGCGGGCCATGACCGGGCTGAGGAAGACCTTGGCCGACATCGGCATGCGGTGCAGTTGGTCTGCAACGGCCTGGACCACCTCGGGGTGTCGATGCCCCAGGCTGAACATGCCGTAGCCTCCAGCCATGTCCAGGTATTCGACGCCTTCGTGGTCCCAGACCCGGACGCCTTCGGCCTGGTCCTCGAGGGTGCCCAGTCCGGTGATCCGGATCACCCGGGCCAGATCCGGGTTCACGTGGTCGCGGTACAGTCTGGCGATCTCGTGGACCGCCTGCTTCCCGGTGGACATACAGGCCTCCTTTCCAGGGGGCCTCTTCCAGGAGGCCCGAAGCTCAAACAAAAAACCCGGGGCAGGCGGGTTTCCGGTCGGCCCGCCCCGACGAGGGGGACGGGCGCTTCGACGATCCCGGGGTGAATCCTCTGCTGGCTCGCGGCGCGACGCGCTGGGGGGGCGGGGCGCATTTTTTGCGAGGGTCAGGTCTTGACCTTTTCGAAGGCGGTCGTGATACAACCCACAACAAACATCAGAACTTGGAGGGTCCTGACGTGCTCGGACAAGCAAACGCTGCGGCACAATTCCAGATGATCCAGGCGGACATGGCCCGACGGCAGATGATGCCGGGTGGGACCAACATGCTGGGCGGAACGTCGGGTCTCGGCTCGTTCGGGCTCGACACCTACGGCGGCTCGATGTTCGGGATGAACCCGATGATGAGTTCGGGGATCCCCTTCGGCGGCGTGGGGATGAACGCCGGGTTCAGCGTGGGGATGTCGATGGGCTTCGGCTCCTTCCAGCCGTCGGGCTTCGGCGGTGGCATGATGGGCGGGTTCGGTTGTTGTCAGCCGATGGGCGGAATGAACCCCCAGATGCTGATGATGATGTTCATGATGATGATGATGATGCAGAACGGTCAGGGCTCGGGCACCGGGATGATGAATCCCTGGTCCGGTATGAACCCCGGCTTCGGCATGGGTCAGGGCAACAACATGGGAGCCTTTGCCGGCATCAACGTGAACCCCGCCGACGTGAAGATCACCGAAGGCAACCCCGAGAAGTGGTACTTCAAGCACGGCGAGCACAAGGTCACCGACTGGAAGGACGCCGAAGGCAAGAAGATCGGGACCATCGACGAGGGCGGCGACACCCGGATCTACTACAACTCCGAGACCCAGACGGGCTACATCTACAAGAAGGTGGAAGCCAACTCGTCGGTCAAGGGCCCGGATGGCACCGCGTCGTCCAGCGCCACCGGCTGGCAGCTCGTCGAGATCCGTGAGAAGTGGGGCGGCAAGTCGGCCAGCCCGATCATGCTCGACCTGGACGGGAGCGGGACTCCCGACGTCCAGAACGGCGAGTGGAGGCCCCACGCCGACCAGGGCGACCTGGGTGGGCACAAGGTGATGTTCGACCTGGATGGCGACGGGCGCAAGGAGCTCACCGAGTGGACCGGCGGCAAGGATGGCCTGCTGTTGAAGCTCTCTCCCGAGCAGATCGCGGCCTACCAGAAGTCCGGACGCCTCGAGGTCTCGGGTCGCGAGCTGTACGGCGACCAGGGTGGCCAGTACGCCGATGGCTACGAGAAGATGCGCGTCCTGTCGGATGCCAACCAGGACGGGGTGCTCTCCGGAGCCGAGCTGGACAACCACTACGTGTGGCAGGACACCAACAAGGATGGCCTGGTCGACGCGGGTGAGCTGTCGGCGGTCCAGGACAAGAACATCACCTCCATCAAGGCGACGCACGACGGGCAGTATCAGTCGGCCTTCACGATGAACGGGCAGGAGCAGAAGACCTGGGACTGGTGGCCGACCGTCTGGGATCGCTGATCCGGATTCCGGGGGGGGATCGCCCAGATCCGGAGCCGGGGAGGACCCCCCGGCTCCGGATTCTTCTTGCCGGGAGGACCGGGGAACCCGGTTCAGGGCCTCGCCGAGGCCGGGTCCGGACCATCACGCCGGCTCCTGCCCTGGCTGGATTGGAGGAAGGCTCCGGTGTTCGGAGAAAACCTGCCCACCGTGGACGAACAGCACGACATTTCCGGCCTGAGGTCGGATTTTCCGGGGAACGGCACAGACTCCGCCGTGGAGGCCTACGAACAGGCCATCACCCATGCCACCCAGGGGCGTCACGAGGAAGCCCTGCCGTTGTATGAGCAGGCTCTGGCGGCCTTCCAGGAGAACGCCCGATTCCACGCCTTCTTCGGCGTGACCCTGCAGGGGCTGGAACTGCACGCACGGGCTGCCGAGCACTTCCAGCACGCCGTGGCCCTCGAACCCCAGAATTCCGAACTGCATGCGCAACTGGGCAACGCTCTGTATGTGCTGGGCCAGCACGAAGCCGCCTCCGATTGCCTGAGGCGGGCCCTGGAACTGAACCCGCGCAACGGCGCCTGCTACTACAGTCTGGCCCGGATGCAGATGACCCGACCCGAGGGGTTGGACGAGGCCATCGGGTTGTTGACCAGGGCCGTCGAACTGGACCCCGATCGCCCCGAGTACTCCTACCGTCTGGGCGTCGCGCTCTATCAGAAGCGAGATCTGGAACAGGCCTTGAGGCGCTTCCGCTCGGCCCACCTGTTGGATCCCCTGAACCACGAGTTCCTCTTCGCCATGGGCACCCTGTTGTCCAAGCAGGGGCGTTGGGAGGATGCCGCCGAGTGCCTGCGCCAGGCTCTGGTCTTGAACCCGGATCACGGCGATTCGTGGGGGCGCCTGGGGGGAGTCTACTTCGCCCTGGACGCGGGAGACCTGGCCGTCGAGGCCCTGCGCAAGGCCATCTCATTGGACTCGGACAACCCGTCCTACTACGCCCTCCTGGCCGGAGTCTACTTCCAGGGAGACGAGTACGAACAGGCTCGGGTCGCGCTGAAGACGGCCATCGTGCTGGAACCGGGCAACGCGCGGCATCGCTACAACCTGGGCTTTGCCCATCTGGCCCTGGCCGAATTCGCGGAGGCGGCGGAGGCTTTCGCCCACGCGACGCGACTGGACCCTCAAGCCGCCGAGGCCCACCACAATCTGGCCTTGTCCCTGTGGATGCTGGACCGTCAGCTCGAGGCCCATCAGGCCCTGGACCGGGCGCTGGCATTGAAACCCGATTCCCCGGACTTCTTGCGGACTCGCGAGGAATTCGCGTCCTCGCAGACCTCTCAACGACCCGGCACAGGAGGCTGAAGATGGCTTTGGACCTGGACAACGGCTTGACCTTGCGACTTCGCCTGGAGCAGGACCTGACCTTGACCTACCAGGCCCAGACCCACGTGGTTCAGGAGATCATCGACAAGGGTGCCCTGCTGGGGCGCAACGAGCAGAAATGGGCGACCCGGATCCATCAGCGGGTTCTCCGACTGGAGGGCGAGACGGGCCACATGGTCACCCTCTCCGAGCCGGACGGACCGCCCCCGGAGATCCTGGTCCCCGGGATCCAGGTGCGCCGCCAGGTCATGTACGCGCAGATGGATTCCCTGGGCAACCTCCTGGAGGTTTCGGGTGGGGTTCGAGGCAGCACCTACTCGTTCCCGGACGAGCCGGTCAAGAAGGGGACGGCCTGGGAAGCTCAGTCCGAGGTCCAGTTCCCGGGCATGGTGGCTCCCGTACCGTCGACCAACTTCTTTGCGGTGTCCGGCGTCGAGGAGGTCCAAGGGCTCCAGTGCGTTCGGATCGAGATGTCGACCTCCGAGGTCTCGTTCGACATGCCTCTGCCGGATGGCCAGCAGACCGCGAAGGTCCTGTTGGAAAACAAGGGAACCCTGTTCTTCGCTCCCGAGGAAGGTCTGCTGGTTCGCATGGAGCTGCGGACCCGCTCGATCCCCAAGATCCAGGATTACACCTTTGACACCACCACCACGCTGACCCAGGAGCTGGTGAACTGGGAAGCTCCTTCCCGGCAGGGCTGAGCCATGAGCATGCACGGCGCTCTGGACCTCTATGAGCGAGGCCTGAATCTGCTGGAAGCAGGCGACCTGGAGGCCGCCGCCGAGGTCCTCCAGCAGGTGGTCGAGCGCTTGCCGGATCACGCGTCGGCTCATACCAATCTGGGCTTGGCCTGGCACGCCCTGGGTCGATTGGGTCAGGCCATCGCCGCCTATCGCCGGGGGATCGACTGCGATCCCGAGGCTCCGGCCGCCTATCTGCACCTGGCCAATGCCTACGGTCGGATGGGGCGTTACTCTGAGGCGACCGAGCTCTTCGAGAAGGCCATCGAGCTCAATCCGACCTATGCCTACGCCCACCTGGGTCTGGCCTCGGCCTGGGACCGTCTGGGGAGGGCCGAGGAGGCGCTGGCCGCCTACAGCCGCGCGTTGGAGCTGGACCTCGAGGAGCGCGACGCGGCGGCCGTGCGCCGCCGAGTCGAGGTCTTGCTGGGACCGGGCTGACCCCGTCCCGTCCTGGGTTCGGGCAAACCCGAATGAGCAGGCTCGCCCCTTCGGGAGCAATCAAGTGAGCAGACCCGCCCGAAGGGGCGGGTCTGCGCGTATTCGATGGGCCGGGGCCCCGGGTCAGGGCTTCGGATTCTCCACGGCGATCCAGGCCGAGTTGCCTTCGTTCCAGTGGAAGGTGATCCGACCGTCGGGGAAGTCGACGGCCACCGCGTCAAAGGACAGTTTGTCCCCGTCCTTGGTGGCCACGATCTGGCCCGGCACCTCCTTGCCATCGAACTGGACCTTGACGCCCAGGCGCTGGCTGGAGTCCGGTTCCACGCCCAGCACCTCCATCGCGCCGAACTGGACCTTGTGGTCCTTGTCGCCCTGGCGGAACAGCGCGACACCCTGCTTGCTTCGCTCCTGCATGGCCTTGGTGGCCTGGGCCAGGACGGACTTTTCGTCCACGTCCTTCCAGCGCTCGAGCACTTTGGGGTCCATCTGGATGGCCGTCTCCGGGGGGGGGGCGGAGGGCGAACCTTGCGCCCCCGGGGAAGCGTCCCCCGGGGCCGGAGACTGCGGACTGGCCGCGGGAGACTGAGCCGGGCCCGGGGAAGCCTGGGCCAGGTCGGGCGACGCCGGGGCCTCGGTCGGGGAAGCCTGGGTCACGTCGGGGGAAGCCGGGGCCAGGTCCGGAGAAGCCTGGGTCTCGGTCGGCCCTCCCGCCGGGGGAGGAGTCGGGGATGGTTCTGTGGGCTTCGGGCCACACGCCGTCAGGCCCACCAGAAGCGCCAGGACGGGGATGGTCGACAAGACCCGATTCCGGAATGAGCCCGTTGGTTTGGAAGATTTCATCATTTCTTGGACCCTCCGTTCGAGGGGACCTCGTCCAGAGGATCCCGGGATCCTCTGGACGGCCCCCCCCCATGACGACTTGGAAGTGACTGCGGTTCCGGGTCTGGGTTCCTAGGGCTAGGGCTAGGGGTTGGGGTTTGCTCCCTGGCCGGCGACCCAGACCGATTCAGCTTCCGACCACCCATAGGACACCCTGCCCTGGGGCTCGACCAGGACGATGCTGTCGAAGAGGAAACCGTTCTTCTCGTCCTTCATCACCACCAGGAAGGCGTCCCGCTCCTGGCCATCCACCTGCGCCTTGGCGGAGAGCCGCAGGCTGAAGTCCGGTTCAGGGCCGAGGACCGTGGGTTCGCTGATCTTGACCGGGACGATTCCCTTCTCCGACTTGAACTGAAGGAAACCATCCTTGCTGCGCTGCTCGTAGACCTCCAGGGCCCTGGACGGAAGGGTTCCTGCATTGACGTCCTGCCAGTGCGTCTGGACCTTGCGGACGAACAACGCGGCGCTGTCGGTGGTGTCGGCGGGCGCCCCGTTGACGGGGTTGCCGGGCTGCGGGTTCATCGGTTCCGGCGGGGCCGGTTGTCCGGGAGCTGCGGCCTGCGGTTCGGCGGGGGCCGGAGGTTCGGCCGGAGAGGCCTGCGGCTCGGCGGGCGCCTGCGGCTCGGCGGGGGCGGCCTGGGTCTGGGTGGCCGGGCCTGCCGGAGCGGGGGGCGCCGGGGGCTCCGCTGGCTTGGGACCACAGGCCGTCATGACCAGCAAAAGGCCCAGGGCCGGGAGTGTCGACAGGATCTTGATCTTGACCGGGAATGCCCGTCTGAGAAGCGACCGCATGCGTCGGATCCTCCGTTCGAAGGTTTCTCGCCCAGAAGACCACGGAACCGCCTGGACGAACGCCTTCGGGTTCTCCAGGAGCCTGCGCAGGTCCTCTCTCGAGCCTCGGCATCCCGCCGGGGCTACTGGCTGATCAGCTTGCGGAGATCCCCATACTGGCGGATCTTGAACCAGGTCAGCTCGCCGTCCCGCAGGTAGCGCAGGGCCACTCCGCCCATCTTGACCAGGTTGGCCAGCCAGGCCAGCCAGAAGAGCGGCTTCCAATATCTCTTCCAGAAGGTCCGGTTGTCCAGGACCCGGCGGATCCAGCCTTTGGGGATGAAGGACTTGCTGGCCAGGCAGTACAGGGCCAGGAAGAACTTGTCCTCGGGGCTTCGCGGCCAGTCCATCGAGACCCGGAACTGCTGGCAGGCCTTGGAGTTGCGCCCTTCCACCTGGTCAGGATGCAGGGTCCCCTCGGCCAGGAGGCGTCGGGTCAGGGCGGTGCCCGGGAAGAAGTTGAGCGAGTAGAAGTAGATGTCGTAGGGGCGCGGGATCTCCAACAGGAAGCGGGCCGTCTCGGCCTTCATCTCCTCGGTGGCCGACGGGTTGTCCACGATCACGTCATAGACCACCGACAGCTTCAGCTTCCGGTTCAGCTCGCCGAACTTCAGGATGGCCTGGTTTCCCGGGGTGCGGTTGTGGATGGTTCGGCTCTCCTCGGCCGAGCCGGTCTCGATGCCCGTCTGCACGCGCACCAGTCCCGCCGCCTTCAGGCGGGCGAGCAGGTTCTCGCGAAGCATGGGCGGGATCAGCAGGCACTCGAAGGGGACCCCGATGCGGCGGGGGTACTTCTCGCAGAACTCGGCGATCCAGGGTTCGGGGAAGGCAAAGGAGGTGTCGTCGTCGATCTTGACCCGGGCCAGGCGCGGGAAGGTCTCGCGCACCCTCTCCAGCTCGCCCAGCACGTGCTCGACCGAGCGGTGCCGGTAGAAGGGGGTCTTCTGTTCTCCATACAGGTCGCGCAGGATCGAGACGTAGCAGTACGAGCAGTTGTACGGACAGCCCCGGGACAGGTAGATGCGGTACTCGGCGGTGCGCTTCCAGGGCTCCTCGACGCGCACCCGGCCGTTCTCGATATAGTGCTTGTTGAAGTCGTCGGTGTCGGGCCAGGGCAGCACGTCCAGGTCCGGGACCAGGGGGCGCACCGGGTTGCGGTGGACCTCCCCATCCCGGCAAGCCCAGATATTGGGGATGTCGGTGGTCGGAAGCCCTTCGTCCAGCCGCGTGCACAGGTCGATCAGGGCCGCTTCGCCCTCGCCCAGGCACAGGTAGTCGGCCTGGTGCAGGCAGTCCTCGGGGGCCGAGGTGACGTGGATGCCGCCCCAGACCACGGGTGTCCTGGGGAACTCGCAGCGGATCCTGCGGGTCAGTTCGCGGGCCATCTGGTGCAGGCTGGAGATGAATCCCAGGCCGATCAGGTCCACCTTCTTCTGGGACAGGATCTCCAGGGCCAGCGCGAGATCCTCTTCGGAGGGCATCTCCAGCCGGTTGTTGACCCAGTCGCGCAGGAAGACCAGCGTGGTCTGGAAACCCGCCCGGCGCAAGGCGGCCGAGAGGTAGCGCAGCCCCGCGTTCTCGACGCTGTAGAGGGCCACCAGGGCCACGTGGAAGGTCCTGGGGGGGCCGGTCCAACCCCGCTCGGGAGCCCAGGGAGCGGTCATGCCGGACCCTCCCGTGGCGCCGGGTCGGCGAGCCGGTGGGGATCCGGCAGGTCCTCCGGGATCGGGCCGGGGCGGCGCAGGGCGGCGGCTTCGAGGAAGGCGCGCGGGTGGGTGAAGGCCAGGGCCACCTCCTGCCAGCAGGGCCGGAAGCAGGACTGGCACTTCGAAGCCACGCGCTCGGCTTCACGGGCCGCGTGTTCTTCCAGGAACCAGTCCACGAAGTCGGGGTCGGCGGCCGAGACCTGCTCGGTCCCGAAGCGTCCCGTGCCCTGGAAGCGGTGGCACATCGAGTAGAGGCCCTCGGGGCTGAGCGAGAAGCTCAAGGAGCCTGCCCGACAGCGCCATCCGGTGGGCTGGCCCTTGAGATACCTCAAGGTGTACTCCAGGAAGGGGGTCGAGTTGAAGATGCGTCGCCCCTGGGCCTTCATCCGGATCAACTCGTTGAAGGCGGCGTCCAGCCGGGGATGGTCCTCGGCGGTGAAGGGCATGTCGTGGAAGGCCTCGCGACAGCCCAGATCCGCGTCCCGGTAGTGGTGCAGCTCCAAGGGGACGAAGGAGGCGTAGAAGCCGAAGGCCTCGGCCAGCTCGACGATGCGGGGAAGCTCGAGATGGTTCAGCCGGGTCACGACGCAGTTCAGAACGCCCAGGCCCCGTCGGGGGCGCAGATGCTCCGCCCAGTGGCGGACGGCCTGAAGGATCCCCTCCCAGACCCCTTCCCGGGCGCAGATGTCGGCCTGGCGGGCCGGGTCCGGGGTGTCCAGGGACAAGGAGACGTGGCGGATCCCGGTCTCCTGGACCCGGCGCAGCAGAACCGGGTCGTGGACCAGGCCATTGGTCAGGACCCGGACTTCGATCCCGAGGTCCGAGAAGGCCCGGATGATCTCGGGCAGATCCTGTCGCAGGAAGGGCTCGCCTCCACCCAGGGAGATGGCGGTGGTGCCCAGGCGGCGCAGGTTCCGGGCCACCTGCCGGATCTGGGGAAGCTCCAGCTCACTGGTTCGGTCGCCGATCTTCCACAGCCCGCACATCCGGCAGCGCAGGTTGCACCGGTGGGTGATCCCGTAGTGCACGTACACCGGGACCCGGCGGGTCAGGAGGGCCTGGGCCAGGGGCAGGTATCTCATGGCTTCAGAGCTTCGCGATGCCCCAGCCGGCCTTGAGCTTCCGGGAGAGGTCCTGGAAGTTCCGGATCTCCAGCAGCTTGCGCAGCATCTGCCGCGGCCGCAGGTAGAAGCGCTTGAAGGCCAGCTCGCACAGTTCGCCGAGCTCCTCGGGGGTGAAGAACTCGGTCCAGACCTGGGGACGGAAATCCGATCGGGGCTCGAGCAGGAATCTCTCCCAGTGCCCGGGGTCCAGGATGCCCCGGCGGACGCCCTCCTCATACAGGGCGGTCCGGGGGTAGGGCGTCAGCACCCCGAAGAGCGCGTAGTCGGGGTCCAGCTCGCGGGCGAAGTCGATGGTGGCCAGCACGTCGTCCCGGGTCCGCTCGTGGGGGCAGCCGAGCATGAAGTAGCACACCGTGGTCAGCCCCGAGTCCTTGAGGATCCGGAACTTCTGGCGGACCTGGGCGGTGTCCAGGTTCTTGTTGAGGATCTTCAAGCCTTCGTCGGTCCCCGATTCGACGCCCACGTGGACCCGCGTGCATCCGGCCTGGCGAACGGCCTGGACCGTCTCGGGGGTGATCAGGTTGACGCGGGCCCGGAAGTTCCAGTTGACCCGAAGGTTCCGACGGCGGATCTCCTCGCACATGGCCAGGGTCCGCTCGGGCTGGACGTTGAAGGTGTCGTCCACCATGTAGATCTCGTGGATCCCCAGCTCGGCGCACTGTTCCATCTCGTCCACCACGTTGTGCGCGCTGCGCGACCTCCAGGAACCCCGGCCCGGGGTGTTGCAGAAGCTGCAGTGGTAGGGGCAGCCCCGGCTGGTCAGAAGCGAGGTGGCGATGGCCCGGCTCCCCAGGACGTAGGAGTACTTCCGGTAGTCCAGGACGCTGCGACGGGGGAAGGGGAGCGTATTGAGGGCCCGGATCGGGGCCCGCCTGGGGGTCTGGATCACCTCGCCCCGGCGGGAGCGGAAGAGGACCCCGGCGACCTGATGGGGCTCGCGGCCGTCCGCCAGGCAGTCCAGGACCTCGGCGAAGGCCTGCTCGCCCTCGTCGGGGATGCAGCCGTCCACCTCGGGGTGACGCATGGTCTGGGAGGGAAAGTCCGAGACGTGCGGGCCGCCCCACCACACGGCGATCTCCGGCGAGAGGGCCTTGACCCGTCGCGAGACCTCCAGCATGTCCACCAGGTCGTGGGTGTGGCCCGTCAGCCCCACCAGGTCCGGGGCCTCCCGGCGGACCTCTTCTTCCAGTCGGGCCCCATCCCAGCCTTCGGCCAGGCAGTCCAGGATGCGCACCTGGTGGCGCTCCTGGCTGGCCAGCCAGGCCTCCAGGTACAGCAGGCCCAGGGGAGGCATGGTGTTGACCTCGGCGTTCACCGAGGTCGGCACCTCCGAGGAGATGCTGTGCTCGCGGGGCGGATTGACCAGCAGGACCTTCACGTCATGCTCCCCGGCCCAGGGCTCGGACCCACTGCAGGATGGTCCTGAAGTTCAACGAGAACAGCAGGTTGTACTCCGAGTAGCAGGTGGCCAGGCAGGACTGGCAGGGTGGGGGAGCCACCTGGCGGTAGGCCTCGGCGAAGCCCAGCTCCAGGGCGTTGGGGGCTGGCAGTTCGCCCACGGTCAGCGAGCAGGGGTAGAGGTCGCCGTTGGTGTCGATGTTGACGAAGAACTTGCCGCCCCAGCACTTCTTCCATCCCAGGCCGCCTTCGGCGGAGGTGTTGCGCTGGTAGTCCTTCCAGGCGGCCAGGTGCTCGAAGCAGCCCACGGACGTGCCGATCCGACGGCCTCGACGCTTCTGCTCGGCGAGGTACCTCAGGACCTGGGCGTATTCCTCGGCGCTGGGGCGCAATTCGTCGTTGATCCCGAAGAGCTCGTTGTGGTGCAGGACCTGGAAGGTGGGCACGAAGCCCCGGCGATCGGCTTCGTCCAGGATCCAGTCCACGTGCTGGATGTTGTGGCGGGTCAGCACCGTGATGGTCCACACCGTCCGGCCGGGCGGGATGCAGTCCAGGGCCGCCATGACCTTCTTCCACGAGCCCGGCTCGCGGTTGGCGTCGTGCGCCTCTTCCGGCCCGTCCAGCGAGAGGATCAGGTGGTCGAGGTGGTCCAGCAGCTCCCGGCGCTCAGGCAGCAGGTAGCCGTTGGTGTCCAGGGTCACATACAGGCCCCGCTGCCGGGCATGGGACACGATCCGGGTGATGTCGGGGCGCAGCAGCGGTTCTCCGCCCCACAGGCCCAGCCTCTGGGTTCCCATCTCCGCCATCTGGTCGATCAGACCGCAGATCTGTTCGGTGCTCATCTCCTTCTGGGCCCGGGAGGGGATCCGGCAGTAGCGGCACCGGGACTGGCAGGTGTTGTTGGTCGAGAGGATCGCAAAGAGGGGGTAGTCCACCCCGGCCACCCGGCTCTTCAGGACCGCGGTCCCGGCGCGGACCATGGTGGAGAACTTCATGGTGGAGGGCCGAACCCGCGCGGCTCGGCCTACCGCCTCGGCCATCCGGTCCAGATCACGCTCGTTCAGGCCGGGGTAGATCGGCAGGTGCAGTTGCCGGGTCTCCAGGCGCTCGGCCTCGGGACAGGGACCGAACTGTTCGACCCTGCCGGCCAGGACGCCCACCCGGGTGACCGGGCGAAGATACCCGGGCGAAGAGTCCACCCCCAGCCGGAAGAGCTCGCGAGCCAGGGCCTGGCGATCCGGCCAGGTGACCACGAAGCTCATGAAGAGGTGCCGGCCCTCGGCCGGAATCTCCGGCAGGCCCAGCTCGGGAAGGTCCAGCGCCTGCAGGCGTTCCAGGAGTGCCAGGCCATTGGCGGCGCGGCGCCGGTTGTGCTCTTCCAGCCGGGGAAGCAGTCGCAACCCCAGGGCCGCCTGGAGCGGCGAGGGACGGCTCGGCGCGCGGGGAGGCTCGATGCTGAAGCGCTCTTCAAAGAGGGGGTGCAGAAGGTCCCGGCCGGCGCCCAGCCAGCCTGCGGCCAGGGCGGGATAGACCCCGGCCGCGAAGAGCGCCCGGGCGGTGGCCACGCGGAAGGCCGCAGCCTTGACCAGCGTGGGCACGACGCGCCGGTCCGCCAGGAGGGGGGCGTCTCCCAGAAGCTCCTCCAGCCTCTCGGCCAGATCGGCATCCTGGACGCCCACCATCCCTCCACCCAGGGTGGTGTAGTTCTTGGTCAGGGCAAAGGAGTAGAAGCTGGCCACCCCCGAGACGCCGGCCGGGAGCTGTCCGGAGCGCGCTCCCAGGCCCTGGGCGCAGTCCTCCAGCAGGATCGCGCCGCGCCGACGGGCCTCGGCGGTGAGCTCGGCCACCGGGGCCGGGCAACCGTACATGTGGGTGGCCACCACCACCCGGACGCCCTGCCAGGCCTCCTCGGGGATCTGCTCGCAGCCCATCGTCCACGTGCCGCGCGCGATGTCGGCGATCCGGGGGGTCAGGCCGGCCGCCACCACCATGGCCGGCATGGAAGGATGGGTCCAGGCCGGCATCAGGACCACGGCCCCCGGGGGCAGGTTCAGGGCCTTCAGGGCCAGGTACATCCCCAGACGGGCCGAGGGGACGAAGAAGGCCCGACGCAGTCCGACCTCCTGGGCGAAGGCGGCTTCCAGGCGGGCCAGTTCCTCCGGGCCGTGGCGCCCGATCCGGCCCAGCGCCCAGGTCAGGTCGGAGGGCTCCAGGGCCAGCCCGAAGCGAGGCAGGGGAAGCGCGAATCGGCTCATCGGGATCAGGCCCTGGCCACGGCGGGTTCAGGTGTTGGCGTCGCCGGGGGGCGGGTCTTCAGCAGCTCGTCGCGGACCTGGCGGGTGCGCTCGTTGGCCTGGGCCATCCCGTCCAGAAGCTCGCCGGCCAGGGCGAAGGCGTTCTCGATGGAGTGGTCCATGTTGTTGTACCAGAAGCGCCCGGTTCGCCCCAGCAGGTGCAGGTTCGGGAAATCCTGGAGGTCTTCGAAGGCCTGGTCCAGCCTTTCGGGGTAGCCCACGTGGTAGACCGGGTAGGCGTCGCGGACCCTCTCGATCTTCATGGCATGGATCTGCGCCTCGTCGCGGAGGGCCTGCACCCGCAGCAGATCCTCGACCACCTGCCGGCGCACGCGGGCCGGGTCCTCCCACAGGAGGTCTCCCTCCTGGCAGGGGATCTCCAGGCACAGCCCCCCCCGGCCCGAGGGCACGGTGTGCGGAGAGAAGCTGGCCGGGTTGGAGAGACGCGAGAAGACCAGGTCCTTGGCTCCGAAGTAGCACCATTGATAGTCGTGCACCGGAGGGCTGTCCAGCAGGATGTTGTACACGACGTGCGAGCGATAGGAAAGGTTCGGGGCCGGTCGATGCAGCATCCGGGCCAGCTCCGGGACGGGGCCGCTCCAGGCCAGGACTTCACAATCCAGGGTCCGGTCGTCCAGGACCAGTCGTTGGAGTCCTTCAGGGCCGGTCTCCAGTCTCTGGGGGACCTTGCCGGTCAGGATCTCGCCGCCCGCCGCGACGACCTTCTCGGCGCAGCGCCGCCAGAAGGCGTGCACGCCATCGCGCCGGGGATACAGGAAGTTCAGCTCGCGGGGCTTGGGGATCAGCATCAGCTTGAAGATCTCGGCCAGCGAGGCGGTGTTGACCTTCTCGTCGATGGTGGCGCGTTCGACGCCGACCTTGGCCCAGTTCTGGTGGGTGTCCGAGGCGGGAATGCCCAGGAACTTCTCGGTGTAGTCCCGGAAGAAGGTCTGATACAGGGTGCGCCCGTAGCGGCGCAGCACGTAGTCCTCGAACGAGACGCTGTCCTCCGAGGTCCGGGCCGCCTTGCCCAGCAGGTCCAGTCCGGCCCGGAGCGCGATGCCCAGGGGGAGCTTGGGCAGGGTCTCCAGGCGCAGGGGCCAGGAGTGGTAGTGACCCATGAAGTGGACGGCGGAGGTCCGCGAAATCTCCAGGAAGTCGTCGCCCATCACCTCGGTGAGGAAGTTCCCGACCACGGGGTTGGCCGAGTAGAACCGGTGGGGGCCGATGTCGAAGTGCCACTCGTCGTAGTGGAAGCTGCGGGCCAGTCCGCCCACCTCGGATTCCTTCTCGACCACGGTGACGGGCAGGCCCGCCTTGGTCAGGAGATAGGCCAGGGTCAGTCCGGCGGCGCCCGCACCGACGACGACGTAGCGCTTCAAGTCTTGTCCTCCCTGGCTTTCGGGGCCAGCGTCTGGGTTCCGGGCCTGCCGGTTGTGCAGGTAATATACCATCCCCTCCCGGCCGATTCAAAGATTCCCGGGAAGTGGGCTGTGGTTTCGACCGCGGGCGTGCGCCTGGAGGCGGCTCAAGGCTCTTGGTCGGGCATCTCCTGGACCTGGCGGGCCAGGTCGGCGAAGAAGTCCCGCTCGGCGGGATCCAGGCCCGTGCGCAGGCCTCGTCGGAGAAGCTGCAGGGCCCGGTCCCTTCGGCCGTTCTCCAGGTGCAGGAGACCCAGCATCGCGTCGGGCAGGCCGTCGCCGGGGCGGGCGATGCGCATCCGGGCGACGAGCGCTTCGGAGGCGTCCTGGTCTCCCAGGCGGAAGAGCGCCTGGGCCTGGGCCAGCTCGAACTCGGGGCTGGCCGGATAGATCCCGGCTGCCTCCTCGGCGACCCGGGCCAGGCCGGCCCAATCCCCCAGATCCGCGAAGAGGTTGGCGGCGCTCTGGGCCAGGCGGAAGGTCACCGCCTGGCGGGTGGCTTGGGCGAGGGCCTCGCTGGCCCGACGCGGTTGACAGGTCCGGATGAAGAGGTCAGCCAGGGCGTGCTGGACCGGAAAATCCTCGCCGGCAGCCCTCAGGAAGTCCTCGGCCTGCGTCCAGCGCTCGTCCTCCAGGGCCAGCAGGCCGCGTCCGAAGAGCGCGTTGGACGAGGAGGGGGGCCTTGCCAGCTCGGCATCCAGGGCCTGGCGCGCCGGGCCGGCGGGGCTGGCGACCACCAGGGCGCGCATCAGGGCCTTGGATTCGGGGTCGAGCTTCAGGCCTTCGCGACAGGCCCGGATGCGCGAGGGCGGGTCCAGTCCGGGGTCCATCGCCTTCTTCAGAAGCTCCAGGGCCCGCCCCGTCGGCAGCATCGGGGTCAGGTCCCGCGATCCCGTCAGGGAGGGAAGCGTCAGCGAGGGGGTCGAGGGAGCTCTGCGCGAGACCAGTTCCTGATGCAGGACCAGGCCCACCTCCGAGTCCCGGGCCCCCTGGACGGCGAATCCGCGGCTGCCCCGCCCCTCCCAGGCCACCACGTAGGCCGGGTCCAGTTGCCCCAGCCGGGTGGTCCGCGTGTCGGCGAACCGGCCCATGGTCGGGTCCATGGGCAGCCAGCCATAGGGCTCGATCCAGGCTTCGGCCCAGGCGTGGGCGATCCGGAGCTGGGGGGTCTCGGGTCGCAGGAAGACCCCGGCGACGTAGCGCGCCGGGATTCCGGCGGCCCGCGACAGGCTGACCAGCAGTCCCGCGGCGTCGGAACACTGGACGACCCGCGAGGCCAGGGACTCGTGGTCGTCCTGGGAGGGGCGGGTCAACTGGTAGTCCAGGCCCCGGACGAAGTCATACAGGCGCACCAGGCGGTAGTAGGGGTTGTGCTCGTCGCCCACCACGGCCGCGGCCGTCCGGAGGATCACGGGGTCGTCGGCCAGGATTCCAGGCTCGGCCACCAGGAAGCGGGCCGGCCCGCTTCCCGGCGAGCGGACCTGGCTGGCGTCCGGACAGAAGGCGGCGCCCCGGCGCTGGACCACGGTCTCGACCTGGGCCTGGACCGAGGCGCCCGCGGGGATCTCGTTCCATTCGTAGACCGCCAGGCGATTGCCGAACGAGTCGGTCACCTGGCGGTCCGGGGCGGGCTGAAGGGAGGTCTGGCGGACGGTCTGCCAGCCTCCGCGGTCCTGCGGAAGAGGCATCTCGACCCGGACCGAGTTCGGCTTGGACCCGGAGTTGCGGCAGGTGATCTCCCAGCGCAGCTTCCAGGTGACCTCTTCGAGCAGCAGAGGGCCCTGAGGGGAGGTGCGGGCTCCGGGTGGGTGGGGCGCCTCGGGAACCCGGCCGGGAGTGCAGGCCGCCAGGGCGACCAGGAGCAGGAAGAGCGGAAGAACGCGGCTCACGCCAGTATTATAGCCAGTCTGTCGAGGCGGGCAGGGGAGGAATCCTCCTTTCCGGAAAAGAACCCACGGGCCGGCGATCGGGTCAGGACGAACGGCCCCGGGTGACGGTCGGAACAGGAGGCGGTGTGAAGCGCACGACGCGGTGGATCATGCTGGTCTGGGCAGCGGCGATCGGGGTGAGCCTGCTGGCGAGCTCGGCAGGCCTGTGCAGCAGCGAGAAGAGCCACACCGGGCAGGACTTCGTACGCATCCAGAAGATCACGCCCCGCACTGGAGCGGACCTGCCCACCCCCACGCTGCTCCCCTTCCACCTGGAAGTCTCATGCACCCTGAAGTCGGCCTCACGCGGGAAGGTGCGGGTGGGGGTCTTCCGCCTGCGCCCCGGGGCCAAGGGCTCGGCCTTCCAGCCCCTGGCGCCGCCTCTGGAGAAGGACGTCGTGCAGGGCAAGCAGACCCTGGTCCTGAAGACCGAGCCGGTCGCCCTGAAGTCCGTCTCGGAGAAGAACGCCCAGATCGCCGTGGTGGTCAATCTTCGCGACGGGGCGGGCAAGGAGTTGGGCTGGGCCACCAGCCACAACTTCCTGAGGGGCTCGCTTTCGGTCCGTCCCGAGAAGGCGTCGGCCGTGCGCAATTCGTTGCAGGTCCTCTCCTTCTTCCCCAAGGTCGGCTCGTTGCAGACCGGCCAGGGCCACACCTTCACCGTCAACATGCGCTACTCGGTGGCCGCCGCTCCCTGGGGCTTCGTCAACCTGGAGCTGGGCGAGCGCGGATCGCAGGGGCAGGTGGGCCCGTGGTATTCGGTGGTGGTTCCGGTGCGCACGGGGACCGGGCTGCTGCGGGTGACCACCCGCGATCTCTTCCTGCCGGCTGCCTACACCAACAAGCAGATGGAACTGGGCATCCCGTTCCGGGTCGATCCGCTGGGGGGCACGGTCGACATCCTGCGCTTCGGTCCCTGGGCCCTGACCCGGCCCGATGTGCGCTGAGCCTCCGCTCTTCGCGACCTGTCGCCCCCGAAGCTTCTGCCGGGACTTCGTCGAGGTTCGCCAGAGCAGCACGCAGCTCCTGATGTTCATGGCCTGCGTGCTGGGCCTGAAGCCGCTGATGGACGACTGGATTCCGGTCGGGCTTCTGGAGGACTACCGGCGGATGTGCCGGCGCCACGGGCTGCACGTCCGAGCGGACGTCACCAAGGTCCTGGTGTCGCGTGCGCGGGCCGAAGCGCAGGCCCTGGGAGGGAAGACCCTGTCCTCGACGGTGGCCCTGGGGTTGCCGCTGGGGGCTCCGCTGCCGGAAGAGGCCCGGGCGCAGGCCCGACTGCACGTCTTCCTCAGCCGGGATCGGGACCTGCTGCGCCACGGGATGTGGTACCCGGTGATCGTCAAGGACCGGGTCCTGTGGCCTCCCTTCGCGGACGTCCTGGCCTACGGTCGCATGCTGGGCTACCCCGAGTGCTGCATCCGCTTCTTCCGCCAGCGCAACGATTGGAGCCGCTTCAGCTTCCTGGCGGAGATCCACCGCGAATCGCGAGGTCGGCCCCGACACTGGCTGTGCAACCCCCTGACCAAGGACCGCACCTGTTCCTACATCTACCACATGCCCTGTCGCTGGGACTGCTCCGCCACGCGCGAGCTGGCCGGACGGCTGCGCAGCGAGGTGGCCCGCCGCGAGCCGGAGCTGGTGCGCCAGGTGGACCGCCACCTGCGTCTGCCGGCCCTGGTCTTCTATGAGCGCAAGCACTTCATCCTGGACGGAACGTTGCATGGGAATCGGATCGAGTACCGGGCCGTCCATCATCCGGACGCGGATCCCGAAGGTCAGGCCTTGCAGCAGCGACTGGCCCGGGGGGATGCCCTGGAGCTGGAGGGGGACACGGTCCGGGTCTTTCGCCAGGGCGAGCTGGTGGACCGGATCCAGGCGCGTTCGGAGGGGTTCGCCCCCGAGCACCCCTTCCTGATCCAGTTCGACCAGGACTGAAGCCTTCAGCGATCCTCGTCCGGCAGGAAGCGGTCCAGGGCCACCGCCGCGCCGGCCTGGGCCATGGGCGGGGCGATCCAGGCGGCCGCCTCCTGGACATGTTCGGGGGCTGTTCCCATCGCCACCCCGGTCCCCACCAGGCGGAAGACCGGCAGGTCGTTCTCGTTGTCCCCGACGAAGAGCACCCGCTGGGGCGGGATGGCCAGATATTCGAGAAGTCGGGCCACCCCCGAGCCCTTGTCCACGCCCGGGGCGGTCCCCTCCAGAAGGTCGGCGTGGGTCCGGGTCAGCCCGACCCGGGATCCGAAGCGCCGGCGCAGCCAGGCCGTCATGTCGGGTTGGTCCGGCGGGTTGACGGCGATGAACTTCAAGACCCGCTCGTCGGGCTCCAGGGGCCCGAAGCCCACCAGGCAGCGGGGAGTGCCGAAGAGGTGGTCATAGTAGGACGGCTCGCGCTCCTCGCGGTTCTGCAGCACCCGCAGGGGGTGGCCCTGGCGGTGGACATACAGAGCCACCACGTGGCGGGCCCGGCGGGCCCAGGCCACGACCTCGTGGCTGGTCGGTCGATCCAGGGGCTCTTCGTGGAGGATCTGACCGGTCTGGGCAAAGCCCACCACGGCTCCCTGGGAGGCCACGACAGGAAGGCGGATCCCCAGGCTCCGAACCAGGGGGCGGACGTAGTCCAGGGTTCGGCCGGTGGCCAGGGTGACCGGGGTTCCGGCCTGCTGAACCCGGGTCACGGCCTGGACGACGCGGGGATCGATGCAGGGATCCGCGCCCGGATCCAGGATGGTCCCGTCCAGGTCCAGGAGGACCAGGTCGAAGCGTCTCATCGGAGGTGACCTCATGCAGGGAAGGATTCAGGAAGGTGTCCTGGAGGCGGAGTTCCAGGCTGCCACGGGGTGGCTCCTGCCGCCTCGGGTCGCCAATCGCCTGGAGGCGGGCGTGGCGCGCCAGGACACGGTGTTCCAGGGCCTCTCCCTGTGGGCCTTCGACCATCCGGAGGCGCTGGCAGACATGCGCCGGCGGGCCGTCGAGTGGGTCCGACGTTGGCCGGAACCCCGGACCTGGGAGCTGTCGGGCTACCTGGAATATCTGGCGGGGGACTGGGCCGCGGCGGCCCGGGCCTTCATGGCCTCCCTGGAGCAGGAACCCGAGAACCTGGACGCCTGGGTGGACCTGGCCTTCTGCCTGAAGCATCTGGGCCTGGCCCTGGGCGAGTCCATCCTCTTCGATCACGACCTGTGGGTCCGCCTTCAGTGCCAGGAGCGCGGGCCGCTGACCCTGGCCTCGCTGAACCGGCTGCATTCCCAGGTCCAGAAGTCCCCCGACAGGCTGGAGGCCACCTCGGTGCGGTGGGTGGCCCCGTACCTCTAGTATTCCAGGAACTTGTTGGTGGTGCTGTTGTACTGGGGGAAGCCCGCGGGGGCCTTGCCCTTGTGGCGCTCGCCGGTGCAGTAGAGGCGGTACTGGTAGCCCTCCAGGCTGGCCTCGGGCACGGCCAGGCCGTAGTCGCCATGGGCGGGGTGGTTGCCGCCCCCCGGACAGCGGGGAAGCTCGGGAAGCCCGTACTCCGCATAGAGGATCTGCGCAAGCGTCTCGGGGTAGAACATCGCCTCGGACTTGTAGCGCTCCATGGCCTGGTTGATCAGGACGATGTTGGCCTGGCACTGCTGGAATTCCGCGTCCCGATTCAGGCTGCGGAAGTGGCCCAGGGTGACCATGCCCAGGATGGCCAGGATGGCCAGGACGAACATGATCTCGACCAGCGTGAACCCCTCGGCACGGGGGGCACGGTCTCGGCTCCGGGGGGGGGGCTGCGGTGTGGACTCAAGCATGATGAAGGTATTCTAGCACGGAGTCGGAGCTCTTTCCATGAGGATGGCGCCTCTCTGCCGGTCGCCTCCGGGACGGCATTCTTCGACGCGGAAAGGGCTGGCGGGGATGGCCTCGAAGGACCCTGCAACCGTTGGGAACCCTTGAAGAGCCCGCCCCTGGCTGCTAAGGTTACCGGGAGTGGTCTTCGGGGCCGGCCCCGGCGGTTCCACGGATTGCCCCGCGTGGGAGGAACGATGATCCGGGCCAGCAGTACATCCCGGCGAAGTGCAGGTTTCACCCTCCTGGAGCTGGCGGTGAGCATGACGGTTCTCGCCATCCTGGCGGC
>Ga0334887_1000944_pt1 | contig 41461 bp, 39 predicted proteins | sample GraSluR1_MG_10_FD_207217 | JGI IMG/M metagenome (GOLD analysis project Ga0334887, IMG submission 207217) | Sludge microbial communities from methane-producing bioreactor in Wageningen University, Netherlands - Granular Sludge_18_07-R1 | ecosystem: Engineered > Bioreactor > Anaerobic >...
TCGCTCTCGTTGACGATGGACGCCGTGGTGTAGTCGTAGGCCGTCACGTAGGCGAACTTTCTGCCCTCTTCCTTGTACTTCTTGAAATCAAGCACCGACATCTTCTTCTTCATGAATTGCCCTCCTCTTTCCTGCCGAGATAGCGGCCGCGTATGCGTGCCGCTCTGTATCGTTTCATTCCGCCGCGCGGCGGACGTCCGAAGACGCGCCGGCGGCGAATGAACGTCAAAAACTTTGCCGTGATCACGATCCTGTCCCCGTCACTCCTCCGTCCCGAGCAGCTCCGCCGCGACCGCCGCCATGATTTCCACGCCCTTGACGAGATCGTCGACGGCGATATGCTCGTCGGATTTATGGGCGAGCGCCAGCCGCCCCGGCCCGTACACCACAGCCGCCCCAAGGCCGCCCTCATGGACGGCGAAGCGCTGGTCGTCCATTCCGGGGCTGAAGTTGATCCCCATTTCCTTCCCCAGGACGGCTTTCCCGCAGGTCTTCAATGCGTCGACCAGCGGCTGGTGTTCGTCGACCATAGTGGGATCGGCTTCGACGATCGGGGTATAGGCGTACTCGAGGATGACGCCCTCGCTCACAAGGTCGTCGCAGATGGAGAGAATCTCCCCCTTGGCCCACTCCACGCTCTGCTCCGGGATGAGGCGCCAGTCGAAGCTCGCGGAGCAGGTGTCGGGAATCGTATTGACCTTCGATCCGGCCCGGATGGTCGTAATACAGAGGGTGCTCTTCCTCGACTGTTCGGGGCTGACGGGGTATTCGCTGACGCGCTCCAGCTGCGGGCGGATGCGCCGGTCGATGCGTTCGAGCAGCGATCGCATCCCCTCGATGGGGTTCAGCCCCTCCGACGGCATGCTCCCGTGGCTCTGCACGCCCTTGAAGGTAAGGGTGAACCAGAGGGTTCCGCGGTGCCCGAGGCAGATCATGTCGGGGTCGAGAGGCTCGGTGATGATGCAGTAGTCGGTGTTCTCCTTCGTCAGTCTTCCGCTCCGGACGAGATAGCCCATGCCGGGTTGCCCTCCGGTCTCCTCGTCGGGAACCGCGCTGGAGACGAAGCTTCCCTTCAGCGCAATACCCGCGTGCTGGAGCGTTTCAAGGGAGAAAATCTGCGCGACGATGCCGGACTTCATGTCGCTCGCGCCGCGCCCGAAAATTTTCCCGTCGGCGACCAGTCCTCCGTACGGATCGACGGTCCAGCCCCCTCCGGCCGGGACGACGTCGTAGTGCCCGGAAAAGTGGATCGCCGGACGCTCTCTCGTCCCTTTATACGTACCGACGACGATGTATCTGGGGAACCCTTTCGACTCCTCCGGGAGAGAGTCGAGCGCCTCCTCCGGCACTTCGATGTACTCCACCTCGCAGCCCAGCGATTGCATCTTCTCCCCGAGAAAGCGGACGCACCGCTCGTAGTTGCGCCCCGGCGGGTTTTCAGTGTCGATCTTCAAAAAGTCGCTGAGAAACGCTTCCATCCGAGGCCGCAACGCCTCCGCCGAAGCGCGGATTCTTTCGATCATGGCGCTTTCCATACCGTTACGCCTCCTCCGCGCGTTCGTATTCGAACTCCCCGTCGATGACGGTGCAGTCCACCCGAAGCGTATGAATGTCCATGGGGTCGATCTTCAGAATATCGTCCGAGAGGACGATCATGTCCGCGAGTTTGCCGACTTCCAGGCTTCCCTTGATATGCTCCTCGAACGAGGAGTAGGCCCCGTTGTACGTCGCGGCGCGGATCGCCTCCGTCACGGAGACCGCCTGGCTTTTGTCGCACTGGACGTCCTGGTTGCGGTCGTAGCGGTTCACCGCGCCGTCGATGGTCTGAATGCCGATGGGACCCGAGGGGGCGTCGCTCGCCAGCGAGCACATGACGCCCGCGTCGAACATGCTGCGGAGGGCCGCCATGTACGCGTTGCGCTCTCCGTAGAACTTCATGTAGTTGGCCCCGATCGCCTGAATCATCCCCGCGTTGACGGAAGGGCAGATGTTCATGCGCGCCATGCGGTCGATCAGGTCCTGATCGGTCAGCGAGCAGTGCTCGATGCGGTGGCGCATCCCGCGGAAGTTTTCGGGATCCTTCCTGAAACAGCGTTCGTACCCCTCGACCATGAACTCGACGGCCAGATCGCCGATGGCGTGCGCCGTGCATTGGCACTCAGCGCCGACGATCCGCTCGATGTACCGCGCCGTCTCTTCGCGCTCCCATCCTCGCTCGCGCACCATCTACGGGTCGTGGGAGTAGGGCTCGCGGGTCGCGCAGGAGGGCGCTCCCGACCCCCCGTCGATCATGAACTTGCACGGCCCCACGCGGAACCGCTCGTCCCCCAGCCCGGACATGAAACCGAGTTGGAGCCAGTGCTCGTTCTCCTCCAGGGAGTAGATCTTCCCGAAGATGCTGTGGAGCGCCATATTGACGCGGATTTTGAAGGTCCGGTCGCGGCAGAGCTTCTGCATGATGTGGTACGAGACCGGGCCGCATTCGCCCATGTCGCCGATGGAGGTAATGCCCGCTTCCAGAGCCCGCCGGTGCGATTTCATCGCCGCCGCGGCCTGCTGCGCTTCGGTGTAGCCGACCATCCCCCACAATTTGAAGTGCGTGTGCCCGCGCACCATTCCGGTGAGCCTTCCACCCGCGACCTCGACTTCGTCCGGAGGGTACTTTCCCGCATCCTCGGGGATGTGCACGTCGAGGTACGCGAGCGCCCTTGTGTTGTACATGCAGATATGCCCGCCGCCGTGCATGCAGTGCACCGGATTTTCGGGCGCCAGGGCGTCGAGCTCTTCGATAGTGGGGTGCCGTCGCTCGTCGGAAAAGAGCTCGGGCTCGTACCCCATCATGGAGATCCATTCTCCGGGCCGCTTGCGTCCGACGGCCTCCCGAAGCATGCCGAGCATCCCGGCCAGCGAAGCGCAGCGAGCGGGCGTCGTATCGATCATCCCGGAATCGTGATGCGCGCCGAGAAGGCCGGTCAGGATCGGATGAAAATGCGTGTCGACGATGCCGGGCATAAGCGTCCGCCCGGCGAGATCGACGACGCGGGTGTGTTCGGACACGAACGGTTCGATCCCCCGGTCGCTTCCGACGTAGGCGATGCGGTTCCCCACGATCCCGAGCGCCTGAGCGATTTCGTCTTTTTCATCGACGGTGACGACGCTGCCGTGGAGAAACGCCGTATCCAGTTCGCAGCGCAGCATACTCTTCTTCATCGGACCACTCCTCATTCCGGACCGAATCCAGACGCCCTTCGGGAGAGGCGCAGCCGACCCGCCGGGAGAGAGACTCGTAATAATTCCGCATTACGGAATAGCGTTGCTCTATATGGACTATTGAAAGCATTGTAGCCGCACCGCTTGTTTTGTCAATACTTTCTCTACGACGCAAAACATCGTTACTTTTTTAACAATTTCTCCCCGGCGGCGTTTTCCTCGTACGTCGATGCGCTCTCCGAACTGTCCGGGCTCTCGAAAAAAACGCGCCCTCTTTCCCCGAAGGAAAAAAGGGCGCGTGCACCGGTTTTTTGAAGCATCTCCGCTTTCTTCGCGGCGCGTTCTATTCCGTCCAGGGGGACTCTCCTCTGGCGAAGATGGCCATACAGGCGTCCACGACCCTCTCGTCGAAGCGCGATCCCCTGTACATAGCGACTTCGGCGAGCCCCTGTTCGAGGCCGAGGCTCGGCCGGTAGGGGCGGTGGGAGGACATTGCCTCCACCACGTCGGAGACGGCGAGGATACGCGCCTCCAGCAGAATGTCGTCTCCCGAGAGGCTGTTCGGGTATCCGGATCCGTCCATCCGCTCGTGGTGCTGGAGGACGGCCTGGGCCACGGGCCACGGGAAGTCGACGTTCTTGAGGATTTCATATCCGGCGACGCAATGGTCCTGAATAAGGCTGTACTCTTTCTCCTTCAGGCGGGAGGGCTTGCTCAGAATCTCCGCCGGGATGTCGATCTTCCCGAGATCGTGGAGCACGGCGGCGACGCCCACTCCCTGTATCTGCTCCTCGGAGAGCCCCATCTCGGCCGCGATGGCGACGGCAAGGCGGGCAACCCGCTCCTGATGGCCCGCGGTGTACGGATCCCGCGTCTCGACCACCTTGGCCATGGAGATCACGATGCCGCCGACCGTGTCCTGGAGCTTCGCGTTCGTCTCGGTGAGCAGACGCTCGGCGTTCTCCCTGGCGCGCTCCGCCACCTTCCTGTCGGTGATGTCCACCCAGTTGGCGACCGCGTACTTGGCGCCTGCGCTTCCCGATACGGAGGTCATGCTCACCTCCACCCAGAGCGGGGAGCCGTTCTTCTTGCGGAAGCAGTACTCCTTCTTCGCGGTCTCCCCGGACTGCACCATCCGGTAGTATTCGGAAACGGTCGAAAGCTTTTCCTCTCCCCACCACGGGTAGGGGGCCTTCCGGTTGATCACCTCGACCAGCGAGTAGCCCGTGATCTGTTCGAGGGCGAAGTTGACGTATTTGACCGAGGTGTCGGGGTTCACCACGAGGATCGGGTGCGGCGAGTGGTTCAGAAGGCTCGCGGAGAGCTCCTCGCTCTCGAGGAGGGCCTCTTCCTTCCGCTTCCTCTCGGCGATCTCCTCCTTCAGGAGTCTGTTCGTCTTCTCCAGCTCCCTGGTGCGCTCCTCGACCATCTCCTCAAGCGTCCGGTTGAGGGAGACCAGCTTCTCCTCCGTCTCCCGCAGCACGTCCACCGTCGAGGTAAGATGCCGGTTCTCAATTCTCGCCATGCGGAGCAGCTCCCTGTTCTGGAGCACTCCGGCCACCTGGCTGAAGTAGATGGAGAGCAGGGCGTAGCTGATGTCGAGGATCTCCTCCTTCGGCTCCCTCAGGATGCCGATGAACGCCCCCATCGTCCTCCCCGGCGCAGCGAGGGCGTGGAGAAAGGCGTCCTCCCCGGATGAGAGACGCACCGTCACGGGGCGCTCCGTCTGGATGACCCACGCGATGGTTCCGTCGTCGATCAGAAGCTGAAGCTCATGCTCGATACGCTCCTTCGCGGCGGGCGAGCTGGCAAACGCCTGATAGAAGACCGCGTCCTCCTCCCGGAAGAGGTAGAAGCCGCCCTCCTTCAGCCCGATGAGCCTGCCCGTCCGCTCGTAGCATACGGAGAGGATGGACTCCACCGTGGTCTCGGCGGCTGCGTCCGGCTGAATATCGTTGATCTTGAGCGCTATGTCGAGCGCGTTGGACAGGGCAAGCCTCTCCTCCTCCAGCGAGAGGATTCTGTTCTGAAGTTTTTCAAGAGTGAGCAACTGTTTTTCCATCGTCATCGCCGCCTTTGAAAAGGCTGTATATCTCCGAAATCTGACGTCGCGCCTGCCGCACCACCGAATCCAGCGCTCCGGGGGAGAGGTCCGTCATGTTCCAGACCTCGTCCGAAATCGCCGGAGGGTGCGGCGAGCCGCTGCTTCCCTGCCGCAGCGCGGCCGCGAGCGTGTCCGCGACGGAGAGCGCCGCTGCGGGAAAGGAGTGCGTCTCGTCGACGGGAGCGTGATGCAGCCGGACGAGATCCGAGAGTTCGCGGGGGAACCCCCATCGTTCGAGGATACTCCCTCCGAGCTCGCCGTGATCGAATCCGAAGAGTTCGCGCTCCATCTCCACGAGGGGGACTTTCTGTTCCGCCGCAGCCGCTATCGCCCTCGCCATGACGGACGGGACGTGCCGCAGCAGGACGAGCCTGCCGATGTCGTGGAGGATGCCCCCGACGAAAACTTTTTCTATGATCCGCGAATTCTTCCTCGACGAGATGATCTGTCCCAGGACCGCCACGGCGACCGAGTGTCTCCAGAAGGATTCCATGTTCACCCATTCGGATGGAATGCTGTTGAAGGATTTCACCGCCGATACTCCGAGGGCGAGGATGGAAAGCGCCTTGCCCCCGATGAGGGCGGCGGCGCGCTGAATGGAGTCCACCTTCGCCGGAACGCCGTAGATGGCGCTGTTGGCGAGTTTCAGAAGCGTGGCGGAGAGGGCCGTATCCTTGCTGATGAGTTCGGCCACGTGCGTGATGGAGCTTTTGGGGGATTGAAGCGCCTCGGATATGCGGAAGTAGACGTCGGGGAAGGAGACGAAACGAACTTCGGCCCCGACAAGCTCTTCCATCGCGAGCTTCGGCAGCGGCGCTCCGGAAGGCGGGGTAAATTCCGGCCTGAAAAAAACGGGGGGACGCGCTTCATTCTCCGTCAGGCTTCGCGCGGCCTCGCGGATGGCGACCCGATAGACTTCTTCCATCGCCCGGTTTCCGGGGGGGATGCCGCCGAATATGCGGAGGACGAGCGTGCGCGCTTCCTCCATGACGGAGGAGGAGTACAGAAATTCGTCCTCCTCGCAGGGATGATCCGAACGGTCCGACACGGCAACCTCGGCCACTCCCCAGATCTTCAGACTCATGATGTTCCTGGACGTCAGGCATGCGCCCTTCGGCAGAATGAACCGCCCGTTCGGGGCGACCAAGTCCGCCGAAAGAATCATTCCGGATTTCAGTTGAGTGATGGAAAGTGTTCCCATGCAACCCCCCGGAATTCCCCTCACGGTTCAAAGGGGAGAATAAAGAAAATTTTACACCGCTCTCCTTTTTAACCACAGAGCGCAGACGCTGTCAAGGGCTTGGACACGAAGCTGTCGCGGGAGAGCGAAAATGTCGCCCCTCAATGTTCAAAAACGGAACAGGAAGACGCCCTCACAGTAAATTCGTTCTCAGTATTTTTACCGTCCGCAACCTTCTGTTTTCATGTATCATACCATAGAGCGTCATAAAATAAAGTTCAGGAGGAACTCCGCATGCCCTCTTTCTTCAGCGTCCTGTTCAGGGCTTCTGCGCATCATCCGTTGAACCGTCGTCTTTTTCTTCTCGCTGTTCTTCTTTTCTTTTTCCAGTCCGCCGCGTGCGCGAACGAACTTCCGTGGGTCGAACACTCGGTCCTCCGCGGAGAGACCGCCGACTCCATCGCGGCGAAGTACGCCGTTTCCTCAAAGACCGTCGAAAGGGCCAATGAACTTGCCGCCCGGACGGAACCTCTGAAGACGGGGGAAAAGCTCCTCGTTCCGAAGAAAGAATCCGATCTCCTCTCCACCCTCGCCGAGGTCCGCGCCCGGCGGCGGGGCGAATCACCGCTCAGTTCGATCACGAGGGAGCAGTCGAAAAAGGTTTCTCTTCCCGCGCCGAGGAAGAGCCCCCTGCCGCGACCGGCCGAGCCCTTCATCCGTCCGCTCGCCGGAAGAATCACCTCTCCCTACGGAATGCGGGGCGGACGCCTGCACGACGGCGTGGATATCCCGGCTCCCAAGGGAACGCCGATCGTCGCGTCGCGCCCCGGCAAGGTCGTCTTCTCCGGAACAATCCAGGGGTTCGGCCGGACGGTAACCATCGACCACGGCGACGGGATGAAGACCCGGTACAGCCACAACAGCGCCAACCTCGTCAAAAAAGGGGACGTCGTCCGTCAGGGGCAGCCTATCGCGAAGGTGGGCAGAACCGGAAGGGCGACCTGCACGCACGTTCACTTCAGCGTCCTTATAAATGGCAAGCCGATCAACCCGGAGAAGTACCTTCGCTGAGCGGAAACTTCCTTTATCTTCAAAGAAAAGAAGGCGCGTCCCGAAAACAGGGAACGCGCCTTCTTCCTTATAAATGGAACTACAAGAAAGCTGCATAAGGATCAGTCGTAGAACCAGAAGCGGCGCCGCTCCACGTCGACGACGTCGTAAATTCTCCCCTTCTTCCTGTCCCACGCATACATTCCGTTCGGCGCAGGCTGTCCGGCGCCGTTTAAAAAGGTCATTCCCTCCGAGATCGCCCTGTCGCGGGATACGCGCCCGCGAACCGGGGCCCCCAACGGCAGCGTCCCCTCCACGGCGCCCTCCGGCCACTTTCCGAAGGAGGGAACGACGCCTCGCTCCGTCAGCATCCGGACGATTTCGCGGTACTCCGTCGGCGCGGCGGAAATGAAGAAGTACTTTCCTTTCGGGGAGTCCAGCAGGCGCTCGAAGAGCATACCGGCGAGATCCGACGCGCCTTTCCCGTCCATCCGCAGCAGAAAGAGCGCGGCGGCGTAGACGGCGTCGGCGGCGGCCAGCGGCTTCGGGACGAAGGAGGGGAGGAAGAACCCGGAGGCGCTCTCCCACCGTGCAGGATCCCCTCCATCGAGAAGCGCGTTCAGAAGGGTGATCGCGTTCGAAGCGCCCTCCCTCGGAGCAAGCCCTTCGCGGAAGAGGGAGCGCCACAGAGCAAACTCGTCGGCCTGCACGGCCTCCGCTTCCAGGGCGGTCCGAAGCGCAACAGCATCCTCACGCCCTTCCATTCTGGCGAAGTAGCGCGCCGCCAGCTCGTCGAAACGCGCCGACGCATCCTCCGCGGCGACCGCAGGCAAGGAGAGAACGCAGCACACTGCAAAAAGAGCGCAGACTATGCGCCGAAAACCCGTCATGAGCAACAACTCCTTCAGCTCCTTTAGAGACATCGAATAATCGTGGGTGCTTCGTCCATTCTACCACTCAAAATTAGTCAGTAATGATCAATCATTATATACTCTTCTTTCGCGTCTAAAAACCCGGCGGAGCGCAAAAAACCCGCCGTGAAGCGGAAAACTCCCCGATGGTTTCACTTTTCGCGCGCAATGATCACATCCCTCTCTCTTTCCCGTGCTCTATCCTGTAGAATATACGTATGATGCGGGAAAGGGAGCGATAGAGGAATGAACATTCAACGGGCGGACTCTCTCAGCGAACTGGTCGAACGGGTACGTTCCCTGGAGCCGTTTCTCGACTCCCTCGGGGATATCGTCTCTCTTGTCGATCCAGGGATGCGCTACCTCTGGGCATCCGCTTCGATGGAAGCCGCTCTCGCTCTCCGCCGTTCGGAGATCGTGGGGGGGGAGTGTTTCCGCCTTCATCACGCCGTTTCCTCCGTCTGCCCGCACTGTCCCGTCAGCGAGGCCATGTCGACGGGGCAGGTCGTCGAAAAAGAGCTCTACTCCAAAGAACGAAAGAAACACTTTTTGACCCGAGGAATTCCCGTCTTCGGTCCGGACGACAAGATCATCGCGGCTTTCGAAGTCACCCGCGATATCACGGATATGAAGACTCGTCACCTTGAGACGGAGGCGAAGGAGCGCTATTTCCGCTACCTCTTCGAGAACGCACCCGTCGGGATCTTCCAAATTTCCATGGACGGTAAATATATCGCGGCGAACGCGCGCCAGGCGCTCATCCTTGGGTATGAGTCTCCGGAGGAGCTCATGGAGGCCGTCAACAGAACATCCGTCAAGGAAGCGCATTACTCTTCCTCCGAGTCCAGGGAAGCCATTCTGAAAAATCTCATGGAGCATCCGAACCTGTGGACCACCCGGGAGACCGAGTTTCGCAGACGCGACGGCTTGTTGATCGACGTCCAACTTCACCACAGGATGGTCTTTTCTCCGGAGGGGGAGATGCTCCACATCGACGGCTACATGGAAGACATCTCGGAAAGAAAAACCCTGGAGCGAAAGATCCAGCAGCAGCTGGACATCCAGCAGAAGATCTTCGACGCGGTGCCGCTGCACCTCTATCTGAAGGACGAGAAGGGGTTGTACGCGGTTGTGAATCAGTCGTACGCCGACTTCAAGGGAATTCCGAAGGATACGTTCCCCGGGAAGACGGTGTTCGACATCATCAACGGACGCAACGCCGTCATTGCGAAGGCCGAAGACGATCAGGTGCTGGCCACCGGAGAAGCGCTTCTGGCGGAGGAGCGGATCGCCAGGGGGCACGACGGCATCAGACAGTGGCACAGGGTGATCAAGACCCCTCTCCGCGACGCCGAGGGGAGGATCATCGGCATCGTCGGGTGCAGCGTCGACATCACACAGCTCAAAGAGGCCCTCGACGCGCTCCGGGAGAGCGAACAGCGCTTCCGTTCGCTGGCCGAGGATATGCCCCTGATGATCTCCACCACGCTTGCCGACGGAACAATCCTCTACGCGAACAAGGCGTACTGCACCTGCTTCGGCGTCAGAAGGGACGAACTTCTCGGGCGCTCTTTCCTGGAATTTCTTGTTGAGGAGGACAGAAAGGAGGCGCGCGAATCCATCGCCGCGCTGATGCCAGACGCCCCCATCTCCATCCATGAAGAGCGCGTTGTCGTCGCCGACGGCACGCTCCGCTGGCACCGCTGGATGAACCGCGCGTTCTTCGACTCGGAGGGGAGGGCGCAGTTTCTTCAGGCCGTCGGAGAGGATATCACGGAGCGAAAGCTCTCCGATGAGGCGATCCTCGCCGCAAAAGACCAGGCGCAACGGGCGAGCGCGGCGAAGTCCGAGTTCGTCGCCAACGTGAGCCACGAGATCCGCACGCCGATGAACGGGATTCTCGGACTCTCCGAGCTTCTGCTGGAGACGGAGCTGAAGGACGAGCAGCGGGACTTCGCGCGGATGATCCACACAAGCGCTTCCAATCTGCTCGGCGTGCTCAACGACATCCTCGACTTTTCAAAGGTCGAAGCGGGGCGGTTCGAGCTGAACATCCTCCCGTTTTCCCCGGCCAACCTCCTCAGAGAGTCGGCGGAGCTCTTCTCCCCCCAGGCCGCTTCCAAGGAGCTCTCGCTCCATCTGCGGCTTGACGGCGCCCTGCCCCCACATCTGCTTGGCGATCCGGTCCGCCTGCGCCAGATTCTCATCAATCTGCTCTCGAACGCGGTGAAGTTCACGAAAGAGGGAAGCGTCTGCGTCTCCGCGAAGCTGCTTCGCGACGGTGAAAAGAGCGCCGATATTCTCTTCTCCGTCGCCGACACGGGTCCCGGAATTCCGGACGCGCTTCTGGCGGATATCTTCACCCCGTTCACGCAGGGGGAGGCCTTCCTGAACAGACGATACGGCGGCACCGGGCTCGGACTGGCTATTTCAAGCCGTTTCGTCGAGATGATGGGGGGGTTTCTTCTGGTCGAGAGCACGCCGGGAACGGGCTCCTCATTCTCTTTCTCCCTCACCTTCGAGAAGGGAGAGGAACGACGGCTGGAAGATGTGAAAAACCAGGAGAGGGAATCCCTTCCGGTGCGAACCCGCGCCTCCGACCCGACGGTGCTGGTGGTGGAGGACAACGCGGTGAACCGCGAGCTTGTCCGGCTGCTGCTGGCAAAGGCCGGGTACGAGGCGACGATGGCGGAGAACGGCAGGGAGGCTGTGGATATACTGTCGAAGAAACGCTTCGGCCTGGTGCTGATGGACATTCAGATGCCGGTCATGGACGGGTACGAGGCGACCGCAGTGATCAGGAATCCCTCGTCGGACGTGCTCGACCACACGGTCCCCGTGGTCGCGCTGACGGCCCACGCCGTCGAAGGTTTCCGCGACGAGTGTCTCTCCAGAGGAATGGACGACTACCTTCCCAAACCTTTTTCATCGGCGGATCTCTTGGGATTGCTCTACAAGTGGCTTCCCATGAAGACGCGCCCCGCGGCGCCGGAGCCCGCCGGCGCAGGGGCTCAAGCGTCGTCCCCGGGGCAGGATGTGTTCGACCCCGACGGATTCTTCTCGAAACTCTTCAACGACCGGGAAGAAGGAAAGGAGCTCCTGGATCTTTTCCTTGAATCCTTCCCTGAGGATATCGAACTGCTGCGGCAGACGATCAACGACGGGGAGTACGACAAAGCGGCGAAGATCGCCCACACGATGAAGGGAACGGCGGGAAACGCCTGCGCCCGGAGCATGAGCCAGTGCGCGAAGGCGCTGCAGCTGGCGGCGAAGGAAGAGGACCGGGAAAAGACCGTGCGGCTGTTCGAGGAGCTGGTCGCCATCTTCGACAAGGTTCGCGAGGCGATGCTGAAGGAGATGGAGCGCTGACCGCTACTTTCCGGGGAAGCGCTTTTGAAAGAGGGCCATCAAGGAGGCGAACCTGCGTGCAAGCGTCTCCCGCTCGGGGGAGAACTTCTCTTTGACCTCCTCGAAATTGCGCTCGACAAGCTCCTTCGGCGGGACAACACGGAAGGGCTCTTCCTTGCGGGACGGAGATGGGCGGTGCAATGCCTTGCCCGGAACCACTTTGACCGACGTGACGGAGAGCCCCGTCCGCCTCGACAGCTCCCTCGCGAGCGAGCCGGCCCGCATGGAGATCATCTTCGCCGCGGCGGGGCTTTCCGCCTTCACCAGCAGCGCGCCCTCGTCGATATCCTCGGCGTACGTCTTCGCCGCGAGCGCGCCTCCGACGATCTCCGCCCATACTTTCCGGAGCTCCGGGAGGGCGAGCCTCTCTTCCGCCTGTCTGGGGAGGACGCCCCGAAGCAGACCTCCCACCTTTGAAGGGTCTCTTCTACTCCTCCGCCGCCACACTGCGTTCCTTCCTCCTCGACAGCGCGTTCAGCCACACCGAAAGCAGATGAATATCGGTGGGCGTCACCCCGGAGATGCGCCCCGCCTGGCCGAGCGTGTACGGACGGACGGCTTCCAGCTTCTGCCTGCTCTCGGCGAGCAGACCGGGAACACTGCCGTAGTCCATGTCGGAAGGGAGCGAGACGTGCTCCATCCGCTCCATGCGCGCTACCTGCCTCCCCTGCCGCTCAATATACCCCTCGTACTTTACCTCGACCTCAAGAGAAAGCGCCTCCCCGCCTCTCGGCGGTTCAGGGGAGGGGGAGTACTTTTCGACGAGCGAATAGGGCACTCCGGGGCGCCGGAGCAGCTCCACTGCTTTCGTTCCCTCCGATATGGGGGCGGAGTCCAGCGCGGCCAGCTCCCTGTTGAGCTCGTCCGTAGGGGGGATCTTCGAGTGCGCAAGGCGTTCAAGCTCGTCGTCGATCCGCTTCCACCCGGAGAGCAGCCTGTTCCATCGTTCGTCGTCCAGCAGCCCGAGTCTGCGCCCTATGGGAGCGAGCCTGCGGTCGGCGTTGTCGTGCCGCAGCAGCAGACGGTGTTCGCACCTGCTGGTGAGCATCCGGTACGGCTCGTTCGTCCCCTTCGTGACCAGGTCGTCCACAAGCACGCCGATGTACGACTCCGACCGGCCGAGCACGAGCGGCTCCTCCCCCCGCGCCTTCAGCGACGCGTTGATCCCTGCGAGCAGCCCCTGCGCGGCGGCCTCCTCGTACCCGGACGTTCCGTTGATCTGCCCGGCGCAGAAGAGGCCCGAAACTGCCTTTGTCTCCAGCCAGGGAGTGAGCTGCGTCGGCACGACGTAGTCGTACTCGATGGCGTAGCCCGGGCGGGTGATGTGCGCATGCTCGCACCCGGGAAGCGAACGGACCATCGCAAGCTGGACGTCGAACGGCAGGCTCGTCGAAAAGTTCTGGACGTACACCTCTTTATTGCTCCGCGAGACCGGCTCCAGAAAGATCAGGTGGCTCTCCTTCTCCGGGAATTTAATGACCTTGTCCTCGATGGACGGGCAGTAGCGGGGTCCGCTCCCCTCCATCCACCCCATCGAAAGAGGCGAACGGTGCAGGTTCTCCCTGATGATCTCGTGCGTGCGGCGGTTGCTCCTCGTCAGGTGGCAGAAGTACCCTTCGTGGATCGTCCCCTCCCCCCAGAGGGAGAAGGAGAGCGGCTCGTCGGCGCTCGCCTGCGAGGTCAGCGACGAGAGGTCGAGCGTGTCGGCGTGCAGGCGCGGCGTCGTGTCCGTGCGCATCCTGCGGATTTCGAGCCCGGCTGCGCGAAGCGACGACGACAGCTCCACGGAGGGCGTCTGTCCGAGAGGACCGGACGGAAAGCTCTTCGGCCCGATGTGCACCTTGCCGCCGAGGTAGGTTCCCGTGGCGAGCACGACAACCTTCGCCTCGTAGTCGAAGCCGAACTTCGTCCGGACGCCGCGCACGCGCCCCTCCTCGATCCAGAGGTCGGTCACGGTCTCCTGCCGCACTTCGAGGTTCTTCTGCGTCTCTATCTTCATCGTGTAGTGCCTGGCGTACTCGGCGAGGTCGCACTGCGCGCGCAGCGCCCTCACCGCGGGCCCCTTCGACGTGTTGAGCCAGCGGACGAGCATCGCGGAGGCGTCGGCCGCCTCGGCCTGCTCGCCGCCGAGCGCGCTCCCCTCGCGGACGAGGTGACCCTTCGCGGGACCGCCTATCGACGGGTTGCACGGCATCAGGGCGGTGTTGTCCAGGTAGAGGTTGAGGTGGAGGACGGAGACTCCCGTCCGCGCGGCGGCGAGGGCCGCCTCGCACCCTGCGTGCCCTCCTCCGACGATGATCACGTCGTACTTTTTCTCATACAGCGGCATCTTCTCGATCACAATCCTTTGAACTCAACTTGAACGGCTATGTACATGGGAGGACGGCGCCCCCCTCGACGCGCAGGGTCAGTCCGGGCCAGTCCGGAACGACCTCTCCCGCGGCCGTGGCGACCACCTGCCACCCCGTTGATCTCAGCGTTTCCACGGTGACTTCGCGCCCGGCGGCGTCGAGTTCGGAGGCGATCTCGTCGAGCAGCAGAATCGGCGAACGGCGGAGGCGGCGCTCGACGCACCGGCCCGCCGCGATCATCAGCGCCGCGGAGGCACGCCGCTTCTGTCCCCTGCTCAGGCAGGAGGCGGCGGAACGTTCGCCGCAACAAACCTCCAGATCGTCCCTGTGCGGCCCGACAAGCGGCGAGCAGCAGAGACGCTCCTTCTCCCTCCGCGCTTCGAGGGACTCCCACCAGTCCTCAAGAGGGTCCTTCACTCTCCCCGCGCCGCCTCTGACGTGCGCCAGCCGAACCGGCAGCGGCAGAAGATCAGGAAGCGCCGCAAGTCCCTCGGCAAGCGCCGAAACGGCGGACGCTCTCGCCCCCCAGAGCCAAGAAGCCAGCGGGGCCATCGCCTTGGAGAGCGCGACGAGGTTTCCTCCCTGCCGGAGCAGCACGATCCTGTGCCGCACCGCCCGCCGGAACTCGACGAGACGCCGCGCATAGAGCGGCCAGAGCAGCGCGCACAGACGGTCGAGAAACGAACGCCTCCGGGCGGGAGATCCGTCGAGCAGCTCCATGTCGGAAGGGAGAAACGCGAGCGACGGAGCGACGGAACGGACTTCGGGGAAGGAGCAGCGCTTCCCGTTGTACTTGACGACGGTGCTTCCTCCGATGCCGACGGCGAGAAACGCCTCCTCCTCACCGAAGAAGTCGCCGGTGACGTACGTCTTTTTCTCGGCGCTGCCCCAGGAAGCAATATCTTTCCTGTCGCCGAGCGGCCCCCAGCCGAGCAGCAGATGAAGCGCCTCAAGACAGTTCGTCTTCCCGGCGCCGTTCTTCCCGACGAGCAGATTCAATCCTTCGCCCCACAGAATCGTCTCCGTCGTTATATTCTTGAAGTTTCGAAGACGAAGCGCCCCGCAGCGCATTCAGCTCCCCTATTCGGGAATCTCCGTCTCGTTTTCCTCGTCCATTTCGCCGTGGAGTAAATCGCTCTCGTTAATCTTGATCGGCATCGCCATGTAGAGGAAGTCCTTCTCCCCCGGTCTGAGCATGGTCATCTGTCCGTCCGGGCCGTTGAAGCTGATGAAGACGCGGTCGCCATACAGGGCTTTCAGCCCTTCGATCAGGAAGGAGACGTTGAAGGCCACGGTCAGCGATTCTCCCTCGATCTTCGCGTCGAGAACCTCCTGAACGGCTCCGGTCTCGGGCGCCTTCCCCGTAAGGAGGAGATCGCCTTCCGGCGAAAGACGGACGAGCACCATGTGACTGAAATCGCGCACGATAACGTCCACGCGTTCGAGCGCGGCGATCAGTTCGTGCCTGTCGATATCCATCGTCGTTGTCGTCTGCGGATTCAGTATGTTTTCATAATTCGGGAATGCGGTATCCACTCTGCGGACGGAGAACTCCATAGAGCCCATCTGAAAGAACACGAGCGTGCTTTCAACAAGGATCTCGATGGGAGACTCGCCGTCAAGCGCGCCAAGAAGCCGTTGCAGCTCGCGGACTCCCGTGATGGGAAGGAGAAATTCACAGTTTTCTCCGGTGCGTACGGGGGAACACTTTGACAGGGAGAGACGTCTGCCGTCCGTGGCGACGACGCGCATTTCTCCGTCTCGAAGCTGGAAAAAAGCCGTTCCAAGGTACTTCGGAAACTCCTCGCCCGTAGTGCAGGCAACGGTTCCCTCGGAGACCGCGCGAAGCAGCTCCGACGCCGTCGCCGTACAGAAAAAGGCCGCGCTTTCGGAGACCGGAAGCTTGGGAAACTCACGGGGAGAGTACGTGGTGAACTTGTACTTGTTCCGCCCCGCGATGATGATCCCCTTGCCGTCGGTGATGGAGACGGTGAAGACGTTCGTCGGCGCTTTTTTGAAGAGCTCGCCCACGAGTTTGACCGGAAGAACAGCTTCTCCCTCTTCCTCGACGAGAACGCCCTGCGAGATGCACTTGATCGAGGTCTTCAGATCCGTAGCCTCCATAAGTATGCTGTTGTCCGCGTCGGCAGTCCGCAGTAAAACTCCTGTGAGGGAATTGATCGTACTTTTAGAGCTTGTGCTCCTTTCGGCGATCTGCCAGTTTTTCATGAATTCTCCCTTGCTGATTTGCAGTCTCATGCCTTTCCCTCCCGGGTCTCATCTTTTATTGTTCTTTATCTTTTTAGTAGCAGTAATGGTAATAAGGGGTGTGCGAAATGTGGATAACCGTCCCCGGACCTTTAAGAGACGAACGACTTCACTGTGGACAGACTTAGGCGATTCATTCAGAAATTATCCACATTGTCCACAGGACATTCCGTACATTTCTTCATTCTGCGAGAGTTATCCACATATCGACCCCGAGTTTCACAGCTTGCCCTCTATTGTATCCACAATCTGTTTGATCCGCGGCTGCTCTTTGATCATCTGCGCTATCTTTCTGTGCGCGTGGAGCACCGTCGTGTGGTCCTTCTTCTTGAACGCCATGCCTATCTGCTGCAGGCTCGACTCCGTGATCTTCCGGCAGAGATACATCGCGATCTGGCGGGCCATCGCGAGATCGGACGTCCTCTTCGAGCTGAGCAGTTCGTCCACCGACATGCTGAAGAAATCGGCGACGGTATTCTGAATGGAGTCGATGCTCACAGGGCCGCGCAGGTCTTTTCTGATGACGTCCTTCAGCCACTCCCGCGTGTTCTCCTCGTTGATGGGCTCGGCGGCGAGTTCTGCGCAGGCCACGACGCGGTTGAGCGCGCCCTCGAGCTCGCGGATGTTGCTCGGGATGTTGATCGCGAGGAAGTTGATCACGTCGTCCGGGATGTTGTAGCGGCGGAGCTGCGCCTTCTTCTGGAGGATCGCGATGCGCGTCTCCAGGTCGGGCGACTGGATGTCGGTCACCAGCCCCCATTCGAAACGGCTCACAAGACGGTCCTCGATGCTCTGGATCTCTTTCGGAGGCCGGTCGGAGCAGATGATGATCTGCTTCTTCGATGTGTGGAGCTGGTTGAACGTGTGGAAAAACTCCTCCTGGCTGCTTCCCTTGTTCCCGAGGAACTGGATGTCGTCGATGAGCAGAATGTCCACGCTCCGGTACTTCGACTTGAACTCCTGCGTCTTGTTGTTCTTGATCGACTGGATGAACTCGTTGATGAACTTCTCCGAGCTGACGTACGTCACGCGCGAGTTCGAGTTCCGGTCGAGCACGTAGTGCCCGATCGCGTGCATGAGATGCGTCTTCCCCAAACCGACGCCCCCCCAGATGAAGAGCGGGTTGTAGGCCTCTCCCGGCGTTTCGGCCACGGCGAGGCTTGCGGCGTGCGCCAGCCGGTTCGACTTCCCCACGACGAACGAGTTGAAGAGGTACCCCGGGTTCAAACCGCTGCGGGACTCCAAATTCCCGGCGGAGACAGCGCGTTCGGCCCGTTCCCGCTCTTCCTTCCGGGTTTCGGCGCCCACCCTGAGTTCGATCGACCGTCCCCCGCCCGTCTCCGTAAAGATGTGGATAAGCTCCTTCAGAAACCGGGAGGATATCTGCTCCTTTACGAAGACATTGGGGACGTCGAGGACGAGCACGCCGTCCGTAAACTCGGTGGGAGCGCAGGTTCTGAGCCACGTTTCCGTCGCCCCCGCGGGGAGTTGCGAACCGGCCTCGTCGAGAATATGATCCCACAGATGCTGTAAATCGTTGTCCACAATACTTCACCTCATGCTGAGAATGGCACCATATTATCACAGAGACTGTGGATAAGCTGCACATTCGCGCCTGAAACGGGAAAAAGCCGCCCTTTCAATCCATTGTCGCCTTGGAAAGAGATACGTTGTCCACAAAAGTTATCCACATATCCACAAAATGAGTTTCGTTTTGTGGATAGGGCGAATGGCGGATGTGGACGGATGTAAAGAAGTTGTTACAAAATTCGCGGTCTGTCCACAAACTCCTCTGCGCTTGCAGGAAGCAAAATGAGCTCTTTATCCACAAATTTTCCACCGTTGTGGATAAAGGGTGTGGATGCCTGTGAATCTACGAATTACTGTTTCTCCAGGTGAACCGGGGCGGGAAAAAGAGACGCCGCCGTCCGTCCGGAAATTCAGTTGCCCGACAGTTTCAAAGAGCGGACGGAAAGGGTAGAATACAGTGTGAGTCTTTTTCTCAACACTCTCGCAGGACGACACCCTGTTCCGTCAAAAAAGGAGAATACCAAATGGATCACTCGCTGCTTCACATCATCAGCCACACCGACCTCGACGGCATCGCCGCCGCCGCCGTCGCCTGGCATCGCTGGCAGCCGACGCGGCCGCTGAAGGTCTCGCTGGCCGGGTACGGCACGGTGGATGCGCTCATCCTCGAAAGTATCGAGGCCGGGCAGGAGTTCGTCGTCATCGATCTTTTCTGCCAGAACGAGAAGACAATAGAAAAACTGGACAAACAGTATATTGCCGACGACGCTCCGTTTCTCTTCGACCATCACGACACCACGGCCGCGCGCTACGGCAACCGCCCCTGGGCCGTCGTGGACACCAATTATTGCGCGGCGAAGGTCTACTACCGCTGGCTCGTCGGGACGGGCGCGCCCGGAATGGAGCGTCTCGCTCCTCTCGTGGAGCTGGCGAACGACCGGGACCTCTGGATCAACGAGAATCCGGACAGCCGTCTCTGGCAGGCGCTCATCACCCTCTGCGGCCCGCAGAGCCTCTTCGCGCGGCTGGCTGCGAACCCCGAGGCCGTCCTCCTTCCGCACGAGCGGGCAGCCGCCGTGGAGTTCGTCGAGAAGCAGGAGAAGCGCTTCGCCCTCGCGGTGGAGAAGATCGGCAAGAGCAAAGACGATCTTGCCTTCGTGGAGCCCGGAATCCTCGAGTTCGGCGACGTCTCCGACTTCGGGGGCCTGGTGCTCGACCGGATGGCGAACCCGCCGCTGCTTGTCGCGGTGGCGGCGAAGCGCTACTCCGGCGAGTGGGCCGTGTCGATGCGCAGCCGGAGCGAGACGGCGGGTAAGGTGGTCGGGATGCTCCGCGACGGCAAGAAGATCCGGGGGGGCGGGCACGACGACTCCGCGGCGCTCTACTTCCCCCCCTCCTACTCTCCCGAGCAGATCCGCACGACGATCACGGCGGCCCTCCGGACGATCAAGGACTCGGAGCGCCCCACCGGCGTGACGCTGGGCGATCTGCTGGCATCGGGAAAGTCGGGACGCAAATGACCATGAAACCGGGGAAGGGCTTCGCCGACTTCTTCGGCCTGAAAAAAAGCATCGTCGGCATGCTCTCCATGGTGATCCTCGTGGGCCTGGGAGAGCGGATGGCGGAGCGTTTCCTCCCGATCTACCTTCTCACGCTCGGGGGAGGCGCGCTCTCCATCGGCATGCTGAACGGGCTGGACAATCTCCTCTCGGCGCTCTACTCCTTCCCCGGAGGGTATATCGCCGACCGCTTCGGCACGAAGCGAGCGCTGCTCTTCTTCAACATTCTTGCGATGACGGGGTTTGCCGTGGTGATCTTCGTTCCCCGCTGGGAGGCGGTCATAGGGGCCTCTTTCCTGTTCCTCTCGTGGACGGCAATCTCCCTCCCGGCGACGATGAAGCTCATCGCCTCGGCGCTGCCCAAGAACAAGCGCACCATGGGAGTCTCCGTCCACTCCCTTGTACGCCGGATTCCCATGGCGCTCGGGCCTATTGTAGGCGGCGCGATGATCGGCCTGTTCGGGGAGTCGCTCGGCGTCAGAATCGCCTTCGGAGGCGCGTTTTTCTTCGCGCTGCTCGCGCTTCTGCTCCAGCAGCGCCTCATCGACGACGCGCATCAGGATGTTGTCGAGCGGCCCGAGGGGAACCCGCTGAAGATATTCCGGAAGATGAGTCCCGAGCTGAAGAATCTGCTTGTCTCCGATATTCTGGTCCGCTTCTGCGAGCAGATCCCCTACGCGTTCGCCGTCGTCTGGGCGATGAAGACGATCGCCTCTCCCGTGACGGCCTTCCAGTTCGGACTGCTCACGGCGGTCGAGATGGTCGTCGCCCTGCTGATCTACATCCCCGTGGCCTGGCTGGCCGACAGGGGGCGGAAGAAGATCTTCGTGACCATCACCTTCTGCTTCTTCACGGCGTTTCCGCTGGCGCTCCTCGCGTCGCGCTCCTTCGAGGCGCTCCTGATCGCCTTCGCGGTGCGCGGACTGAAGGAGTTCGGCGAACCTACGAGGAAATCGCTGATCCTTGATCTCTCCCCTCAGGGGGAGTCCGCCGCCATGTTCGGCCTCTACTACCTGCTGCGGGATACCGTAGTCTCCGTGGCGGCCTTCGGCGGCGCGTTCCTCTGGATGGCGGGACCGGCGGTCAATTTTTTGACGGCCTCGGCCTTCGGCGCCGCAGGGACGATCTGGTTCATCGTGTACGGAAAGGATCTCCCCTCGGGCGAGGCTGTTGCGAAAGGAGATGGAGCGGGATGAAAGCGCTTGCGACGGGGTCCGACCCGTTCGGGGCGCCGAGCACTAAAGAACGTTCACGGCACGTCCCGCAGGGGCGCAGGCTGGCCGGGACCGCCGGAAGACTGCGTTTTTTCGGCATCGGAGTGTAGGGAAGTGTTTCGCGCACCGCCGGGGATTTTCTGAAACAGTTCCGCGTGTGCTAGAATTATTTTCGTTCCGCTCAAAGAAACTTCCCGGCGCGCTCTGCGCGGGAGCTTCTTTTTCGGAACGCAATCCGGAGTTTTCTGGAGGTTGGTGTCCGTCATGCAGCTCTTCATCGAGCAACTTCTGAACGGGGCGGCGATGGGGGCGATCTACGCCCTGATCACGCTCGGGCTGGCCCTCGTCTACGGCGTTCTGCGCATCCTCCATGTGGCGCACGCGGGGGTGTACGCCGCCGGGGCCTACGCCGGCCTGTACGTCTACTCGCACACCGGCAGTCTTCTCCTGGCCGTGCTCGGCGCGATGCTCTTCTGCGCGCTTCTCGGCGTGCTCATCGAACGGCTGATCTACACGCCGCTGCTGAAGTTCCCTCCGTTCGTCCCGCTCATCGGGAGCATCGCCGTTTTCCTTGCGCTGGAGGAGATTTTCCGCCTCGTCGGCGGCCCGTATATCCTCTCCTTTCCGGCGGAGCTGCCCTTCTCCGGGATCACCGTGAGCGGCGTCGTCATTTCCCCGGCGATCATTTCCATCTACGCCGTGAGCGCCTCCGTCCTGCTGCTCCTCTGGTTCATCGTGACGAAGACCGAGTTCGGCCTCGCCATGCGGGCGACGTCGCAGGACAGGGAGGTCGCGGGAGCGATGGGGATCGACGGCGCGTTCACCGTCAGCATGACCTTCGCCCTCGGCTCCGCCGTGGCGGCGGTCGCGGGCATTCTCGTCGGCATCTACTTCAACCAGGTCTACCCCACAATGGGGGCGGTTCCGGCGTACAAGTGCCTCGCCCTCATCGTCGTCGGCGGGCTCGGCTCGCTGCCGGGGGCGGTGCTCGCGTCGCTGCTGCTCGGCGTGGGCGAGACGCTGCTGATCGGCTACGCGAACATCCCGCTGCCGAGGGATTCCCTGGCGTTCATCGCCATGATCGCCGTGCTGCTCTGGAGGCCGGGCGGCCTCATGGGCAACAGGTAGGGGAGGGAACGACGTGAGCGACTACAGCATCACCATTCTGAACTTCATCGCGATACAGGCCATCGTCGCCTGCGGCCTCAACGTCATCGTGGGGTACGCCGGGCAGATTTCGCTGGGGCACGCCGCCTTCTTCGGCATCGGCGCGTACTCCTCGGCGCTCCTCACCACGAAGGCGGGGCTCACCTTCTGGGCGGCGCTCCCGCTCGTGGTGCTCATCACCGCGGCCATCGGGCTCGTCCTCGGGATGCCCAGTCTCCGTCTGCGCGAGGACTTCCTCGCCGTCACCACCATCGGCATCAACTTCATCGTCGAGTCCGTCTTCCTATACGTCCCGTTCTTCGGCGGCGCGCTCGGCCTCGGCGGCATTCCGAGCATCGTCTTTTTCGGCACGAGGCTCAGGGGGGCGAACTTTCTCTACCTCTGCCTCTTCTTCCTCGCGCTCGTCCTGCTGATCTCGCGGCGCTTCACCAAGAGCTGGGCCGGGCTGGCCTGCTTCGCTCTCCGCGAGGAGGAAACGGCGGCCTCCAGCATGGGGGTTTCGCCCGTGCGCTTCAAGCTGATGGCCTTCGTGATCGGCACGGCGATGGCGGGGCTTGGCGGCGCGCTCTACGCGCACCAGATGCGCTTCATCAGCGCGACGGACTTCGGCTTTCCGCTCTCCGTCATGATGATGTCCATGGTGGTGCTCGGCGGCATCGGCACCCTCTGGGGGCCGGTGCTCGGCGCGCTCATCCTCGGGGTGCTCCCCGAGGTCTTCCGTCCGCTCGTCGACTACCGGATGCTGCTCAACGCGGCGATCCTGCTGCTGATGATCCGCTTCCAGCCCGACGGGCTGCTCGGCGAGGGGAGCCTCCTGCGGCGCATCTTCCCGAAGAGGGGGGAAACGTCTCATGGATGATATGCTGCTTCGCCTCGACAACGTCTCGAAACACTTCGGCGGCCTGAAGGCGGTCGACGAGGTCTCCTTCTCCCTCGGCAGGGGGGAGATCCTCGGCCTCATCGGCCCCAACGGCGCGGGGAAGACCACCTGTTTCAACCTCGTCTCGGGGGTGTACGCCCCTACTTCCGGAAAGATCTTCTTCGAGGGGGCTTCCACCGGGGGATTCCCCCCGCACAGGATGGCCGCGCTCGGCGTCGGGCGCACCTTTCAAGTGGTCAAGCCCTTCGCCACCCTCTCGGTATTGCGGAACGTCATGGTGGCCCTGGGGCAGCGCCGCTACGGCGCCGTCCTCTCCTCCTTCGCCCGATGGGAGACGCCCGCCCTGCGGAAAGAGGCGACGGCGCTTCTTGAGGAGGTCGGCATCGCTGACCTGGCGGAGGCGCCCTCGGGGAAGCTGCCGCTGGGGAACCAGCGCCGCCTCGAACTCGCCCGCGCACTCGCGCTGAAGCCGAAGCTTCTGCTGCTCGACGAGACCTTCTCCGGCCTGCGCCACGAAGAGGTCGCGCTCCTCTCGCGGCTTGTGCTCGACGTCCGGAGCAAGGGGATCGCGGTGCTCCTCATCGAGCACAACATGAAGGTCGCCATGGGGCTCTCCGACCGCCTCGTGGTGCTCGACCACGGCAGACTGCTCGCCGAGGGGAGCGCGGAGGACGTCCGGTCGAACCCCCGCGTGGTCGAGGCCTATCTCGGAAAGGGGGCGTCCTCCCATGCTTCTTGAGATTTCGGACCTCTCCGTCTTCTACGGAGACATCCGCGCCGTCGACGGTCTCTCTCTCTCGCTGAAGGAGGGGGAGCTGGTCTCGGTCATCGGGGCCAACGGCGCGGGGAAGAGCTCCCTGCTGAACTGCATCATGGGGATCGTGCCTCGCAAAAACGGCTCGATTTCCTTCTCGGGTACGGACATCTCCTCCCTGCCCGTGCACAAACGCGCGGCGAAGGGCATCCGCTTCGTCCCGGAGCGGGCGCGGGTCTTTCCGCGCCTCTCGGTCTACGAGAACATCCTCACCGGAGCGTACGGCATCCGGTCGAAGATCGACTTCCCCGGAAAGCTGCAATGGCTCTACTCGCTCTTTCCGGTGCTTGAAGAGCGCAGGAACCAGCTCGCCTCCACGCTCTCCGGCGGGGAGCAGCAGATGCTCGCAATCTCCAGGGCGCTGATCGCGGAGCCGAAGCTGCTGCTTGTGGACGAGGTCTCCATGGGGCTGATGCCGGTGCTTGTGGACACGGTCTTCGACGTGCTGAAGATGCTGAACCGCGAACACGGCCTCTCAATCCTCCTGGTGGAGCAGAACGCGCTGGCCTCGCTCGGCATCTCCCACCGCTCCTACGTGCTGGAGACGGGGCGCATTGTCCTCGAAGGGGCCTCGGAAGAGCTGCTGAAGGATCCGAAGGTGCAGGAGGCGTATCTGGGGCTGTAACCGATTTGGATGTATCCTCCGGGATTTTCCCGGAGGCGGCGCCATAGAACGCGGCGGAACGGTTTTTCAAAGGCAGTGCAAATTTCTTATGGAGGTGGAAAGAGAATGCGGATTATGAAAGCGGTGCTTCTCGGCGTGTGTGCGGTACTATTGGTTTCGTCCCTGGCCTTCGGCGCGGAGACGATCAAGATGGGGCTTCTCGTGCCCCTGACTGGACCTGCGGCGGCGGACGGCACGAGCGCCCTCTACTCCGTCCAGATAGCCATGGACCAGGTGAACAAGGACGGCGGCGTGCTCGGCAAACAGATCGAGCTGGTGTACTACGACGACAGGGCCGACGCCAAGGAAGCGGTCGCCCTCTCCTACAAGCTTATCGAGCAGGACAAGATAGCGGCCTTCGTGGCGGGCTCGTACAGCCTTCCCACCCGCGCCGTGGCCCCCATCTTCCAGGAGGAACAGATCCCTCTGGTGGCGGCGTACGCCATTCATCCGGACGTGACCACGGCCGGCGACTTCTGCTTCCGGAACGGCTTCCTCGGCTTCGTCGAGGGGAAGGCCGCCGGGTACGCCTCGCACAAGCTGCTGGGCGCGAAGACGGTCGCCCTGCTCACCAGCGACAACGACTTCGGGCGGACGCTCGTGACCGGCTTCAAGGAGTACGCCGCGAAGTACGCTCCCGATCTGAAGATCGTCAGCGAGCAGGCCTACCCCTTCTCGGAGAAGGACTACAAGCCCTATCTCTCGAAGATCAAGGAGCTGAACCCTGACGTTATCTTCGCCAGCGGCTACTACTTCCAGACCGGCCCGCTGCTTCGGCAGGCCCGTGAACTCGGCATCGAGTCCAAAATCCTCGGCGAAGAGGGCGCCGACTCGCCCAAGCTCGTCGAAATCGCGGGCGAGGCCGCCGAGGGCTTCCATATCGTCACCAACTTCGACCGCGACGACCCCCGTCCCGTGGTCCAGAACTTCCTGAAGGAGTTCCGCGGCCGCCACAAGTTCGAGCCCGACATGGTCGGCGCTTCGGCGTACGACGCCTTCATGATCATCGTCAACGCCATGAAGACGGCGGGAACGACCGACGGCAAGCCCGTGCGCGACGCCATCGCCGCGACCGTGGGGTACGACGGCCTCACCGGCGTCATGGGCGGCTTCAACGAGATCGGCGAAGTGGTCAAGCCCGTGCAGGTGCAGGTGGTCAAGGAGGGGCTCTTCCGCCACTTCGGCGTGGTCGACGATCCGGAGCTGATCAAGCCGTAAGCGGAAACGAAACGAACGATAGATACGCTCTGCAAAAGCAAAAGCCTCTCCTTCGGGGGAGGCTTTTTTCATAGGCTCCGGGAAAAAAGCGTTTTTTTCGCGACAAAAAATCAGCGTTTATGGTACAATAAATTCCGCTCAGTGAAAAACGACAGTAAAATATACCAAACATAAAGTATCTCAATGTAAAGAATACAGCCTTTGCCCGAAAACAGCGGGGATAGGCTTCATACGGGCTTTCGCGCAACGCCTCTCCCTCGGGGGAGGCTTTTTGCACAGTCTCCCGGCGAAGGGCCTCACGCCTTGCGCCGACGAAATTCGGGGCTGTCCGGAAGCGATTTGGGAAGCGTTTTTAGTTCACGGAGGGCGCGGCGCGTTTTCCGAACAATAATACAGCGATATGGAGGAATACGAATGAAACTGTCGGTACTCAAGAATTTCAAGCCCGGTCCCATTGAAGCGGATTTTCTGAACATGCTGATGTTCGACATCGGCGGCGGCATGCGCTCGGTGAGTCTTCCGAGAGGGTACGTCTCCGAAGCGATCTTCCGCGACGGCATCGGCTTCGACGCGTCCAACTACGGCTTCGCCAAGGTCGACCAGTCCGACATGGTCGCCATCCCGGACTGCAACGCGGCGTGGCTGGAAGAGCGCGGCGACTTCAGCATCGTCCACGTGCTCTGCGACGTCGTCTCCACCGAGCGGAAGGTCTTCGACCAGTACCCCCGCTCCGTCGCGGAGCGCACCGCGGAGTACCTGAAGGAGAAGGGGCTCGCCGACAGCGCGCAGATGCTCGTCGAGCTTGAGTACTACGTCTTCGACTCCGTCGAATACTCCACGGGGCTCGACCACGCCTTCTACTCCATCGGTTCGGGCGAAGGGCTCGGCGAGGACTTCAACACGCAGCAGCGTTTCGCCCCGCTGAAGGGGTACCACAAGCTGCCGCCCGAGGACCGCTTCTTCGACTTCCGGAACGAGACCGTCCGGCTGATGGAAGAGGCGGGCATCGCGGTGAAGTACCACCACCACGAGGTGGGCGCGTCGCAGCTCGAGATCGAGCTGGACTTCATGGATCTGGTGAAGGCCGCCGACAGCGTCTGCATCGCCAAGTGGATCATCCACTCGGTCGCCGAGGAGATGGGCTTCAAGGTAACCTTCATGCCGAAGCCGCTCTACAAGATGCCCGGCAGCGGCATGCACGTCCACCAGTTCCTCGAAAAGGGCGGGAAGAGCCTCTTTCCGGGCGGCGAACTCCACGGTCTGTCGAAGGAGGGGCTTGCCTACACCTCCGGCCTGCTGGAGCACAGTCTCACTGGGAGCCTGCTCGCCTTCACGAACCCCAGCACGAACAGCTTCCGGCGGCTCGTCCCCGGCTACGAGGCCCCCATCAGCGCGACCTTCGCGAAGGGGTCGCGGAGCGCGGCGGTGCGCATCCCCGGCTACCTGAAGAAGGACGAAGTCCGCGTGGAGTACCGCACCGGCGACGCCTCGGCGAACATTCACTACATGCTCTCGGCGATGGTGCTCGCCGGAGTCGACGGCATTCTCCGGAACGCCGACCCGGTGGCGAACGGCTTCAGCAGCGCGGAGGCGAAGCAGGAGAAGGTCTTCCCGCTGAGTCTGAACGCGGTGCTCGACGGCCTGAAGAAGGACAACGAGTGGCTGAAGCCCGCCTTCCCCGAAAAGCTGATGGAGCTGTGGACGAAGCGGAAGCTTGAGGAGGCCGAGTACGTCTACAACGCCCCGACGCCGCAGGAGTACGAGCTGTACTTCTAGGGCGGGGCGCGGTTCGAAGACGCGAGCGGGAGGGGCTTCGGCCGGAGCGGGGACGCTTCGCCGGAGCCTCTCCCGTTTTGTGTTCGTCGCTTCCGCGAGGAGACGGGATTCTCGCGCGGCGTCCTTCGGCGCCGAGCCGATGGCGAGGGGCAATACCGGCTTTTTTCGCTTTTTGAAGTCTCCCGCTTTTTATCATATAAGTTTTTTAAATGAGTTTACTACACACTGTTACAGATGTTACAATAGGCGTTGCAAAGTCCTTCCCGCCTTTTTGGCGTCTTTAATTTTTCCTAATGTTTTTCGTTTAAAGGTTATTGACATAAATAATTTTTTATACGATACTGTGCGAAAATTCCTTAAGGAGGGAAACAAGGTATGCAAAAATCAGTGTGGAGAAAGATCGGATTGGCGGCGCTCGTTCTTGTTCTGTTCGTATCGGCGGCCTGTGCTGCTGGAGTGAACAACGACTGGGGCGGCGCGAAGGCGAAGTACGTGTTCATGTTCATCGGCGACGGCATGGGGTTGCAGCAGATCATCGCGGCGGACGTGTACAGAAGCTCCATCGAGGCGGCCGGTCCGGTTCCGGCGCTCAAGAAGATGGAGATCAGCAGCTTTCCGGTGCAGGGCATGGTGACCACCTACTCGTCCAACTCCTTCATCACCGACTCGGCCCCGGCGGCGACCACGCTGGCCTCCGGCTACAAGACGGACAACGGCGTCATCGGCATGGACCCGTCGAAGACGAAGAAGCTGACGACGGTCGCGCAGATGGCCCGCGACAAGGGGATGAAGGTCGGCGTCCTCACCTCCGTGTCTCTGAACCACGCCACTCCGGCCTCCTTCTACGCCTCGCAGCCCTCCCGCAACGACTACTACGAAATCGGCGAACAGCTCGTCGGCAGCAATTTCGACTACTTCGCGGGCGGCGGCATCCACCAGCACACCGGCAAGGACAAGGACCGCAAGGACCTGTACGAGGTCGCGAAGGAGAAGGGGTACCAGGTGCTCCGCACCCGCGAGGAGATTCTCGCGGCGAAGCCGGGAACGAAGATCATCGCGGTGAACCCCGTCCTCGACGGCAGCAACGCCATGCCCTACGACATGGACAGGACGGAGAAGGAGCTCTCCCTCGCCGAGTTCACGCGCAAGGGCATCGAGCTGCTCGACAACCCCAACGGCTTCTTCATGATGGTCGAGGGCGGCAAGATCGACTGGGCCTGTCACGCGAACGACGCGGCCACGGTGATCTGCGATATTTTCGCCTTCAACGACGCCGTGAAGGAGGCCATCGCCTTCGCCGAGAAGCACCCCGACGAGACGCTGATCGTCGTCGTGGGCGACCACGAGACGGGCGGCATGAGCATCGGCTTCGCCGGGACGCAGTACGAGACCTTCTTCGAGAAGATCGCGCATCAGAAGGAGTCGTACGAGTCGTTCGACAAGAAGATCGCCGAGTTCCGCAAGGGCGAAGAGAAGACGTTCGAGAAGATGATGCCCATGATCGCCGACTCGTTCGGGCTCCGCGCGGCGACCGCCGACGAGCGCAAGGCTCTCGAAGAGAAGGCGAAGGCCGGCGACGACGCTGCCAGGATCGCCCTCTCGATGACGCTCTCCGATCTGGAGGTCGAGGAACTTCGCGCGGCCTTCGAAAAGAGCATGCTGGAGAAGAAGGAACGCCCGAAGGACGAGGCGACCTTCCTGCTCTACGGCGGGTACGACCCGCTCTCGGTGAAGATCACGCACATCCTCAACCGGAAGGCCGGCATCGGCTGGACCTCCTACGCCCACACGGGAGCCCCCGTGGCGCTCTTCGCCACAGGTCTGGGCTCGGAACTCTACGCCGGGTACTACGACAACACGGACGTCGCCTGGAAGACCATGTCCATCCTCGGCGTGCGGTAAACACAACGGAAGTCCGAATATCGCGGGCCGGGGAGAGGCGACTCTCTCCGGCCTTTTTCAATGGGGGAGGTAAATCCATGGAATCGACACGGCGGGATCATCTGCTGACATTGCTCTTTCTGCTGCTCACTCTTGCTCTCTTCTTCGTCCCGTCCTGGAGGGAGACGCCGGACTCGGCCGAGCGCGTCAAGGTCCGCGTCCTCTCGACGGACGACGCGAACATGCGCCAGTTCGGCATCGTGCGCACCGGCGACCAGGGGCTGCGCATCGAAATTCTCGAAGGCCGCTTCAAAGGTGTGGAAACCGACGCGGTGAACCACCTCATGGGCCGCCTGGAGCTGGACAAGGTCTTCGTCCCCGGCGACGTCGCCTTCGCCGTCGTGGACGGGGACGGCGAGCGCGTCGCCAAGGCGAACGTGCTCGACCACTACCGGCTGGACACCCAGCTCCGGCTGCTGCTCCTCTTCTCCTGTCTGCTGCTCCTCTTCGGCGGGTGGACCGGGGCGAGGGCGCTGCTCTCCTTCTTCTTCACCGGCCTGATGATCTGGAAGGTCCTGCTCCCCGGCTACCTGAGCGGAATGGACCCCGTGCTCATCTCGCTCGGTACGGCCCTGGCGCTCACCGCGTGCATCGTCTTTCTGGTGGGCGGAGTGAACCGGAAGGGGCTGGCGGCGTTCCTCGGGTCGACGCTGGGAATATTGCTCACCTGCGGCCTCTCGCTCTACTTCGGAGGGGAGTTCCGCATCCACGGAGCGGTGAAGCCCTTCTCGGAGACGCTGCTCTACAGCGGCTTCGCGCACCTCGACCTGACGCGGATCTTTCTGGGTGGCATCTTTCTGGCCTCTTCGGGGGCGGTGATGGACCTGGCGATGGACGTGGCGAGCGCGATGCGGGAGATAGCGGAGAAGAAGCCGGACATAACGAGAAGGGCGCTGATCATGTCGGGGTTCACCGTGGGCCGTGCGGTCGTGGGGACGATGACGACGACGCTGCTGCTGGCGTACACGGGGAGCTACACGAGCCTGCTGCTGGTCTTCGTGGCGCAGGGAATCCCGTTGGCGAACATATTGAACATGCAGTACGTCTCGGCGGAGATCCTGCACACGCTTGTGGGGAGCTTCGGCCTTGTGACGGTCGCCCCCTTCACCGCCCTGGCGAGCGGCTTTCTGTTCGTAAGAAAGGGGTAAGATTCGAGGGAGCCTTCCTGCGGACTCGTTCAATGCCGCCTCGCGACATCCCGGACATCGGCGCGCGGAACTCCGCCGATGTTATACTATTCGTACCGCGAACCGGGAAAGGAGATGGGCTCGATGAAGACTCTACCACCTGTCGAAGACAAGCGCTCCATTATCGAACGTCTGCGGAGGGAGCGAACTGCTCTCGCCTCCCTGGGAGTTCTGGAGATCGGGCTGTTCGGCTCCTTCGCGCGGGGCGAACAGACTCCGGAGAGCGACGTCGACCTTCTTGTCGAATTCTCCCCCCAACATCATACGTTCGATTCGTTCATGGATCTCTCTTTCTTTCTGGAGGCTCTTCTTGGAAGAAAAGTGGAGTTGCTGACCCGTGAATCGCTCAGTCCATACATCGGCGAACGAATTCTCGCGGAGGTCGAAAAAATACATGGCGCAGCGTGAATATCTTTTCCACATGCTTGAAGAGATCGACTTTATCATCATGCAGACTGAAGAACTTGATGCGGATGCCTTTTTTCGAGATCCTGTCCTGAAAAGAGCCGTCGTTCGCAGTATCGAGATAATCGGCGAGGCTGCAAAGAAGATACCGGAAGAATATCGTGCGCTCCACAGCGATATCGAGTGGAGAAAATTCACCGGTATGCGCGACCGGTTGATTCACGACTATTTTGGCGTAGACTATCGGATCGTCTGGGATGTCGCCGTCAATAAGCTCCCCGGACTGAGAGAACAGCTTCGCCGTCTTGTGAACACGTGAGATTTCGACAGGAGGTCTGTAATAGCATGCATTCATCGAGCAATCGTCGCTCTTCGATCCCCTTCTCCGCCCTCGCGCCCTTTTTGCTGATCGCGTTCGGGCTGGCGTGGGGGCTGTTCGTCCTCTTCGCGCTCTTTCCGGAACGGATCGTCGCGATCTTCGGAGAGCTGAGCGGCAACCATCCGCTCTTTATTCTCGCCATCTATGCCCCGGCGATAGCGGCGTTTTTCGTCGTCCTTCGGCATGCCGGACCCGGAGGGTTTCGGCGGTATCTCGGACGCCTGCTGCTCGTGCGCTGTCCGGCATGGGGGTGGCTCTTCCTTCTTTTCGGCATTCCGCTGGCCTACTTCGCGGCCTCGGCGCTGCGGGGGGAGCTGTCCATGTGGTCGTTTCCGTTCGACTCGCTCGGCTCGCTGCTTCCGGCGTTGCTGCTCACGCTGATCAAGGGGCCCGTGGAGGAGTTCGGCTGGCGGGGGCTGGCGCTCCCGCTGCTGCAGCGAAAGTTTTCTCCTCTGTGGGCGGGGCTGATCTTGGGCGTGATATGGGGAGTCTGGCATCTGCCCGCGTTTCTGCTGAGCGGCCTGCCGCAGAGCGCGTGGTCGTTCGCGCCGTTCTTCATCGGCTCCGTGGCGGTCAGCGTGATCCTCACCTCCATCTTCAACGCCTCCGGTGGGAGCATTCTGCTCGCGGCGCTCTTCCACTTCCAGCTCAACAACCCGATATGGCCCGACGCCCAGCCGCACGACATGTACCTCTTCGCGCTCTGCGCGCTGGCGGTCGTCTGGTTAGACCGGAAGGCGATGCTCTCCCGAGAAGGCTGCGTCAGCGAGGTCGTTCCGGGGGAAGGAGGCGAATGAACCGGTTTTTCGCACCAGCATGAGACAAGCTCATGATGTTGACATAACTACTCTTTTGTAGTAGGTTGCTCAGCGTATCGTTCCTCCAGAAGGAGGTCAACGGCGTAGTAAGGAAGACGGGCTGGCTAAACGGGCTGCATATAATAGCTTGGTGCATTTTTTCATCGCGTAACTTTTCTAAAGAGGCGACATCGGGATGGCTCAAGAAGGCAATGATGTAAGGATTCCCAAGATCTACACCCAGGTTTTGAACCGGGATGGCAAGGGAATCAAGAGCCCGGTGGCCGATCTGTAGAGGAAAGATGACGGTGTTTAATAAAAATCCGTATCACTCCGCGACTCGCGCAAAAGCCAGCCTGATGCGCTGTAAATACAATCTCTATATGAGAATGGCTGCCGATGTCTTGTGCAGCTATGTCGTGTCACAAAATTAAAGGAAAAAACCACATAGTCATTGTCAGCCTTCTTCAGGAGGAGTCAGCATGCGGAAAGTTGATCTCAAGAAAGACTTAAAACACCTGTATCGACCAACTGCCAAGGAGGTCGTCGAGGTTGATGTTCCAGAAATGAACTACCTGATGGTTAATGGCGAGGGTGATCCAAATACGTCTCAAGCCTACACGGATGCTGTTGAAAGCCTGTTTATGGTCTCCTACGCAGTAAAGTTCATGGTCAAGAAAGGAGCGTTAGCCATTGACTACGGCGTCATGCCACTGGAAGGCCTCTGGTGGGCTGACGACATGACCATGTTTTCAATTTCCGATAAATCGAGTTGGAAATGGACGGCAATGCAGATGCAGCCTTCTTTTGTTCCCGCCGAAATCATTGAGAAAGCCATCTCCGACGTGAAGAGAAAAAAAAGCCAGCCCGCCATCGACAAGGTTAGCTTCGCACCTTTCAGCGAAGGCCGATGCGCGCAAATCATGCATATCGGGCCATTTTCCGAAGAAGGTCCGACCATTGAGCGGGTGCATCAGTTCATCGAATCAAGAGGGCAGCTCACCGGAAAGCATCATGAAATCTACCTTACCGATATTCGCAAAGCCGAGCCATCAAAATGGAAAACCATCATTCGCCAACCAATGCGCTGAAGGCGTACAGGTTATTTCAGCGGACCGAAGCACCTGCGCTTTATGCCGTCCGCTGATTTTCAACGTTGGGCGGCAAGACGTGCTGCGAATCGTCATACTGAAAGCAAGCCGAAAGTAGAAGCGGTGAAGACCGTTATTTCAAAGTTCTTCAGGTACCAGCCTTCCCGTGAGACGTTTGTAGCACTGATTGCCGGTGCGGTTGTTGTCGGCTTGTCGGCGGCAACGCCGCCTTTTGAGAGTTTGCCCTGGATAGGTATCGCGATTCGGGATATCGGGCAGATCCTCCTTGCGGGCATTCTTTTCCCTTTGGCATACATTCGACGATCCTGCGTAAACCCGACCGAGTTTGGTCTTAGCTTCAAGAAGTGGCCTGTCTTTCTTCCGATCAACCTTGTCCTCGGAGTGCTTTTGCTCTTTCTGTTTCTGTCCGAGAGTCCGCCTCAGGCCGTTTTTCGCCTCGACGCGCCGGCGATATGGTCAGCGGCGTACGTCATGTCGGCCTTGTTGTTTCGAGCTGGTTTTCTTTTACGCTTTTCTAAGAACCCTCTTCGAGCGAGCTTTCGGTATCGTGCCGGCGATTATCCTGACCGCTTTTTTCTACACCTTCCATCACATAGGTTTTCAGCCATAATATGGAAAGCTGATTTTTGTCGGCCTGCTGTACGCCACGGCATACCGGACTGGGAACAGCGCTTTGCTGGTTTTCCCGTTTTTCCTGGGAGTTGGTGGAGTCTATGACGTTCTTATCCAATCGCAAGCGGTCTCGCCCGGTTCGTTCCCGGAAGCACGTACCTTGTATCTGACAGCGGCCATTGCAGCAACAGCGGTTTGGTTCCGGAGAAAGACGCAACAGCATTAGAACATGGCGAAACGGCAAGCTGCCGACCGACCGGCGGTTTCAGCCGAACGGCTTCGGTGCGGGGATGCGCGGCGAGACTTGCCGGAGTCGACGAAACCGTAGAAAGAGAGTTCGATAGCCATTTTTCTTCGAGCTCATGGAAAGAGATGGTCGATAAATCGGTCTTCACAAGAGTTCATTGTCATGTGCGAGAGTGTGACAAATCAGGAGGAAGGAAAGAGCATGGTGGAAATTTATTTTTTCTCCGGTACCGGCAATACTCTGTTCCTGGTAAAAGAATTGAAGCAACGTATTCCGGATGCTGTTCTTATTCCTATCGCCGCATTGAGATATGATTCCGAGGTTGTCCCTCGGAGCAAAAAGATCGGGTTGTGCTTTCCTAATCATGGTGGTCAAATACCAGCGGCCATGAAGCTGTTTCTTCGGAAATTGAAACTGAAAGGCGACGAATATCTTTTTGCTTTGGTAAGCAGTGGTGGTACAGGGTGCAATGCCTTTGAAACGATAAACAAGACAGTCGGAAAGAAAAACCTGCGATTAAGTGGAGAGTTTTTGATAAATGTACCGAGTTTTAACCCCAAAACAGATGATGCGAGCGCATTTCCCACTGATCGACAGTTAGAAAAATTCAAGAAAGAGCTTCCCGAAAAGTTGGATCGAATCTCCGAGGCAGTGAAGCAGAGCAAGCGAGTTGCTTATTCGGATGCGCCACAGTATCGACTGCCCTTCATTATCGAGAAATTTCTGGCTCCATTGGTCCTCGGCATAGTAGCGGACTCCCCGTCTTTCCTTAAAGACTATTTCTATGTCGAGCCGCATTGCACCGGTTGCGGCATCTGTGAAACCGCTTGTCAGACAGGGCGGGTGAGTATTCTAAATCGCCAGCCGAATTGGAACGAAAGAATTCCCTGTTACTGTTGTCATGCGTGCTTAGCGTTCTGTCCCTGCGGGGCGATCCAAGTGAAGGCAAAGTTGAAATGGGCAGGATCGAAGACTAAGGAAAATCCAAGATTCAAACCTCAGTTTGCAAATGCAAATGACATCGGCAGACAAAGAGTCGATAGGGAATATTCTCAATAAATGTTTCCGGCGTGCGAAACCAAGGACAGTCGGGTGAAACTGGGAGTTCGCTTGCGGGACGAGACGGTCCGTTTGACTCAGCGGCGCACGGCCGAACTGGGGAATTCTACTTTGCAACTTTGGCCATTTCTATTATGCAACAAACACTTTGGAGGCGCTCGCTTCGGAGGGATTCTCGTACATCACCGGCATCACGAAGCCGCAGATGGAGAAGCTGCTTCGGGAGGGACATCTCCAACTGGGTCTTTTCGACAACGACCTGACGGAGGTCCGCTTGGGCGATGTGCGGTACGTCTGTCGGCAGAACCCCGTGCGGCGGGAGGAGACGGAGGCGATGCGGGAGAGCAAGCGGACGAGCGTCGAAGAGGCTGTCAAACGACAGAACTCATATCTCGCCGGGCATCCGAAAGCGGTGCCGGAAGTCGCTCTGAAGAAGGTGCGGGGGAAGATAACGAGGTTGAAGATCGGCTCGTGGCTCTCCGTCGAGCTGGACGGTCGGTGGTTGAAGCTCGTCGTGGACGAGAAGGCGCTCGAGGAGGAGGCGCTTCTGGACGGCTGCTACGTTCTGAAGACGGACCTTCCGGAGAGCGTTGCGGACAAGGAGACGGTGAACGAGCGCTACAAGAGCCTGTCCGAAGTGGAGAGAGCGTTCCGGAGCTGCAAGACGCTTCTGGAGCTGCGTCCGATCCATGTGAGGACGAAGGAGAGCACCCGGGGGCACGTCTTCGTGGTGATGCTGGCGTACATGATCCAGCAGGCGCTCGAAAGGGCGTGGAAGGCTCTGGATCTGACGGTGGAGGAAGGTCTGAGCCATCTGAAGACGCTGTGCGTCATGCGCATGGAGCTTCCGGAGGAGAGGAGATTCGCTTCGTGCCCCGTCCGAGCGAGACGTGCGGGAAGCTGCTTGATGCTCTCAGGGTGAAGCTGCCCGAAACCGTGAGCCGGAGCAGTGCGAATGTGCGCACTTACAAGAAGCTGAGCAAATAGGCCGAAGCGGTGTTTGCAAGGCCTCGGGCATTTCTGTCACACCTTGAAATGTGAAGTTTCGCTTTAGTGAATTTGATGTTTTTTGTGTTTGTAAACCAATGATATCTCAAAACCAGGGGGCTTTTAATTTTTCAGAAATCTATTTTGGACAAGAGTGACGTTGACCATATAATGCCTAAAAATATACTTGAAACTAACGGAGTTGATTGGAGAAAAAATTAACAGCATTAAAAACTTTTAACTTCTTGACTTTGGAACAAATCGTGGTGCTAAAAATGGTAAAATGTTCAAAGAATGGGTCGATAATCCTGCGTATGTAAAGGACAAGCCAGCCTATGTGACACTTCATTTAATTCCGACAAACGAAACTCTTTGGGCAGAAGATAAATTTGATGATTTCATTGAAGCGATAGCAACGCTAATACTTGGAAAATTGGGGCATTATTGTAAATAGCATCTAACAAGGTGCTGCACCGGACGGGGATTCCACCGCGCTCCATCTTCGCCAGTGAGCTTGGTCGTTATGGAGGTAAATGCCGATGAACCGGATCAAGATTATATTTTTAATGCTATTTATCTTATTCCCCGATTTATGCTGGGCGCAAGATACCAAAAAGCAGGTGAGTGCTTATCTGCCGAGCATCGTTTCAGATGTTATTGTTAAAGATCCACACACTAAGGAGCGATTCAGACGCCTCAGAAAGCATGATGAACTGTGGAGCGATTATTTTTGCAAAGTCCTGCTTTGGCCCTATGACGAATATCGCTACAACGGACTTTTCGTAACATTGAACCAGGGAGGCCGTAAAGTTCAGTTTATATCCAGCATGATTTTTGATGTAGATAACCAGTGGATCCTGGTCCTGAGGGGTGACTGGGAAACTGTCTCTTTAATGGGTGAAAATATCATCCTTGAATCGCCGCGGTACAAAATTCGGCTGTCTCCGGTCAAAACAGTTATCGTAAAGAACCTGACCGACGAAACCCGGCTAGGGTTTGTCATTTTTCCCAAACCGGAACAACCGGTAACGGAAATAATGAGCTCTTTTGCTCTTTTCGGTAATGCTGGCGGAGTGGCCAGCATTGTTCCGGAAGAGCAGATACCTTATACGACAGGGTTCGAGCTTGGCATAGACCTTATCGACGCTATCCTGAAAATAATCGGCGAAGAGAATATCGAATCACTCATACCATAACAAACTCCTAAGGCGACAGCCTAAAGGTCGCGCCTGAGGAGTGACGTTATCGGCAATTGCAAAAGGAGTTTGTTTAATGGAGGTAAATCAAGAAGAAAGATCTTATAGAGGATGGGGTATTCTAACCTCCTCGGATAACTCGTTCCCGTCGGATTTCTTGGTTTAACCGCTCAATGCTGTTACCGGTACGCAGTCGTTTGCGGTACTTCTTAGACAGAGTCATGACAGCAACTATATCATCAAATCCATATTCCAAGGTTTCCAAGGCTGTTAGGAGCTTTGTCAGAGTAGGCTTCAAGCATTTTATCACAAAGAGACAGGGTAATTGTCATCTTGCCCTCCCCTCCCGGTTTATAACGATCTGCACCAATCTGTTTTCTGATCTGGGTATTCAAGTTGCCTATGGCCGACAGCATCATCTTTGCGACAGCCAGGACATTCAATGCGATACTGTGGACTCAGGACAAGCATTTTGCGTCGTTGGACTTCGTCCAGTACTTTCCAAAGATAACCGGCTAAGAGGTTGTTCCCGTTCTCCTCGCTTCATCGACGAGGCTCGCAAAGTTGAACTCAAGGCTCGACATCGCGCTTTTCCGGATGCTCTCCCGCGAAGCCGCCGTCATCGAGGGCGTGCCCGGGGAGGGCGGCTTCTACGGGAGGCTGCGCCCAGTCGATCGCTTGGTTTCTTCATCGAATCGAATGAGCCGGTTGAGCGCGCCTGCATCTTGACTCCGCTTTTTTTTTCGCTTGACGACCGTTCTGCCGATTTTCAGGCGTTCCATGATACCGTCCTGAAGAATCCGGGAGTAGTTCAAAGCGGCGCGCTTCGCCTGGCTGTCCAGCCACCCCGGCAGAGTGACCGTTCTGTTGACGGCCTTCGTCTCCATACTCTCCCGGAAGGAGGGCATCCAGACTTCTACCAGCACGGCGACGACATTTTCCCCCTCCTCCGCATACTCGCCCAAGTCGAGCTTGTGCAAGAGGGTGGGAGCGGGTACTTCGTCTCCTTCGGCCTCCATGCCCCATAGGTGCAGCGACATGGCTTCCCTTGCGTTCTCGAGCGCTTCGTCTTCCGTCGCTCCCGTCGTGGTGCAGCCTGGAAGATCGGGCCAGAGAACGTAGAACTGTTCCGTGGAAGCGTCATACCCCAGCAGGGCGGGGTAACGGTATCTGTCGGGTCTGTTCATGATTCCGTCTCCTTTCGGGAGGAACGAGGCTGAAGAAGCCCCGCTTGTTTCCAGATCGATTTCGCGGTGGGACCGGGGACGCTTTTATCAGGGTGTTTCACGGTGACCTTGCCTTTTTTTTCAGGATTCTTGAACTGATAGTGGCTGCCCTCCGATCCGTGAAGGCGCCGGCCGTCGGTTTCGAGAATCCCGATAATTTCCGATGAAGAGTACGTTTTGTTGCGATCTATCTCCGGCTTTTTCATCCCCGGCCACCCTTTCGGAGAGAGCATAACACGTGTAAAAAATATTTGTCGATGCTTTCGCGAGGGGGAAGGATATTTCTCGGACCCTCCTGCTCTTTATCGCAAGACAGTCCGGTCACGAAAAACAGTTCGTCGTTGACACCAGACAACCTTGTGCTACGATGCACTGCGAAGGAGGTTGGACACGATGACTTTGGAAGAAGCTCCGAATGCACAGCTCACTCCCGAGGAACGGAGGTCGGCGGGGGAGTACGCGAATGAAAGGACCATGAGCGTTTCTAGGCTCGAGAGCGAATCCCTCCTCGAAAAAATCGAGGACGTCTGCGACCTCGAAGCGTACACCGCCTGGCTGAAGGGACCGCGAGAAACGGTTCGCTTCGAGGATCTGGTGGAAGAGTGCGATTTTTCCGAGGATGAGCTTTGAATGAATAAAATTCTACGCACCATCGTCGTGCTTCTGCTCTTCCTGCTCCTCTTCGCCGCAGCGGCCTTCGGGGGCGCGAACGAGCGGGCGAAGTACGTCTTTCTGTTCATCGGCGACGGGATGGGGGAGGCGCAGATCAAGGCCGCGGAGCTGTACAGCGTCGCGGCCGGAAACGGGGCGCTCGCGCTGCGCGGACTTGCCGTGCGCGGGAAGATCTCCACGCGGTCGGCGAACGCCGCCGTGACGGACTCCGCCGCCGCCGGGACGGCGCTGGCTACGGGGTTCAAGACGAACAACGGCGTTCTCGGCATGGACCCGTCGGGGGCGAAAAAGCTGCCCACCGTCGCGGAAGTCGCCCGCGATCGGGGGATGAAGGTCGGCGTCGTCACGTCGGTCTTTCTGAACGACGCCACTCCTGCGGCCTTCTACGCCGCGCGTCCCTCCCGGACCGACTTCTACGAGATCGGCGTCCAGATGGTCGAGAGCGGCTTCGACTACTTCGCGGGGGGCGGCGTCAACCGGCGCGCGGGGCGGAAGGGCGATCTGAAGGACGTGTACGACCTCGCCCGCGAGAAGGGGTACCGCGTGCTCCGGACCCGCGCGGAGCTTGCCGCGGCCAGGCCGGGGACGAAAATCGTCGCGGCCGCGTCGGTCGGCGGGGCGCTGCCGTACGAGACGGACCGGCCTGCGGGGAGCCCCTCCCTTGCGGAGTTCACGAAGCGAGGTATCGAGCTGCTCGACAACCCGAACGGCTTCTTCATGATGGTCGAGGGGGGGAAGATCGACTGGGCCTGCCACCGCAACGACGCGGCGGCGGCAATCCGCGACGTGCTGGCCTTCGACGCGGCGGTGAAGGAGGCGCTCGCCTTCGCCCGCGCCCGCCCGAACGATACGCTGATCGTCGTCCTCGCCGATCACGAGACGGGCGGCATGCGCGTCGACGCGGAGCGCGCGGCGGCGAACCTCTTCCCGGCGCTCTCGGCGCAGAGGGAGTCTTCGGAGTCTTTCGACGAGAAACTCGAGCGCTTCCGCAAGGGGACGGCGCGGACGTTCGAGCGGATGGCGCCGCTGCTCGCGGAGTGCTTCGGCCTGCACTCCCCCTCCCCCGCCGAGCGCGCCGCGCTGGAAGCGAGGGCGAAGAAGGGCGACGCGGCCGCGCGGACGGCGCTTCTGCTCGCCCTCTCGGAGGAAGAGCTGGACGGGCTGCGGACGGCCTTCGCGCAGAGCATGCGGGCCAAGGAGCAGCGGAAGAGGGACAGGGACTATCTGCGCCGCTACGGCCCCTACGAACCGCTCTCGGTAACGGCCACGCGTATTCTGAACCGCAAGGCGGGAATCGAGTGGTCCTCCTTCGCCCACACCGGAGTCGACGTCCCCGTCTTCGCGCAGGGCGCGGGCGCGCCCCTTTTCGCCGGGGAGTACGACAACACCGACGTCGCCGGGAAGCTGTTCTCCCTGATCGCGCCTTAAGAGGCACGTCGCCGCGCGCCGAGAACGGTATACGCGAGAAAGAGGCGGTTGCTTTTCTGGTACAGGCGGAGCCATTTCCTCGGCGCTTCAGGTTGATGGTTTTGCCCGAAAAAAGGGTATCTCGCAAGAAGAGCGTTTTATCATGATGAAAGTCTCCTGATACATTTTTTCAAGACATTTTTAACGGGAAATGTATCAAATACATTTCTTGTAACATTTAGTCGCTCCGTCCCTTATACAGGTAATATGCTCCTCTTCCGCGACCCTGCAGAAGAACCTCGCCCTCGTCCTGAAGTTCGTGTATCAATCGGTTAACCTGCTGTCGATCGAAATGCGTTATTTGACGTATATCCGCATTTTGCAACCCGGGGTCGCCGCGCTCCGCTCTTTGCTTGAGAATGCGTACAACTCGTGTTTTCGCCGTCTCCCAGTCCATGTTTCGCTTGCCTTCGGATTCACGGGGTGCGGACAGGCGGCGATGGAGATCCTGGCGCAGCGTCCAATACACGTCGCGTCCTTTTCCTCCTCGTTCCAAGTAGCCGAAATCCGTTTCCATAACATGCAGAAGTTCTCCGGCTTCGTCTTCGGTTTGCTGAATAATTCGGGCCGTGTCGGCTGTATCGATTTCGGAGTGTCGCAGGAGATTTTGGATTACGAGCAAACTCTCGACGGTCAGAAGGCGTCCTTTGTCTCCTTCCTCCGCAACAAATGTACGGAAAGGGACGGAAAGGTCGGTCGCTCGAAAGATCAACCGGACCGACTCTCCTTCGTCCAGAATAACAGGGGGTTCTTTCCCCTCCATGATAAGCGCTTGATACATACGACGAATGCCGAGATTGCTTCGGTTGACCAGACGTAAGCGTGTCAGCGCGTCGACGAGCGCAGGATTTCGGGGAACAGGCTCGTGTC